>WFLX010251917.1_pt1 | contig 16285 bp, 12 predicted proteins | sample 4967041 | NCBI WGS metagenome assembly WFLX01 (sample SAMN12857096, study PRJNA449069) | gut metagenome | isolation source: stool from male and female vole | host: Microtus ochrogaster | place: USA:Florida | collected 2017 | reverse complement strand
ATTATTCCGGCGAAAAGTATGCTCAGGAGCATTGCGGATATTGAGCTGAGAATCCAGGATATCATAGTATCGTGTGTTGAAGTGGTTAGAGAGGATGCGTGTAGGCAACAGCACGCATCCGGGAGCATTGTTCCGGATGAGCGTTGTGGTTAGAGGTATATGGATAGACCTTGAAGTCCATGATGCGCTGTTATTTTTGTCTAAAAGCCCGGCTCTAAATGTCAGCCGATGACAATAAGGACGTTTTATGGGGTAATTCCGTCAAAAACGACCTGCTTTTGCAAAGGTAGTAAAAAATGTTAAGGTTGCAAATGCTGCTTTAAACTATGCAACAAAAATTATGTCAAAATTTCCGGAGGATAATGCGCGCACTTTCGCTGGCAAGAGTAAGATGCGTAGAGTTCAGTCTTTCGACATTAAAGATAGTTTCTGTCGAGTATATCCCCCATTTGTTAAGTGGAGCCGGGTCTTTGAATGTTGGGAAATCCAATTTAAGTGTTTTGCCTGAATATGTCATGTTGGCGGTTGCGGCAACGCTCGGTGATGTCAGGTTCACAGTATGCAGATAGATGCAATAGAACAGATTTGTCGGTTCAGTAATCTCTCCTGTGGCAAGATTCTCTATCGTTATGATTCTCCATTGCCCGTCAAGGTCTCCATTAATTCCTCCTTTGCGGCATCCTGTAAGCATGCTTATGGCAAAAACTGCCACCAAAATATAGGTCAATTTTTTTGTAATATATCTCATAGCCATCCGGTTTTTTTGATTGATACCATGACTCCGACACTGGGTCCGAGAAGCGCTCCACCGTCTGTGGCGATTGATAATGTCCCGCTCCACCCAGGAAGTTTTCGGGGAGTGAAGGTCGTTTCAACAAGAGTGTTGAAATTTCGCATGACCCTTGATGTCGGGGTATCGTAAGTTCCCCAGCTGCGTGTATATGATAGCAGCAAGCGGTAACCTACGAGTGGTGCGGGCTGCCCCTCTATTCCAAGGTGGTGAGCTTTCAGTCGGTTATGGTAGAAATAAAGAATATGGTTGCTGTTATATATGGGCGATATGGCAAGCGGGTTGCCGATGCCCATTCCCCATGTTTGCCATCCGGTATAAATATAATGATTGTAATACTGGTCGCGTCCGCTCACCTGTTCAGGAATCTCAGGAGTATGATCCCAATAAACAGGTCCAGCCTGGTCTTTAGTATAAAGGTATTCATATACTATTGCGCTCACGAAGGGATTTTTCGGAAGCCTGCCCTCAATCCCAAGAAGCATATCGCGCCATGTGAAATCCATGAACATCATGGAATGGTCTTCAAAATAATGGTCGTAGTACATTTTGACAGACCATTTATTGTCTTTAGGAGTGTAGATAAGTGCTGCATTCCAGTCTCCAACATGGTTGCCATATACATTGAGCTGTTCGCCATTTGGAGTGTCTGACCCACCCGAAGAAGGAATAATCACTTTAAGCCAATCTTTCAATGAAGTAGGCATATTAATCACCTTGTCTCCTGTGATAGATTTGCCCCCGAATTGCGCCGCCATTTGTAATCCGCCTTCAAATTCAATGGGGAATCGGGTGCGGTCGCCGATTTTCAAGAATCCTGCTTTTGAGTGGAAAAGCACTTTTTCAGTGCGCTTTGAATTTGGGGCGGCAAAATCTTTCTGCCATCTTCCATCTGTAAAAAAGCCGTATGAAAGGTATCCTTTTACGGATACCCATCGTTTTGTCCAGGGCACAATAGTGTATTCCGGTATCCCGATTTTTGCTTGCGGAATCGGGCGTGCGTTAGCTGAAAATGTAAGATTGCCGGTTGAGAGACGCGGATTGTTGAAACCTCCGGTAAATTCTTTGCTGCCCACAGTAAGACCAAGGCAACGATAGCGCAGGTCAGCATAAAGCTGCTGTACAATGAATGTTGATGTGAAATTATAAGCAAGGGCAAGATCAGCTCCCGCACCCCAGGCGAATCTTTTGCCATTTTGGTTTGCCTCCTTGAATATACCGGCGCGGAGATAACCGTTGTTCTTCTTTGTAGAGGAGAGTCCGAAACGGTTGTTCACTAACCAAAAAGGTGTATTGTTGCCGCTGCTGAAAGAGGCATTCCCTTCAACTGAGTAACTGATACTATCCGGCAAGTTGATCGCGTTGCAGCATAGGGAGCAAATAGTCGCAGCTGTGAGGAGAAAGAATTTTAACTTATGCATTCTAATCAAATGTAAATTGTATTATTGAATTGCGGGTGCAAATTTAGGCAAAAAAGCCGAGATTTCTTATAGGTAGTTGTATATGTGAGGCAAAGGCGTAAAAAATCCCGTGCGCGGCTTACCGCAAACGGGACTTTTTTCGCGGCAAGCCGCGCTTTATGTTTAGAAATGGTATCGGGTTATGCTGCAAGAGCAAGGTCGGTAAGCCAAATCCAGAGAGGACAGAATCCGATGAAGAGTATTACGCTAAGGGTAAGGGATGATGTGCCGGTTGCCACATAAGTGTCATACTCGTCGGCGATGATAATGCCTGAGAATGCAGGGGGAAGAGCTGCTGCTACAACAAGCATCTTGAGGTTGAAGGGATCCATGTGGAAGAGGAGACCAAGAATCAGCACCACTGCAGGCATTATAATCATTTTCATGATAGAGCCGAGGATAGCCTGCCAGTTGATGGTGATTGTGATGGCAGAAAGGGTGATACCAGCGGAGAATACTGCAAGTGAAGCATTAGCTTTTGCAATAAGGTCGAATGAAGGGCTGAGGTAAGCCGGCCATTTTAGCCCGCATAGCACCAGGATTACTGCAAGAATCGGCGCCCATGCCACAGGCTGCTCAAGAGCGTGGATAACAGGTTTCCATGCGCTTTCTTTTTTCTTGTTAGGATCTGTTTCAGCAAGCGATGCATTCATTAGTGAGAGTCCCACAGGAATGCCTACTGCATTCACAACGATACCTACGATAGCTACAACAAGTGCGACAGCCGGGGTTGTGCCGAATATAGGTTCAAGCACTGCAAACCCAAGGAAGCCGATTGTCGGTGAGCCGCTGATAAGTGCCGATACCGCTGCGTCTGCTCCGGTATTTTTCTTGAAGCAATAGCGGAAGATAAAGTAAACGAGCATGAAACAGCCCATGATGCCTATGAGGGACACGAGTGTTAGTTTCAAGTCTTTTGCAAGATCTTCACGGCTTGCCTGGACGATTGATACGAAGAGCGCTGCAGGGAGGGCGTAGTCAAGCACAACTTTGTTGAATTTCTTCGCGTCATCACCTGTGAAGATACCTTTCTTTCCCGAAATGAAGCCCGCAAGCATAACTACGATAATCGGGACGATAGCGTATAGTATTATATGTTCCATAATTTGAAATTTAGGGCGTTATACATCCGTCTGGGAAATTAAACGGTATATTCAATAAGCGGGGTTGGGTTGAGGTAACCGATGTGTCCGCTCTCTTTGCCTGAGTCGGCTGCAAGCTGCACGTCAATCATTGCAGGCTGGCGTGATGCGATAGCCTCTTCGAGTGCAGATTTGAGTTCATCAGGGGTTGTCACATAATAGCTCTTTGCCCCGAATGCTTCACCGATTTTGTCATAGCGGGCATTGATGTCAAGGGTTGTGGGTGCAGGTGCTGCAGCGCCAGAGGGGTTGACTCCGATGCCGTTGTAAATGCCACCGTTGTTGAAAATTACAACTGTTACAGGAAGTTTATAGCGGCAGATGGTAGCGAAGTCCATTCCTGAGAATCCGAATGCTGAGTCACCTTCGACAGCAACCACACTCTTTCCGGTGGAAACGGCTGCTCCGATAGCAGACCCCATGCCCATGCCCATGATTGACCATGTAGCGCAGTCAACACGATGGCGGGGAAGTGACATATCCACAGAATCGCGGGTGTCATCAAGGGTGTTTGCACCTTCGTTGATGAGAATTACATCAGGATTGCTTTCAAGCACAGGNTTGATNGCGCTGATAGCTGTCCAGTGGTTCATCGGAGATGCTGTGAGGGCATCTGAAAGGCGTGTCGCGAACTTGGCATTTTTCTCTTTTGACTCAGCCTGGAGTGAGGGTACCCAAGTCGGGTCGGTCTGCATTGTTTTGCCTTTGAGTGCTGTGAGGATAGCATCCAGTGAAAGGTTCATATCGCCTACCACCGGCGCAGCAACAGGAACATTGCGGTCAATTTCCTGAGGTTCCACATCAAGTTGGATGAACTTCATGTCAGGATTCCATTTGCCGCGTCCAAACTGGAGCATCCAGTTGATTCGTGCGCCGATAACCATCACTACATCTGCTTTTTCCATGATGGTTGAGCGGCATGAAAGCGCGCTCAGGGGAGCATTGTCGGGGAGCAGTCCCTTTGCCATGGACATTGCGAGATAAGGAATCTTGTAGGTGTCAACGAGTTCCTTGATTTTGTCCTCTGCCTGTGCGTATGCAGCACCTTTGCCGAGAAGAATTGCAGGACGTTTTGCCGCTGCGAGGATTTCTGCTGCGCGTTCCACTGATGCTGCGTTAGGAGCTACTTCAGAGTAAATGTCAACAGGTTCATAGAAAAGTTTTTCTGCGTCCTCGCGGTTCATGATTTCGGCGAGTGCAGGGGTTGTCATGTCAATGTAGACACCACCGGGACGACCGCTCACTGCTGCGCGGTATGCTCTTGCCACTGCTGAAGGAATATCCTTTGCGTATGAGCAACGGAAAGCTGCTTTTACAAGAGGACGTGCTGTGTTGAGNTGGTCGAGCTGCTCGTATGTTCCCATGTTCATATCNACCATAGTGGGATCTNATGCTCCTGAAATCTGAATCATCGGGTAGCAGTTGATTGTGGCATTTNCGGTGGCAGTGAGACCGTTGAGGNAGCCGAGTGAAGAAACGGTGAGGAGCACACCGGGAGTTTTTGTAAGGAAGCCGTGGGTTGCAGCTGCCATGCCTGCCTGCTGCTCAAAGCGGAATCCGTAATAGTTCATTCCAATTTTCTGCATTGCGTATGCAACTTCAGTAACAGGAATGCCGACAAGACCATAAACGTCCTGGATGCCGACGCGGCGCAATGCTTCGGCGAGAATATACATGCCGGTCACCTGTTCCGGAAATTCCGGTTTGGTGGCGGGAGTGGTTGTGTTTGTTGTAGCCATAATTGTGATTTTTGGATTTTTTACTTGAATTTTGAAATGAAAAGCGGGGCGAAGACCGGTGTACGGTGCCCCGCTCCGCTGATCTGTTTGTTNTTTGTGATTATTTATGCGGTGAATCACATTGCGCCGTTTGCAAGAGGTTCTGTTGTNCCGTTCTTAGCAAATTCTGCCTGCTGCTCTGCNGTGTAACCAAGTGAGGTAAGGACCTCTTCATTGTTACCGCCAAGTGTAGGTGCAGGACCGTATGTAGGCTGGTAGTTGCTGAGGGTGAACGGGCAACCTACTGTTACGAATTCGCCGATTTCGCCACCCTGGTTGATGCGTACAAGTGTATTACCGTCGTAAAGGCTTTCGTCAGACATGACTTCTTTTGTTGAAAGCACCGGACCTACAGNCACGCCNTACTNGCCAAGGATTTCCNTAACCTNAAATTTGGTCTTGTCGGCAGTCCATTCACCGACACGTTTGTAAATTTCCTGTTTGTGGCGGTCACGTGCGTCAGCTGTATTGAAATCGGGGTTTGTGAGCCAATCGGTAAATCCGGTAGCCTGGCAGAAGAGTTCAAAGTCCTTTTCTCCACGCTGCAAGATTACATATACATAGTTGTTGGCATCAATAGCTGAGTCCATGTCGCCTGCGGGTTTACATTTGTAGGTCCAACCAAGGACGCCGCCACCTTCGATGTTGCCTGCACGAGGAACGCAATCGCCGAACTTGCCGTTAGGATACTGCGGGAACTGTGTAAGGTAACCGATTTTGTCAAGTGTGAGCTGGTCACGGGTCTTGATACGGCAGAGATTAAGGCAAGCGTTGTGCATTGACTGGTAAACGTAGCAACCTTCGCCGGTTTTATTACGCTGCTGGAGCGCTGCGAGAAGACCGATAAGAAGGTGCATGCCGGTATTTGAGTCACCGAGCGCAGCGCCGCTCTGTGTAGGGATATTATAGTCGCCATCAAACCATCCGGTTGTAGAAGCGGCAGCGGCAGTTACCTGTGCGATAGGCTCGTATGCCTTAAGGTTACTGTATTTTGAAGAAAGGGGGAAACCTTTGATTGTGCCGTAGATACATTTAGGATTCAGCTTGTGTACAACTTCCCAGCTGAAACCGAGCTTATCCATTGCACCCGGGTGGAGGTTTTCTACGAATATGTCACACTCCTGAATCAGTTTAGTCAGAATTTCTTTGCCGTCAGGTGTCTTGGCGTCAAGTGTAAGTGACTTTTTGTCAGAGTTTAACTGTAAATAATAATAGCTGGGTAGGTTGGGGTTGAACTGAAGTTCTTTACGTGTTGCGTCACCTACACCGGGACGTTCAATTTTGATTACATCTGCACCAAGCCACGCAAGCATTTGTGTACATGATGGTCCTGACTGCACCTCGGTAAAATCTACTACCTTGATGCCCTGAAGTGGAGCTGTGTTCATAATAATAATTGTGTTTTAGTTAGTTTTTTTGTTTGTTCGGTGTTAGAACGCTGCAAATGCTGAAAAAGGTCGCAAAAGCAAGAGTTATTTAGCAAAAATTAACGAATAAATCGGCTTAAATGTTAATGGGTGTTACTAAAAGGTGATTAATCGATTGAAATTAAGAACTAAAAATGAGCGAAGTGAAATTTTTATGATAAAAATGCGTGATTTGTTTGTCAAATTAAAATTGGTGTATTACCTTTGCGGTTGATAATTCATTTCATTAACACACATAATAATATATTAAAGCTATGAGAAATTTCACTTTCAGCCTTAAATGGCACACAGTTCTTCGAGAATATCCGGTAGAAATACGCAGGGAGGTCTTTGATGCGGTAATAGAGTATGCAGCAACAGGGCACATTATTGATATGCAGCCTATTGCGCGTATGGCTTTTGATTTCATACGATATGAGATTGATGAGAAAGCACGCATAAGGGAGGAGCGTGCGGCAAAGAAAAGTGCCTCTTCCGGTATTACAAAGCAGCGTAAAGAGAAAAATGTGTCCAAGAAAAAAAATGCTCTTCCCGATACTTTTGCCGAAGCTCCTGTGCCGGTTGATACCGGTCAACCGGGCAGTGAGATTATGACGGTTGAATCCACGGAAAATGGAGATAATGCAGAAGTACCTGAAGAACCGACACTTTGTGAGAATGACGATGCCGTTCCTGCGAGTTGCGATGTTACGCCGGTTGCCCCTGTCATGGTTAAAACGAAGTCACATAAGGTAAAAATGACTGTAGCGCAGGCAATTGCTGCTGCAGGAGGAAAGCCTCGCCAGATTAAGGTGAATGGAATCCGCATCAAATGTCCGGAAGCGCGCCGCAATCTCCGCAGGGCATAAAATCCGTTTTTTTAAACAGTTTGTCAGTTACCTGTTTTCTATTGTAGGCAAAAAGCTATATATTTGCGGCACGAACCTGTCAATAGAAAAGAAAATATGGCACTTATACTACCAAAACGCTACAAACGCAAGTTGCTGCCGGAAACAACGGAGGTGGCAATCAAAATGATAAAAGATGAGTTTCAGCAAAGGATTGCCGAAGCTCTAAACCTTAGGCGTGTCACCGCACCGTTATTTGTGCTGAGCGGCACAGGTCTTAATGATGACCTGAACGGCATTGAAAGAGCGGTTAGTTTCCCTGTAAAAACTTTAGGTGACCGCCGCGCTGAGGTTGTGCATTCACTTGCGAAGTGGAAGCGTGTGAAACTCGGTGCATACGACATTGCGCCCGGATTCGGGCTTTATACTGACATGAACGCAATCCGTGCGGACGAGGACCTTGACAATTTGCATTCGCTGTATGTGGACCAGTGGGACTGGGAACGTACTATTAATGAGAGTGACAGGAATCTGGATTTCCTGAAAGATACCGTGCGTAAAATCTACAAGGCTGTCCGGGAGACGGAGCTGACGGTTTATCGCCATTTCCCGCACATTACCCCACGTTTGCCTGAGGAGATAACCTTTATCCATGCCGAGGAACTGCTGCAGAAGTATCCCGGCATGAGCGCTACCGAGCGTGAAAGCGCTGCGGCACGTGAGCACGGGGCTATATTTATTATAGGTATTGGGGCGCCCTTAAGTAATGGTGAGCCGCATGATGGCAGGGCTCCGGATTACGATGACTGGATTACTCCTAATTCGGATGGCTATAATGGGCTTAACGGTGATATTGTGCTGTATGACAAGGTGCTCGACAGATGTTTCGAGCTCTCTTCCATGGGCATAAGGGTAAGCCCGGAATCTCTTGAGCGCCAGCTTGAAATACGTGGATGCACTGACCGGAAGAACCTTTCTTTCCACAAGGCGCTGCTTGCCGGTGAGTTGCCGTACTCCATAGGTGGAGGAATAGGGCAAAGCCGATTGTGCATGTTCCTTTTGCAAAAAGCGCATATCGGTGAAGTGCAGGCAAGTATCTGGCCGGAAGAGCAGATAGAAGCATGCAAAGCCGCCGGAATAGAGTTGCTATAAGTAAAGCAAGATAGGAAAAACATATATCGCGGGGATGCCTGAAGCGGATGGCATCCCCGCGATACATTTAGATAGGTTTTTTATTCGGCTATATAGTTGTAAGCCTTGAGGTTGGTAACGCTGCTCTTGAAGTTGCCGGCTTTTTCAAGCGGGAACATGAGAGTGCGCAGGTAGTACATCTTGTTTTTGCCTTCGTTGTGCCATTGTGTCTGCTTGTCAAGGCTCTCATATTTCTTGCCGTTTACCCACAGGTCTGTGCTCTTGTTATCTCCGGTGATTTTGATATGCAGCTTTTCTCCGGGATATGGGCGGAAATTGAAGGTGTTCAGGTAGCCGTCACGTGCAAATCCGAAGAGCCCTTTAACCGGATCGCTCAGGTAGAAAGTTGATTCTGGAGATGATAACAAAATAGTGCCTTTTTCCTCGGGCACAGCATCAATGTCAAACTCAACCGTATAGCCATANCCAAGTTCCTTGATTGGAGTAGNANCTCCAGGTTTGAGGTTTGCAGCTTCAAACACAAGTGAATTGGGGGCGCCGGTTTTGCCGAGGCGGTTTATGCCGGGAGCTTCAGATAGAATTTTTGAAGCTGCGGCAAAGTCGTCATAAGGCANTGTNACATTAACACCGTCCCAAAGCTTTACCGACATTGTCGCTATGGCATCCATAATGCGGTGGTGCACATCCTGAACAGAAATACCGTTGCCGACATGGTCATTCCACANCGCNAAATATCCGCCAACNAAAGCGGGGTCTTTCTCCTCGAACTGCACATTNCCAACTCTTGCGGGTGTCCAGTTCTCATATAGCCACTTGGTGTTGAGATAGTCATGGTAGTAGCCTGCGTTGGGCACAATGTAAACCATTCCGTCAGGAATGCTGTTGAGGCGGAATCCGAGTTTCACCATCTCTTTCGGGTCAGCGTAGCCGTTGTACCATGCGTCAAGCATGACTCCTTCTGTCTTGATAGGTGTTTCGCCGGGAGCGGTAGAAAGTGAACCCCATACCCATGGCTTTTTGCCGTAGCCCTCAATGAGCTTGATGTAATGGTCCATGAAGGCGCGGAATTTTTCAGTGGTTTCCTTTTTGTTTTCAAAACCGGGATAATCTTTGCCAAATTCATCGGTGCCGATATGGACGTACTCATTAATAAATACAGGATTGTCACCTGAGAGGTATTCAGCGAAGAGGTTGTCAAGGAAGGGAGTCAGCTCTTCGCTGAACAGGTTGAGGTGGTCCATGCCGAAATCTTTGCTGCCGAGGGCAGGATTGTATTTGCTGAACGCAAGCGCATGCGCGGGCACATCAATTTCAGGCACAATGTCTACAAAATCCTTAGCTGACGAAATCTGGAAATCGCGGAACTCTTTTTTCGTATAGTATCCGTCACGCGCAGTAAGCCCCGGGTATGTTTCGCTCTCAAGGCGGAAGGCTGAGTAGGTTTTATCCCAGTCATTTGCGAAATAATATGGAAATCCGTTGTCGTTAAGATGTATTCGGAGGGAGTTCATCTTGTANTANGANAGGATTTTCACCAGATCGCGCAGGTATTCNAGNGGAAAAAATTTCCTGCCAACATCCATTGAAAGCCCACGCACGCCATAATCAGGAAAATCNGTGATTTTGCCGCAGGGAAGCGAGCGGGTGTCGCTTTGCTCGGCAATCTGCAGGAGTGTGCGGGTAGCCCAGAAAGCTCCGACTGGTTTGGCAGCGTTAACGATGACTTTGTCGGTAATGTCGATGGTGTAGCCTTCTTCTCCGAGTTTGGCATCTTTTTTCAGGGCAAAATGGAATGCGCCTTTTTCAGCTTTTCCGGTTTTTACTTCCGGGCGCACTCCNAACATTGCNGAATAATCATCGGCAAATGATTTTGCAACTTCGGCAAGTTCCTCATTGGCAATGGTTATTAAAGGAGCGTTGCCAGGTGTGAACGCNCCGGTACGTCCTGACCACTCGCGNAACTCAGGCACTACAAACGGTTTTGAATTTTGCGCGGCGGCAGCTCCGAAGCACACCAGTGCTATAAGAATTGCGGCAACGCTTGACAGAAATTTCTTCATAAGGAATGTGATAATGGTTATGCGGGGAGATAGCTCCTCCGAGTTTTTTGCAAATTTAACGAATTAGGAGATAAAAGGCAATTTGGCAGATAAAAAAAGAATTGCTACCTTTGCAGCGGGTAAGTCCTCCACGACCAGCTCCCCGGGAACTCCGTCAGGTCTTGATCGAAGCAGCGGTACCGGGTCGTAGCGGTGCGATGTAGGTCGCTTACCCTTTTTTCGTGCCTTCTTCTAAAGTTCCGCCTCGGGAGTAGCATCAATGTTCCACAGTTCGTGGTCTTCCGGCACAGTTACAGTAAAGNATGGAGGCATCNGTATTGACCCGGTTNTTTCCTCGTTCTTGGTTTCCNCAGCNCGGGTTGTAGGTTCACCGAANATATATTTCCCATCCTCATTTGCACAGTCTGGAAAAGCTGCGGGCATGGCTTCGTCAAGCAGTTGCCCCACGGGGAGCTGGGTGCCGGTTTTCACACGGTAATGGACACATAGCTCGTCAATAGCTCGTGTAAACGCCACGTAAAGCACATTCAACTCATCAAGTATTAGCTCATTGCACATGGTTTCATACTGTTGCCCGAGTGGNGTNCCGGCAAGNTCTGCGCCTGGTTTCACCGGAATGACAGGAGGCAGGGTGCAATCCAAGCCGATGCTGTAAAGCGGATTAGTGTAAAACCATGCCGGTGATTTGAAGTCAAGGATATCCCATGTGCAGAAAGGAATATGCACGCAGTTGAATTCCAGCCCTTTTGACTTGTGGATAGTCATTACTCGGATTGCATTGGGGTCTTCNGGCGCGGATATGATTTGCCTTTTTCCGGTTTCTTCCCACCAGCGCAGGAAGCTTTGCAGGTCATTCANACCGAAAACATTATAGTCGGCAATCAGGTCATGGAAGGCACAGATGTATGGGTTTTGCAGCCTTACAAGCTCCGGTGGAAGAGTGGCTATGATGTCCTCCACAAGGTCAACGAGGGTACTCCCTTTGTAATCGGTGCTACTGTCACTGCTTCTGTGCAAGGCTTCAATGAGTGCCTGTGCGGGAGTACTGCCTGAATGGAGCGCTATTTCAAAGCGTGCCATAAGTGCTTTTGTTTCGCGGCGGCTCTTGTATTTGGAATTGCTCTCGTCCTGGAAAGGGTAGGCAATATTTTGCAGGGTACTGATAATCATCCTCACAGCGGGGGAGTTTGACACCGGCATAAGGTCGTCCGAAATGATGTTGTACTTATGCTTCCCCTCAGTCTGATGTTCTATAAGATAGGAAATGACCTTTTCACCATCGGCTTTTTTTCTTACAAGCACAGCAATGTCGCTTGGTTTATAGCCAGATTCAAGCTGGCGGTCAATGTCATCAGCAAGCGCAGGGAGAACATTCTCGCAATAATCTGATACTGTGTCTGCTTCTACCGGAGTAACCTCAATATAGCCATGATGGTCCAGGTGCTTCGGAGAAATGTTTTGCTGTACATTGGCGTATATGTTTGCGAAACCTTTCTGCNTGGNAAGGGTATCAAAAAGNGTATTGTTGAACTCAATCACATCCTTGCTGCTGCGCCAGTTGGTGTTGTTTTCCGGTTCTGCGCCAAAAACAAAATTATCGGTTATCTGTGTGGAAACCTGATTGCCGAGAAGGGTAGGATCGGAATTTCGGAAGCGGTAGATGCACTGCTTTTCATCACCGATTATCAGTGAATCGGCGCCGGATGCCACTCCGTTGCTTACAAGAGGGCGCAGGCAGTCCCACTGGATAGTAGAGGTGTCCTGGAACTCATCGATGAGGTAATGGGTAAGGATTACTCCGAGGCGCTCATATATAAAAGGTGTGTCCTCCTTGCCGATGATGGTATTGAGAAGGCTGTTTGTGTCGGAGAGCAGGAGGGCATTGTTTTCAACGCGGTACTCCTCGATGTAAGCGTAGATTTTTACCATCAGCGCGAGCATGAAGAAGTTTGTGCGTATTTTGCTGAGAAGAGGCATTGCCGCAGATACTTCCTTAATTGCATTCGCGGCATCCATTATCTCATTGTCCGGAGCGGGAAAATCGGGGTTTGCCGCAAGGAATTTGGCAAAACCGGCGCTGTACTTCGGCGCACCGTTGGCAAGAAGTGTGGTTAAAGTTTGTGATGCTTTGAATTGTTGGCGGCTACCGGCATCAAGCANCTTTAAAACATTTGAATGGATAGGATTGCCCTTGCACGGAACAGAATCGAGTGCCTGGAGCGCAGTATTGCAGAGCGCAGCGGCATCACCTTTTAATTTTGAAATATGCCTTGCAATTGCCGTTGATATCTGTTCTATGCGTCCTGCATCCGAGAAGTATTCTTTTAGTTCCTCGTAGTTTTCTTCAAAGGTGTCGTTGCTTAGCCCGGAAATGTTTTGCAGGAGGTTCTTGTGCAGGAAAGAATCCTGGCTGAAAAGCATTACTCCCTCATTGTTCCTTATGTTTTCAAGGAGGTAGTCGGTTATGCTGGCGATATATTTCCTTATCTCTTTGTCGTTGCTCCGGTTGAGTGACTCGAAGAAGCGGTGCATTCCTTCCGCAATCGCTTCGTCATTGTCAAGCTCAAGCTCATAGTCTCCGGTAAGTTCAGCTTCCCTTGCGAAATTCCTGAGTATGGTCTGGAAAAAGGAGTCGATAGTGCTGATGTTGAAAAAGTTGAAATCAAACAGAAGGTTGTGCAACGCCTTTTCGGCAGCAGCCTGTAATTGCTGCGGGGTGCAGCCAAACTCTGTTATCAGCTTTTTCTGGTATGGGGTCTGCTGGGATTTTGAGAGTGCGGAAAGCTCTTGCACTATTCGCTCTTTCATCACCTCGGTTGCCTTGTTTGTGAAAGTTATGGCAAGTATGTTGCGGTGCTTGTCGCTGTTTCTGGAGCGTAAGGTGTACTTGCCGTCGTTTTTTCGGTGCCCGAGCAACAGCTTGATATATTCGTAGGCGAGGGTGAAAGTTTTGCCGGAGCCGGCAGATGCCTTGTAAATCGATAGCATAGGCAACGGTTGTATTTGAGATCAGATTATTCGTGCCTTGAATCCCATGGCGGTGAGTGCGGCAAGGACATCCTTGCGTCTGTCACCCTGTATCAGTATTTCGCCTCCGCGGGCTGATCCTCCGCATCCGAGTGATTTTTTCAATTTTGAGGCAATATCCTTCAATGTGTCCTCGTCACATTCAAATCCGCAAACAATGGTTGCCTGCTTGCCTGCTCGCCCTTTTTTCTCAAAAACAATATCAAGGCGTGGAGAAGAGGTTTTCGATTCCTCCTGCTGCGGTTCCGGAGCGTTTTCGCCTTCCGGCAAATCGTCGCGGAGGCGGCTTAGTTGTTCCTGCCAGTCCATTGGTGCTCAGTCGTCAAGGTGAAGTGAATCAGTTGGAATGTCAGTGGAGTGCACAATTGCGGAGAGGAGCACAGCACGCGCAGTGTGTTCCGGAGGCACATTTGAGTAGAAGGCGTTTGCGGAATCAGCATTCGCTTCGTATGCCTTGCGGTAGCATTCGGTTGCCTGGGAAACATGGTCGCCCTGGTCAGTTGAATCAGCAAGCTGCATATATATGAGAGACAGGCGTCCGAGTTGGCGCGGGGTGAAATTCTCAAGTGGCTTGGAGCCGATTACATGGTTGGTAACACTTTCTGCAGCTCTCATGTCTCCCTGGGCAATAGCCATTTCGGCTTCCCTGAGGTCTGCTTCGGTCATCTCTTCGGTGGTCTGGTTGCAGGATACTGCCGCAAGCGAGATTATAGCGCACACTGCTGAAAATATAAGGTACTTCATGATAAGGACAATGGTATGTTAGCTTAAAACGAGTTTTAGTTTGTCGATGAATGTTGCGATGATAGGCTTCTCTTCAATGATTTTTGCAAGAAGTTCCCTGTCGTTTAGCGTGTAGCGCGCTTCATTGGGCGTTTCCGCTACAATGGCTGTNATGACAACGGAATCGTTCTGCAATGTGTCACGCATCCATTTGTTGATCTGCGGCAATGCTTCGTTCATCAGGNCAAGCTGCANGATATTGGTAACNTCTGAAACGAAGNTGAAGTTGTCGGTGCTCTGCGGCACAGCTGAGCGCATTGCGTTGACGAGTATGTGCTCTTTGGGATGTGCGGCAGTGTATTTCATCCACGCTTCCTCAAATTCCTGGGTAGTAAAAGGATTTGAGCGTGCTGCGGACGCGTGNGCCTGCTCCGGAGCGCCCTGCTCGGTTTTCTTCACTCCTCCGCGCAGGGAGAAGTTCGGAGTTTTGAGCGTTGTGCTCCTTGCACCGGAAGCTCCCGGTCTTGGCGATGACGCAAAAACCGGTCTTTGCGGAGCGGAAGGCGCGGGTGTTTGAGTTTGNGCGCTTGCTGNTTGCCGGNNNGCCNGCNGTTTNTGCGTAGCTTCGTGNCTCTTGCCTTCCGGAANAGCTTTGGTATTTGCAGCGTCGATAGGTTTTAACCGCCCCTCTCCGTCGCTGCTGTTAGGGGAGGGGCTGAGTGATTGGCATATTTTAGCGAGCGTAAGCTCTATGAGNAATTGCTTGCCGGATGTCGTGCGGTAGTTAAGATCTGCTTCGTTGCAGAGGTTCATCGCCCTATATAGGAATCCCGGTGTGCATTTGGCGGCAGCCGCAGCCATGGACGCTTTCGCTTCGTCGCCAGCTTCGATTAATGACAGCGTTGATGGGTCTCTTGCAACCATAAGGTCGCGGAAATATGCCGCAAGACCGTTAATGAAGAAATGGGAGTCGAATCCTGCGTCACGGATTTCCTTGTAAATCACCCATGTTGCGAGGACATCCCCGGCAAGGAACGCGTCCAGAAGCCGGTTATAGTACTCGTAGTCGAGCACATTAAGGTTTTCTATTGCAGCTTTGTAGGTGATGTTTCCGGCAGATGAAGCTGCAACCTGGTCAAAAATCGAGAGCGCGTCGCGCATCGCTCCGTCAGCTTTCTTGGCTATGACGTTTAGCGCGGCTTCCTCCGCAGTGATTCCTTCCTGCTTAGCCACATATCCAAGGTGGGCTATCATGTCAGGTATCGTTATACGGTGGAAATCGTAAATCTGGCATCGAGACAGGATTGTCGGGATTATTTTGTGCTTCTCGGTGGTAGCGAGGATGAACACCACATAGCTCGGCGGCTCTTCAAGGGTTTTAAGGAAAGCATTGAACGCGGCTGGAGAGAGCATGTGTACCTCATCGACAATGAAAACACGATACTTTCCCATCGATGGTGGCACCTGCACCTGGTCCACAAGGGCGCGGATATCATCCACTCCGTTGTTTGAGGCGGCGTCAAGTTCTATGATGTTGAGTGAAGAGCCGGAATTGAATGCCTTGCAGTATTCGCATTCGTTGCAAGCCTCACCGTCCGGCGTGCGGTGCTCGCAGTTTATGGTCTTGGCGAAAATACGCGCGCAGGAAGTTTTGCCCACTCCGCGTGAGCCGCAGAAGAGGTAGGAGTGCGCCAGTCGCCCGGAAGCGACAGCGTTTTTGAGGGTGGTTGTGAGCGCTTTCTGCCCTACAACCGACTCAAATGTCGCGGGACGGTATTTTCTTGCCGATACAAGGTATGGTTGCATCAAATAATAATTAGCATTGTAGGATTACAAAAGTACAAAAATAATTCGTAAAATATAATTTTTTCAAAGTTCTTGCCCTCCTCCCCCCGCTCT
>WFLX010010713.1_pt1 | contig 16285 bp, 34 predicted proteins | sample 4967041 | NCBI WGS metagenome assembly WFLX01 (sample SAMN12857096, study PRJNA449069) | gut metagenome | isolation source: stool from male and female vole | host: Microtus ochrogaster | place: USA:Florida | collected 2017 | reverse complement strand
TAAGCCTAAAATCCCATACGAATTTTTCAGATTTCAGAACGCCCTAAAAGCACTGACGCATACCGTTCACCGCTTTTCGGAAACCGATGAACATTACAAACTCACAAATAACTACTGCTACAAAAATCTTGACCCGGCACGATTGACCATTCTACGCGAGATTATCCCGGATTTCACAGCGGAATACATAACGCCGGAAAAGTGCAATGGCAGACCGTATGCAGTCGAGGTAATCAGCATCCCTAAAAGTATCAAGAAATAATTATGGCTGCTGAACTTACCGAAAGGCAGATACTTGAGCTTAGATGTTTAGGCTTTACACCCAAAACAACACCGCTCACGATTGAAGAGTTACTACAAATTCTACCATCGGAAATCAATGGGGATTGCTATCATTACAATCTAACCTTGACTGCCCCAGACTCAAAATATCGGCTTAAATGGGTATGCGGATACAAAAGCGATAATNTCAANGCGNAAACCNCACTANTANTGCGAAGCCGGTACTCCTCTTGAAGCGGTATTTTCATTGCTAAAACGAATTATCATGGAAAGTGGAACCGAATTACTAAACTCATAAGATATGCTTATCCAAATAACTAATAGATGTCAAGAGGGCTGTCGGCATTGTATGCAGNACTCGCTGCCAGNTGGCCCACACATGACGGAAGATACATTCAGACGCGCCATTGCGTTTGGAAAATTCTTAAACTGTATGGCTTACGTCATTAGTGGCGGCGAGCCTACCGAACATCCGCAATTCTATGAATTTTGCAAGATGCTTGATGCAGCCATTGGCAATAATGGAAAGGCAGCATTTACCGTAACATCCAACGGTATGTGGTATCCCCAACAGTCTGATATGATTGCCAAGTTATCCCGGTTGAAACATTTTGCAGGTATGCAAGTCTATACCAACAAGCAGTGGTATAAGGATTACGACTTCATCATGCAGAATAAGGATAAGATTGAAGCCGTCGGGAAAGTCACCGTTGATACTGCGCCATTATTTATGCAAGACCTCGGTCGCGCAAGATGGGATGATGAAGCGCAGGAAGCCGTCAAGAACAATCCCTACCACATGAGTTGTCTGAATGGTCATCTTTTGTTCAGGCAGATTTCACCCCTACACAAGCTCAAGGGATTTGCAAGAGAGGGGATGTTATGCAAGCCCATGGTGGATTTTCGCGGGAATGTTCATCTATCAGAGTCTTGCAACTGCCCGTCTTTTGGCAATGTCGTCACCAACTACCACATGGAGATATTTCGCCAGCTTCAAACCGCACAACCCTGCTATAAATGCTATGGCGGAAGAAAGTATTTACAATCAGACCAACCCGACATAGTTAGGGCGAAAGGGATAATCGGCTTATGAGCAAGACNATCTATTCAGAANGAGGCATAGACGTGTGCGACAATGGAAAAATCCTGCTTATCGTNTGCCCTAAATGNCATCACGAAAACTACGCATTAAACGTAACATCAGGCATCTGCACTTGGTGTGGTTATAACGCCCACGAAGATGAAGAANTAAAAGAAAGNGTAAATCAACACCAAAACAANAATCAGTAATGGAAGCCATCACAGAAGATAANNTNGAAATCATNGAGCAGTGGTANAANGANGCNTCAAGCCAAACGCTTGAAACACTGCCGGNNTTTATGAANCATGTGCTTAACGACTACAAGCACGATTACGGAACGATTTGCAAAGCCATCGGTGCTTGCTCAATCGCAGCAGCGTGGGCGGCTAACGCATCGCCTCAAGGTGGCATTACGGGCTTTCAAGCCGGTGCGGTCATGTGGGAATTTATCCGTAATTGGAACTTTAAGGATAACAAGTGCGGTTTGAAAATCGTGGATATGGATGATATGCTATATCCCCAGTACCGAGAGAAATTTGATAATACAATCACCAAACGAGTAATGGAAAATCTTATGAAAGAAGCCAAATCCCGACTCGCTGGCATCAATGAAGACCACCCTGTACATCCTGCGGTACAAGCACATTGGAAGCGTGTTGCCGCCGGCATCCCACCTTTCGGATATAAGGTAAAAGACTAACCCCAACACCATACAACAAATATGAAATTCTCAGTTAACAGCAAGGTTTTGCTAAACCGATTGGTCGCTGCCGGAAAAGCGGTCAATAGCAGACCCGCAATCTCCATCTTGGCTAATTTCTTATTCACCCTTGATGGAAAAGTGCTTACCATTGTGGCATCAGACGCAGAGCACACGATTGTTTCACGCCTTACCGTCAATGATGACGCAGAGGGCAGCGGTCGTGTTTGCATCGACGCAAAGCGCATCACGGAATTACTCAAGGCAATGCCGGACTGCCCCGTAACATTCTCGGTTAAGGAAAGCACGTTGGAAGTAACCATCCGCTATTCTAACGGTAAGTACAACCTTTCAGGCATCAATGGCGCGGAATATCCAATCAATGACAAGATGGATGAAGCTGAAATAGTCGGCTCGTTTGAAATGCCTGCATCGCAAATCTTATCTGCAATGGATAAGGTTGCTTTCGCAGTTGCCAACGATGATTTCAGACCGCAGTGTAACGGCATCTTCTGGGACATCACGGAAGACTCTATCACATTCGTAGCAACGGACACCCACGTTCTTGCCAAGTATCGTAGCACACAAACCGCCCCCGGACTGACTACCGGCTTCATCCTCCCAAGTCGCGTATTCTCGGTAATCCGTGCCGTCATTGGCAAACAAGCATCCGTCAAGCTGACAATCGGCAAGCGTTGCGTTTCCTTTGAGGGTGAGGATTTCAAAGTGCAGACCACCTTGCTTCAAGGTCACTATCCCCCTTACAACAGGGTAATTCCCACAAACTCGCCTATCGTAATCAATGTAAACCGCGATGACTTTGCTGACGCAACGGCTCGCGTGGCGATATGCGCGGACTCGCAAAGCTCTATGCTTCGCCTGAAAATATCACCCAACACAATCGACGCAAGCGCACAGGACTACAACTTCAACATGGGCGGTGAGGAACGTATCCCCTGCGCATACGAGGGAAGCGACATTGAAATCGGCTTTAATGCATCTTATTTGAAAGGTATATTGAACGCCATATCTACGCAAAACATGGTAATCAAGCTCCTTGAACCCAGCAAGCCGGGATTGTTCTTGCCTTCGGAAAACGATGAACACGGCGAACTAACATTGTTATGTATGCCGATAAGCCTTGCAAACGCATGACGGAACGAGGAGACATAGCAGTCGCCAGACTCCACAACCTCAAGAACGAATACAAATACGCTCTTGGGTGTGGAAAAGACCCCGACAAAATCATCCAACAGGTCATCAAGCAAGAAAAGGATTTGTGTAAGCAGAGCATATTTCTTGCTATTGGCTTGAATAATCTTATCGACTATGAAACCGATATAGACTATTCCACCATGATGTTAAAGGTCACTGCGCGACTTCGAGAGTGCGTTTCACCTGAAAAAATGAAAGAAATCCGTGAACGCGAACTATTAACCAATATCAGAAGCGAAGATAATGCCAAGAGTGATTAAATTTCGTGGAAAATCCGTCAAGGATGGGCAATGGGTCTTTGGCGACCTTATACACACCGCCTCCAACAAGACCGCAATTTGGCCTATCGGAAACGAAACCCACAATGGTATCGTGGAGGTGTATCCCAATTCGGTAGGACAATACACATGTCTGCGTGACCGCAAGGGCAATGAAATCTACGAGGGTGATGTCGTGCGTCAAGAATGGAAAACAACCATTGCTGATGATTACGGCGATGCCTTTGACTCCAACGGAACGCAGACGGGTATAGTGGTGATTAGGTCAAGAGGCGTATGTATGTCGCCATGTCTATGCACAAGTGCGCATACAGATGACTCTGTGATTGGTCGGAACAAACAACTATCCGGCTATCGCTGCGAAATCATCGGCAATAGCCATGATGACCCATCTTTGTTCGATGAAATCTGTAAATCATAGTTTAAGTAAGCCTATCTGCCAAGTGTAGAAAAGGTAACGGTGGCGTAGGTTTTCTCGCCTACGTCACCTGCTTTCCAAACCATTAAAATTATCTCAATGGATAAACAAGCACTGATAAAAGCTCTTGAAACAATGCCGGATGAAGCAACTATTTGTTTAGACGGCGGATATGTCAATTTATTAGAAGCCGAGGATGTCATTTACGACCCCGACCAAAACATCATCATAATTTCCTGATTATGCCTATCTTTATTTGTTCAAAATGCGGTTGCGTGGAAAACACCGCAACCTCAAGTTACTGGTCGCTTGATATAGGGCGCGTTAAGGATGACCTTGAATACCATCCAACACTGGAAGCCTACAAGCATCAACCGTTGTGTTCCGAATGTGGATGCGTTAGACGTGTCAGAAAACCCAATGGGCAATACGCTACTATGGTCGTGCCGGGCAAATGGCATGGCAAGTTCCCAAAGAAAGAGGCTACGGAAGATGAAAAGCGTAGAGTAGGTAAGGATGGCTTCATTTATTAAATGGTCATGGATAAAGAGAAAGAGGTTAAAGCGGAAGAATACCTGCGAACTATATTAGCCGACAACGATAAAGCCAGCTTTACCCGTGAAGACGTTTGCCAACTACTGAAAGCGGCTTGGTCTGATGGTTACGATGAGGGCGCGTATGATTTTAGCGACAANGNTTCTACATCCANNCTCCCTNTCTGNGATTACNTTCCAANTCCACTTANANCGATACANGCAGAAAGGCTCGCCAAGCAGTTTCAGGCTATTTCCAAAATATGCGATAACAATGAAGCCGCATCCGAACTCGCTGAAATGTTATTGCAAGATTTGGAAGCATCATCAGAACAAATAATACCCACGAATTTAGCCTCTATGGTGGAATGTTGGGGAGATAAGTTAAAACGATTAAGAATAAAGACAGATGAGCGACAAAGCAACAGTTAAAGACTGGATAAAATTCATAACCTACACCGCCGTCATTATGGTGTTTGGGGCTATGATTGGCTTCACTATTGGAAGAAATCATCCAAGCGTATCAGCAAAACAGGCATGGTTGGGCGACCTTGAAGCAAAAATGAACACCTTGCAGTCATACCAACATGCGGTTGATGAGCAATATCACTATAACATAGCCGTGCGCGACTCAATAATTAGTGAGTTGACGCGCTACGTTATCAAAGGCGATAGTGTTGATTTACCCATCATTGTAAACGTCACATTCAAAGAGGAATGTTATGAATAAAGAGCTTCAAGATAGCGATTATGTTAGCCTTGACGCTGCAATCGCACTGAAAAGCATTGGCTTCAACTTGCCTACGCATACCCATTATTATGTTCGCAACGGAAAAGTTATGGTAAGCGTATTTTCAAGTCCTAAAACTTGGAATGACTGTGAAAAAGTGCATGACCGCCCCATTCTTCAAAAGGCAGTGGAATGGTTAAGGGAAACGCGCAATGTCAGCCTGCGTGTAAGCTTGCTCTTATTATCCGGCAAATGGTTCTTTGACTATCTGGATTTGGTTGATGGTTCATACTTTGATAGCGACGACCACTACGAAACCTACAACGAAGCCTTAAATGCCGGAATATGTGAAATTTGCGAATACATCAAATTAGATGGTCGCCACTAAACCCATTATAACTATGAATAATCCAGAAACAAAGCCATTCAGCGGAAAGGCAATATACAAACCCAAAGGCAAAGCCGGGGAGTATTCGGCTTGGGCTTGCAATTTCTTCACTGGCTGTTCCAACAACTGCGACTACTGCTATTGTAAACGTGGTGTGATGAGCCACGTCTGGAGCGATGAACCCAAACTTAAAAAATGCTTTAAGGATGGAGGCCACGCCATTGAGGTGTTCAAAAAGGAGTTGCTTGCCAACTTGGAAGAAATAAAGAAAACCGGGTTGTTTTTCAGTTTTACTACTGACCCTATGATACCCGGCAAGACATTTGGTCTAACTCTTGATGCTATCCGCGAAGCCTTATGTATGGGCGTTCCCGTGCAGATACTTACCAAACGGGCAGACTGGATGGATAGTGACACTTGGCTACGGACATTGGATTTCTACAAGAAGCAAGCAAAGAACATCGCTATTGGCTTTTCCTTAACCGGGCGCGATGACCTTGAGCCGGGCGCAAGTCCTCACGTTGAACGTGTTGCCGCAATGAAACGCTGTCACGATTTAGGCTTTCATACATTCGCAAGCATCGAGCCTATTGTCGATATTGTATGTTCAGAAGTGGCAATGAGCGATGCGTTGCCATACTGTGAGCTTTACAAGGTCGGATTGATGAGCGGAGGCGCAAAACCCGATAAATTCGCGTTGAAGAAATTGGTTGAACGATGGAACAATCATCTTGACAAATTGGGTAAGAAAGTATATTGGAAACAGAGCGTAGTCGATTATCTGGGCGATGACTTTTCTTTCTGGCTTGACTCCTGCGTGAACGCCGATTACAACATTTTTGAATATTGATATGGTGAATTGGAAGCGTGTGCATGACTTTAACGACATCACCGATGAATTGGTGCTGTTGCGTGAGAAATTTTCATACGGAAACCATACGTCATTCTATGCCGGTTTAATCCAAAAGGATGCGGATGGCAAGTATTACATTCAGACATCAGAAAGCAAGGTCGGTATCTTGCATGAAGAGGATGCNTACCACTNTNTCCCTATTNACGNAATCTTGTTTTAANGTTAAAAAAGATTGTACTTTTGCGGANGNGTGTCGTTNTGANACGNTNCGTTTTTCCTTTTTTGATACATAATTACGACTAATTCGCTTCGGTCTTAATTGTTGATTTGTCTTATTATAGGTGTGAACGGAAAGGGCAGTAAATTAGCGTAGTTTAATTTTAACCCCCTTTATAACTATCAATGAAAGCAAAAATCTTTGCAAAGCTAAAACAAGAGTATTCCCCTCTTGGGTTAGGCGATGAATATCTGATGTTAAAGGCTGATGCCCTTGCAGCCACCGGCCTTGTGACTGATGATAACGTCGATGCTGTCGTAGCTTGTCTGCGTAAGGAACTTGAGGGTCTTCAAAAGTCTAACGACAAGCGTGTGACTGATGCTCTTGAAAAAGAGCGCAAGAAACACGAAGAAGAAACTCGCAAAAAGGAAAAGGAAGCCGAAGAAGCTCGCCGTAAGGCAGAGGAAGAGGCCGCCAAAAATAAAGGCGAAAAAGACCAGACGCCCCCGGATAACCATTATGAGGCTCTGCGTAAGCAGATTGAAGACCTTATGGCAGCCGGTAAGAAGCGTGACGAGGAATATGCCGCCAATCTGAAATCCCTTACCGACAAGAATACGGAACTTGGCAAGACCGTCAAAGACCTCACTGACAAAAACAGCGCAGCGGAAGCGGCCGCAGCCAAGGCAGAACGTCTTGCGAAGATTACCTCCAAAGCCAAAGAGTTGGGTGTTCCCCAGTGGCGCATTGATGAGGGTTTCACCATTGCGGATGACGCAACAGATGAAGCCATCACCGATACGCTTACAAAGGTGGCAAACAACATCAGCGCAAATCTTCTTCCCCCCGGAAGTCGTGCAGGTATTCCTTTTGGCAAGGATGAACCCAACAAGGAAGACCTCGACAAACTTGCTGCAAGTATTGTTAAATAACCCCTTAACCCCAACCGAGAATTTATGAAGAATGACATCTCGCCCAAGAAAGAACAGGTCATCTTCGGCAACGACTCCATCGTAATCCGCAAGTGCATCAGCACCATCCCCGGCGGTCGTACATTGGATTGTTCCGACTTTACCGAAGATGTGGTGCTTGCCGGTCATGTAATCATCAAGAAAGCAAACGGCAACTATGCACCCATGCCTATCAAGGCGGCCACCGAGGCTGCTGGCGAAACGCCCGCATCCCCCGCCGGTTACGACACCCTGCCGACCGGCGCATCCTATGTTGGTGTGCTTTACCGCTCCATCAGCAAGGAAAATCCCGCCGCTTCCATCATGATTGATGGTATCGTTAACCCCAGTGTCGCACCCTATGATATGGCCGGTATCTTGACCGCGTTCAAGACCGCCTGCTCCCATATCATTTTTGAACAGGATGAGGAGGCCTGAAAACAACTGAGTTAAACAGTCACTTTATTTTGAATACGCAAAGCGTTTCTTCCCCGGCCTTGTAACGGCCATCNTGGAACGCCTTAACGAGAAGCGCGGNAACAGCGCACTCTCGTATCTCTACAAAGAGAAACTTCGCCCGCAGNTTTCGCTNGATGGTCGCTGGACTTCCATCCTTGCGGAATACACCCGTGTAGCCGCAGACGTTGTGGCCCTTGACTCGGAACTTCCCCTCAAGAGCCGTGACTCGCTTGAAACCGCTTCGGGTACTATCCCCAAGCTCGGTATGAAGCTCTACCTCACGGAAAAGCAGATGAAAGATGTAGATGCGATGATTGCACAGGGTCTTCCCTTGCAGACCATCATCGACAACATCTTCTCTGACACCCCTCGTTGCATTGAAGGCATCTGGGAGCGCATTGAAGACATCTTCCTTTCTGAGCTTTCTTCGGGCGTAGGCGTTTCAGAACGCAACAACGGCACCGGTGTACGCATCGACATGAATTTCTACGAAGCCAACCAGTTCCTTGTGTCTTCGCTGTGGAGCGGTGATACCGCCACTCCTCTGGATGACATTCAGAAACTTGTTGACAAGTCTATCGAAGATGCCAACATCATCATCGACGCTTATGCCGATGACACCGCCCTCCAGCTTCTTTACAAGAATTTGCAGACGCGCTCGCAGTTTGCCTTTAATCAGGGCGTAGCAATGACCGCTTCCACCACCGTGCCGGTGCTTGACTTCACTAAGGTTGAGGAGATTTTCCTCACCAAGTGGAACATCCGTCTGCATCGTGTCGCACGCCGCGTGAAGACCGAGCTTGACGGTACGCGCAAAAACCACAATCCGTGGAAAAAGGGTACTATCACCTTTGTCTGCGATGAAGAGCTTGGCTCGCTTGTATGGACTACCGTTGCGGAAGCGACCCGACCCGTTGAGGGTGTAGTCTATCAGACTGCCGATGAGTTCATCCTTGCGAAGAAGTATTCGACCCTTGACCCCCTGCGCGAGTTCACCGCTTCCGAGGCTATGGTAATCCCCGTGTTGAACAATGTTGACCGTATTTATACGCTCGACACCCAGACCGTTCAGGAATGAAAGTAACCATCCTTGTACCGTTCCGCGATAAGCACAACCATAAGGTCGTGTATTCGCCCGGCGAGGTTAAAGACTTTGATAACGACCGTGCAGTGGCTTTGGCCGCTCGCGGTCTTGTCAAGGCCATTGAAACCGAACCGCAGCCGGAAGCAGAAGCACCTGTAAAACCGGCAAAGAAAAGCAAAGGCAAAGGCAAGTCTGCCCCTAAAAAGGTAAAAGATGAAAACCCGGAAACGGAAGTAGTCGAAGATGCAACAAACGCTGATGCCGGTGCCGATACCGACAATGACGCTGACATTGAAACGGATGCCGAAGATGTAGAACCCGATGAAGACTAAACCCCACACATGACTATCCGCGCTTACATATCTGACAAGTTGAAAGCCTTTGGAATAAGCGAGGCGCAACTAATCGATTTGTCTATTTCATCCGGCCTTGACCTTGATGCTGATGTATTGAGTTGCGAGCCGTCTGTTGTAGGCATTGCGTTGACGCAGACGCTTGAAGAGTGCATCCTTGCACCGAGGGTTTCCAATGTAAGCGAAAACGGATTTTCAATGTCATGGGATTTTGCCTCAGTCGGCAATTACTACATCTGGCTTTGTCGCAAGTGGGGTATTACCCCCAATGCTGACGTGTTACAGATGCTTGGCGTTTCAGCCATTATAGACCGTTCCGATAACTGGTAAGAAGCATGTACTACGCTCCCCACATATTGCAGAAGAAGATTGTTCCGCAGGAAGCGGTAGATGAATTTGGGCGACCAGTCCCGGATAAATCTGCCGATGAATGGGTGGATGTCTGCCGATGCCGATGTGACCATAATGGGGATAAGGAAGTCAAAATGCCCGATGGCACAGTCGTTACACCTGAATACCATATCGTTCTTGAGGGAAATACCCCTGACGTTGCAACAGGTGATTATGTGCGTTGTCTAAGGGAAGACGGAAGCATCCGGGGCGAGGGTCGCGCTATCAAACCGAGAACATTAAACTATCTGCCGTATGCCGAAATCTATGTGTAAATTCAATTTCCGCGATGTTGACCGCGCCTTTTCACGCTTCGACCGCCAAGTCAGAAGCAAGGTTGAGCAGGTGGGTCAGGCAGCAGTGGATTATGCAGTGGAAAACGGCGATTACCACGACCAATCCGGCAAATGCCGCGCAAGCAACCATTACGAGGTGGATGCGCACAACAACCTCCATCTTTATAACGATTGCGGATACGCGGATGAGTTGGAAGCCAACGGCAAAGACGTGATAGGAAACGCAGCCTTATTCGCAGAACAGCAACTTAAAGAGATTTTTGAATGATAACCACAACCGACACAACCAACATCCTATACAAAGCCTGTCAAGTCTTTGGGATGCCCGTCTATCAAGCCGGGAAAGTTCCAAACGGGATAGTGGGCGAAGATGGGCGTGTAGTCATTCACGCCAAAGAACAGACTCCCGGTAAAATCTGGAAGAAAGGATTTGTCGAAATCAACCTATTTGCTGCCAACACCAAGAATGGGGATGCCGACCTTATCCGTCTTAACGAGCTTGAACGCCAAGCGGTGAAATTACTGCAAGGCGTAGGCGTGGAAGACGGCACGACATATCGGTATAGCGTAGCATCAACCGTCAGACTTGAGAACAAAGACCTCAAGGCAAACTACATCAACGCCAAAGNGCTTTTCANTGTGANTAACGTGAAAGAATAATAACCCTTTAACACCTATAACGAGTTNACGAAANAGCAAACGCAAACANAGTATCCGCAGTAGGTATCAAGCGTCTTTTCTATGCTGACCCCAGCAAGATTACCGCCGACCTTACCGGCGCAATGCTCGCAACCCTGCTGAAAGACAGCTCTACGAAGGAAGTCAAGAATGTGCATCAGGACACATGGACTATCGACGAGGGCGAGGCTTCGCAGGATGGCTACCGCAATCAGCTCACCGGCAAAATCTACCGCTTCGGAACGAAGACAATGGGTGATGTCACCTTTAACTGGACTATCGGTCAGTATGACTATCCCACAAAGGCAGATTTCCTCGGTGGTACTGCAACCGCAACCTCTTGGAAGCGACCCCGTGCAATCGTAGAAATCTACAAAGCCCTTATCGCGCTCACGGAAGACAATCAGTATTGCGTACTGCCTTACGCCAATGTAGCGGCTCGCGAAGCCAACACTGACGGCGCAGTAGGCCTCGGTATTGTGGGTACTGCAATGGAACCCGCCAACGAGAACATCTCGTCTGAATACTGGTTTGACTCTTCCGAAGTAGTCGAGTCTTAATCATCTTCATCTTGTTTTGTAAGAGTGAAATTGGGGTGCGGTAAAACGTACCCCATACTTTTAATAAACCGATAATAAGATTATGGCACAAGAAGATAATGAGAAACAAGACGGCGTGAGAATGATAGCCGGTGCTATCATTGGAATGGATTATAGGCTGATAGTCGTAAATGACAAGTCCTACATCATAATGCCGCCCACGANTGCTAAAANAGCAGGCGCATCCTTTTGGCTGACTGATTTAAGCAATGGAACGACACTCAGGGAAATCCTATCCACATTATCCAAGACCGAAAGCCTTGCAAAAGCCCTATCGTGGTTCATTCAGGGAAATGATGAACTTGCCGATGAGCTTGCACAAGGCAGTATGACGGAAGTCATGGATGGGCTTGAAGCCGCCTTTTCAATGATTGAGGTGGAAAATTTTATAAAGCTATCAGCTTTACAGAGGAGCGCAAAACTGCTGATAGCAAAACCGAAATGATTGGAAACGAGTGTATGCTCGGTCAAATCGCATCTTTTATAGAAACGCTCGCCCTCAGTTACGAAGAGGTGGTCTATAAAATCCCTTATAGAAACTTATTGATAATGCAGAAAGACAAGCTACATCCTTGCACCGGCACAAAGGTTAAACGTGTCAGCGGAAAAGATATGGCAGCTCGCCGCCGTCAGAACAAATAAGGCTTATGCTTTAACCATTGACCTTTCCAACGCAAGAACATCATCCTGCGACATAAAGNTTGATAGATGNCGGTAATCTANCTGAAAATTNNCCGGCAATAAGTCGGNCAGTTTTNCTTTATAGTATTCTGCCCATTCCGCAGGGTTCATACACCGGGATAGATTTGCCATCAATTCAGAAATGACTGCAAAATCCTTTCCATCCGGGAAGCGGAGCAATCTTTCAAGTGTGCGCTTCATAAGTTCGGTGGCGTTGTTGGAACGATTGGATAGCGTGTTTACTATATCCTGCAATTCTTTGACGCTGGAAGCGGTGAATATGCCGCGCCGACATTTCACCATCGCCACAAATTCATTCTCAAAGGGTGTATTAGGTGAATATGATGAAACGAAAAGGTCGCCAAATTCAACTGATAGGACATCGGCAATCTTTGAAAGAGTATTCAAAGACAGGCTTCTTCCGCTTAATATATTTGCAATATGTTGGGGTGTCACACCCATCTTATCCGCTAATGCTTTGTTTGTAAGACCTTTCTGCGCAAGAATTTCACGGATGCGCAACTTGATATTTTCTCTGCTCATATTCCATTTTATTATTCAATGCAAAGTTAGTCATTCCTACGAGATTATAAACCATATTAGTTTATTAAATAATGTTAAATACTGATTTCAGTCAGTATTTTATTTGATAGGTAAATAATTATTGTTTACCTTTGCGGTGTCAATCTTTATAAGATGATTTGTGAAAAGTAACTCTAAAATAAACCAAAGCAAAAATGTTGGATAAACAAAACATCACGCTTTCGCCCATTCAGCAGGTAAGACTTGAGCTTTACCGCGAATTTGATGATAAGGCGAAAGAAGCGTTTGACTTCATTATGGCAGACGCAAAAGAAGATGCAGCAATCCCGGCTGCGCAGTCGGCAATCAACTCCACGCAGGAACATGGCGATGGCGTTTACATCATCTACAATGACGGCAGAATAGAGATATTCACTGGCGACAACTCAAAGGATGATGTTAAATATGTAGGCGTAATCAGCGGATGTCGGCGTATTGCGGTTGCCTTACACGACCTCGGCGAGGACGGCAAGGAATACCAATTCTTAAAAGACGGATTTGAAGCACCTGAAAATTCAGTTTATTATACCCGTCAGCAGAAAATCAATGCCTTTGAAGATTTCACCGGCAAGAATAACACTGAACATATCGAAAGTGAATACAAGTACAAGACGGAAATACCCTTTGACCTTTTGAATGATGGCGAATATATCCCCTCTATGGGCGAATTTGGCATCTTGATGATGTTCGCTTCGCGCATCAACGCTGCCCTTGAATATGTGGGCGGAAATCCCCTTAAAGCGTGGTATTGGTCATCCACCGAGGNCAGTCAGNACNNCGCATGGNACGTCNNCTTCNCAGATGGCNNCACCNNCAGCANCANCAAGTGCNACTCGNGCTCGGTGAGGGCGGTCGCCGCATTTTAATCGNNACGCAGNCAGTCGTNTTCGACTNTCTGCCTAACGGAAACACAATTTTAAGACATGACCCCAATTCAGCAAATTGCATACGAAACCGTGAAGACTCTGCAAGAAAAATGTATTGCAGAGCATCGCGCCCCGGTCTGTGTATCAATGAATGATATTCTACGCAGCATCAACGAGCAGATAAAGACCTCGCTTAATGGCTTTATTTCTGATGGCACAATGACGTGGCACAAGAATATCAATGGAATACCGATGTTCACGATAAAAAACCTGTAATAAGATGGGATTTACCGGCAAGTGTGCAATTCACGATAGCAATCCACGAATATGGCGCAGACTGATGAATTTCGGTCTGCACCCTAATTCGTGTTTGCCTACAATGACATCAAGGAACAAAGAAAACAAGCTTTGTGTAGTCGTTGAGCGCGGGTCGTTCTTTTGCATCAAGGAAGATAATTTGCTTGATTATATCTATGACTGCAAGGATAACGAAGAGCTGTTTTTTGCGCTTGCGGTCTTGCGTGATGATAGTGACATCAATCAATGGTTTATCTACGATAATCGCTCTTGGAACGACAAAGACCCACAGCGTTTTTGGTTTGTCTGCAAGCGCGACAAGATAGAAGATGATATGTTTATCGACTTGATGTATGAAGACTGCGAGAAAGCTACGGAAGATGAACTTAAAGCGCATTTCAACGACTGGGATGATGACCCCGTTGTCGTAAATCAGCAATAATATGAAACAGATTAAATTTAGACCCGGCGCAAGCATCAATCAATGTTATACCCAAATAAAAGCAGAAGCCGCACGATGCGGCGAGGTTGTTTGTGGTGAATTTAATGATGTAACGATGCGCTCTGATATGTCGCTTGAGGAGTTTTATAATGAATACAACAAAACCCTCTCAAGTCTTGAAAACAAGCCGGAAACCAGCGACATATTTAATAGGTTTGCCATTGCTTACGCCGATGGAATACCCCAATTTGACCACAATAGAATTTATAGTATTGATGACTTTGCAGCCGGGATGAAATTCTGGGCGGAAATCAAGCGTGAAAATGGCGGCTTCGCCACCGAGGAATGCCTTGATGAAATGTTCGCTAATATCCCTTTTCTTGTGTACGACCAAAGGGATGGCGAAATAGAGGTTGTGTCAAATACTGAATGGTGTGGTGATATTGGTAAGCATCCCTATTATTCGCATTGGAAACCAATCGCATCACCCAAAATCAAAAATTAAGCACTACGATTATGGATTTATGTTTAGCCGGATATAAGCGGAACAGAGAGGGTCTGACAATGGGTGATTTGCTAATCCATAAGGGTAGGCGAATGACCGAAAGTGAAACCCGTATGGCGGTAAACTATGGTATCGAGAAAGGATATGAACTTGCATCGGAAATCCCCGACGAGGTGGTGGATAAGATTTGTGACCCCACATGTAGGGAATACGAAAAGTATGATGACTCGCCGGAGTTNTANTCGCTTGCTTTCATAAGNCAGATGCNGCGCAGGGTGCAGAACTGCTATTATGTAGAATGGGATGCCGACGACATAATGGACAAACTTGAACAGGAATTATGAAAGATAAGCTGACCATAGAGCAATCAAGAGAACTCGGCGATATAGGCGTATCTTACGACAACGCATCGGAAGTTTACGTCATAGAGGGTTTCATGGGTAACTCATATCGCCCTTGCTTTACATTGTCAGATGTCTTGGATATAGCACCTGCAAACGTCACTGATAGTATCGGCAATCATTGGCCGCTTGTAATCAAAAAGCATAAGGAACAATGGAGTGTAAGCTACGGACAGATAATTCAGTTTCTTGAAAAAGAACTGATAGATGCCGTCTTTTCTCTTATCAAATGGATGAAAACCGAATACAAAGAACATGGCAATTAACTATAACATAGCAACAACTACGGAACAATCTCAAAGACTCGCATCGTGCGGTGTCAATCTTGCGACCGCTGATATGGTCTGGACTAAATGGGAAGACGATGACGAGGAAATAGTAAAGTTATCGGTATTGGATGAATATGCCTACGAAGCGTCTTGCCTTAACCCCATTGAAGCGTGGTCTTTGTCTGCGCTGATTGCGCTTATACCCAAAACGATAACAAAGGGCAAAATCATCTACCATCTTGACATTTCACCTGATGGTGGAAGATGGTGTATCGGTTACTTTTCAACCGAGGGCATACGCACTATTAAGATGCTTGTTAAGGCAGATGACCTTGTGGAGGCGTGTGTTGAAATGATTGTGTTACTGCTGGAATACGGCTATCAGTNAAACGAAATCACCGAATAAGGTATGAAACGAANGGCTTATTTCAAATCGGAAACTTNGCTTAATCCCNAAGNCTCGCNATCAACCGGCAGNATAGTTNGCTATGACGGCGATGTGGAATACACCGAGGGCGAAAGTCCTTGTATATTCATAGAAATTGCCGACTGCCAAGAAAAGGTCAGCCTGCATCGGCGCACACCGATACCACGGAACAATTCAAAGAAAAGATTGATAAAATCATAAACTCTTTGAAAAGTTTTAGAACCCACCTTTTTTATAAATCTCCCAACAACCCAATCCACAGAGCCCACCCAAAAAACCACTTCCTCAAATGATAATATTTGAACATAGCC
>WFLX010012189.1_pt1 | contig 16291 bp, 12 predicted proteins | sample 4967041 | NCBI WGS metagenome assembly WFLX01 (sample SAMN12857096, study PRJNA449069) | gut metagenome | isolation source: stool from male and female vole | host: Microtus ochrogaster | place: USA:Florida | collected 2017 | reverse complement strand
TCTGATGGCATTCTTAGCTTCTCCACGCATGCAAGCAAATGTCACTTCGCTTCCCTCGGGTCTGAACACAGGATCATAGCCGAATCCTCCGTCACCCTCAGGTTCATGAGTTATTTCACCATAGACCGACCCTTCGAATACGCTTAATTTTTCACCTTCAATCAGTGCTATCACGGTTGAGAAATGCGCTTTACGATTTTCTATATCTTTAAGATTATCAAGAAGTTTTCGCATATTGGCAGCTGAATCATGAGCTTCACCGGCATAACGGGCCGAATAAACACCCGGAGCACCTCCAAGTGCCGTCACCTCAAGCCCTGTGTCGTCGGCAAAACAGTCGTAGCCGTAATGCTCTTTTACGTAACGGNCTTTTATNGCGGCATTACCTTCNAGAGTATNGNCTNNCTCAGGAATATCCTCCGTACNGNCTATATCTCCAAGCCCTTTTACAAGGAAATCCGGACCGAGTATAGCCCGGATTTCCTGTAGTTTATGGGGATTGTTGGTAGCAAATACAAGTTGCTTCATTACTTGACCACCACGTTTACAATCTTGCCGGGAACCACTATGACTTTCATCACATTCTTGCCGTCGATCCAGCGGGCTGCATTCTCATGGGCAAGNGCCACTTTCTGCACCTCTTCTGAAGGCATATCCACCGGTACCTCGATGTTGTANCGTGCCTTGCCATTGAATGACACGGCCATGGTCACAGCTGATTCCTTGAGATATTCCTCATTGAATGACGGCCACTTGGCATCACAGATGGTAGTNTCGTGACCGAGTGCCGAATGCCACAGTTCCTCAGTGATGTGAGGAGCAAACGGAGCCAGCAGTATGACNAGATCCTCCAGCACCTCGCGGCTATGGCATTTCATTGAGTTNAGCTCGTTGACACATATCATGAATGCAGCTATTGAGGTGTTGTAAGAGAAATTCTCTATGTCGGCGGTCACCTTCTTGATCAGCTTATGGATCGACTTAAGAGCCTCCTTTGAGGGAGCCTCATCGGTGACTATACAGTTGTCACCCTTGTAGAAGAGACCCCAGAGACGCTTCAGGAAGCGGTTGACACCGTCAATACCGTTGGTATCCCAAGGCTTACTCTGCTCCAGCGGGCCGAGGAACATCTCGTACAGACGCAGGGTGTCGGCACCGTAACGCTCCACTATATCATCAGGATTGACAACATTGAACATCGACTTGGACATCTTCTCGACAGCGTATCCGCATACATATTTGCCATCCTCAAGTATGAACTCGGCTGTGGCAAATTCCGGACGCCATGCTTTGAAACGCTCCAGATCAAGAATATCGTTGCTTACTATATTGACATCCACATGGATCGGAGTGACATCATACTGATCCTTAAGACCGGCCGATACAAAGGTATTGGTATCCTTGATACGGTACACGAAGTTGGAACGGCCCTGAATCATACCCTGGTTTATAAGTTTGCGGAAAGGCTCATCCTTTACCACTTCACCGAGGTCATAGAGGAATTTGTTCCAGAAACGGCTGTAAATCAGGTGACCGGTAGCATGTTCGGTACCNCCTATATACANATCGACATCCTGCCAGTAATTGTTGGCCTCACGCGATACGAGAGCATCGTTGTTACGGGGATCCATATAGCGCAGATAGTAGGCNGACGAACCTGCAAAACCGGGCATGGTGTTGAGTTCAAGAGGATAACCCTCCTCGGTNCACCAGTTCTTCGCACGTCCCAGCGGCGGCTCACCTGTCTCGGTAGGAAGATACTTGTCAACTTCAGGCAACAGCAGCGGCAGCTTGTCCTCATCAAGCAGATGAGGTATTCCATCCTTGTAGTATACAGGGAACGGCTCGCCCCAGTAGCGCTGACGGCTGAATATGGCATCACGCAGACGGTAGTTGACCTTCACCTTACCGATACCGCGCTCTTCAATAAACTTCTTTGTAGCGGCTATGGCATCCTTTACCTCCATACCGTTAAGGTTAAGACCGGCACCCTCCGAATTGATCATCTTGCCTGACTTTGCGTCAAAGCTGGCCTCACTTACATCACAACCCTCGATAAGAGGTACGATGGGAAGATCAAAATGACGTGCGAAAGCGTAGTCACGGCTGTCATGGGCAGGCACAGCCATAATGGCACCTGTACCATAGCCGGCAAGTACGTAATCACTTACCCATACAGGTATTTTTTTACCGGTAAGAGGATTGATGGCATACGCACCTGTGAACACGCCCGACACACTCTTTTCTATCATTCGCTCACGCTCGGTCTTATGCTTTACCTCATCGAGATATGCATTGACAGCATCACGCTGCTCGGGCGTGGTGATCATGTCCACATAAGCGCTTTCAGGTGCAAGCACCATGAAAGTAACTCCGAATACAGTATCGGCACGTGNGGTGAATATTTCAAGCTCTACATCGCTGTCGGCGATAGGGAAGCGCATTTCTGCACCTTCCGAACGGCCTATCCAGTTACGCTGTGTCTCCTTAAGCGAGTCGGTCCAGTCTATGCGTTCAAGACCGTCAAGCAAACGCTGCGCATAAGCCGACACACGCAGACACCACTGATACATGAGCTTCTGCTCCACAGGATAACCGCCACGTATCGAAAGTCCCTCGCTAACCTCNTCATTGGCAAGCACGGTACCGAGTTTCGGACACCAGTTCACCATAGTGTTGCCGAGATAGGCGATACGGTAGTTCATCAATACATCGCTCTTCTCCTTTTCGCTGTAACCGCGCCAGTCATCGGCGGTAAAGTCAAGCTCACGAGAACATGCCGCATGAATGCCATGGCTGCCTTCCTTCTCAAAATGAGCGATAAGATCAGCTATCGGACGGGCTTTCTGCTCGGCAGTGTCATAGTAGCTCTCAAACATCTTCATGAAAGCCCACTGTGTCCACTTGTAGTACTCAGGCTCGCAAGTCTTGATCTCACGATCCCAGTCATAGCAGAAACCTATCTTGTCAAGCTGGCTGCGATAACGGGCCACATTTTCAAGAGTAGTCTTTTCAGGATGCTGACCTGTCTGTATGGCATACTGCTCAGCCGGCAGTCCGTAAGCGTCATAACCCATGGGATGAAGCACATTATAACCGTTAAGACGCTTATAACGTGAGAATATGTCACTGGCTATGTAACCGAGCGGATGACCTACATGCAGACCGGCTCCCGACGGATAAGGGAACATGTCAAGCACATAATATTTAGGCTTTGACTCGTCGATCGATGCCTTGTAGATCTTATTGTCTTTCCAGTACTGCTGCCAGCGCTGTTCTATCTCTCTGTGATTATATTCCATGATTNTATCTTTTCTTTATTATTATTTGCTAAGTTCAAGCATGCGCTCGATAGGACGNCGTGCCTTCTCGGCCACTGCTTCATCCACATGTATTTCAGGCTTTCCNGTAAGCAGACACTCATACAGCTTTTCAAGAGTATTCAGCTTCATGTAAGAACAGTCATTGCATGCNCAGGTCGAGTCATTGGGCGGAGCGGGAATAAACACCTTGTCGGGACACCGCNTCTGCATCTCGTGAAGTATACCGCTTTCAGTGGCCACTATGAANTCATCGGCATCACTTGACATGGCATAGTCAAGCAACGCAGCCGTAGAACCTACCTTGTCGGCAAGCAATACTATCGAATGTTTGCACTCGGGATGCACAAGCAACTTCGCTTCGGGGTGCTGATGCTTCAGCTCTATGATCTTCTCCAGAGAAAATTGCTCATGCACGTGACATGCACCGTCCCATAGCTTCATCTTACGTCCCGACACCGAGTTTATATAGTTGCCCAGATTACGGTCGGGACCGAATATGATAGGCTCGTCCTTGGGAAATGTCTCAACTATCTTGAGTGCGTTGCCTGAAGTAACGAGCACATCGGTCAGTGCCTTCACTCCGGCTGAAGTGTTGACATAACTGATCACGGTGTGACCCGGATTGTCATTTATAAACTTCTCGAACTCGTCGGCATCACAGCTGTCAGCGAGTGAACATCCGGCTTCCATGTCGGGAATGAGTACTGTCTTGTCGGGACACAGTATCTTGGCTGTCTCACCCATGAAATTCACACCGCACATCACTATGACCTTATTAGGCAGTGTGGAGGCTATGCGGGCCAGTGCCAGACTGTCACCTATATGATCGGCAATATCCTGAATTTCACCTTTTACATAATAGTGAGCCAGTATCACCGCATCCTTTTCTTTTTTAAGCTTCAATATTTTTTCCTTCATAAAGCTTCGGGTATCTTTGCTTGTGCAAAGATACTAAAATTTCACTACACTCTCCACAGTCCATCCCTCCGACTTTCAACGCCTTTCANTTTTTTATTTTAGTTTTTGGAAAAATTTTAAAAATCGAAATAATAAGGTGGTAGTAAAGCATGTTGATAGCTGTGATAAGTTTAGTAGTTTTTTGTTGCGTATTAAGTTATAAAGGTTGTGTCAACAGGCTGTCAACACTGCTTATTNTGTAAAAATCTGGTATAATGAGATTTCCANGATTATTTACATACGGTTGAAAAGTAGGTGTTGATAATTGTAGAGAGCTTCCAGACTGTAGATTTGTGTTGATTACCCTGTGAAAAATGCCGTGATAATTAGATGTAAAATAATTTGGAACAGAGTAGGGGAGCGTTGTTTATACATGGCATCCATCTGTGCAAATTAATTTTTCAAATGATGTAATTTACTTTTCAACGGTTATAAACATAGTTTTCAACAATTATGTAGTAACTTTGAACACTTACATTAATCACGTGAAGATGAAAAAAGTTCTTATAATAGGCGGAGGCGGGTTTATAGGAGGTTTTATTGCTTCCGAGAGTCTGCGCAGAGGTTATGATACATGGGTTGCCGTCAGGGAAACCACCTCACGCAAGTATCTGTCGGATCCGCGGCTGCATATAGTGGTGCTTGACTATGATAACGTGGACTCTATGGCTGCTTCGCTTACCGAGGCTATAGGCAAGGGGCACCGCTGGGACTGGATGATATATAATCTCGGGGCTACGAAAGTAATCAACTATTACGACTTCAACCGTATCAACTATATTTATCTTCAGAATTTTCTGGCAGCCATGCAGCAGGCTGACCTCGTNCCGTTGAANTTTCTGTACATGAGTAGCCTCAGTGCTCTCGGACCGGGTGATGAACGGGGATACACTCCATACACCTCGTCCATGATACCGGAACCCAACACACGCTACGGGGTGTCAAAGATAAAGGCCGAGACTCAGCTGGAAATGACCACCGGACTGCCATGGATCATATTCCGTCCCACAGGTGTCTACGGACCTCATGAGCAGGACTATCTGATGATGATAAAGTGTATAGACAGTCACTGGGATTTCGGAGTGGGCTACCGTAAGCAGCTGCTCACATTCATTTACGTGGATGACCTGGTCAACGCTATGTTTGAGGCACTTCTGCATGCTCCCGTGCATCGTAAATATATAATAAGCGAGGGGCGCAGTTACACTCAGAGCGAATTCCGGCGTATTGTGGCACGTGCGCTCGGAAAGAAGCTCGTAATACCTGTCAAGCTGCCGTTGTGGGCTGTTAAGGCTGCTTCGTTTGTAGCTGAAAAATATGGAGTNGCCAAGCTGAANCCCTCGACTCTTAACACTGACAAGTACAAGATAATGAAGCAGCGTAACTGGAGCGCNGATATCAGTGATGCACAGCGTGACTTCGGNTTTGATCCGAAATTTTCACTTGAAGAGGGTATTGCGGCTACTGTCGAGGCTTATCAACAATCTAAAACAAAGAAATGATGAAACCTTATATGCGTCCTCCCTATTGGTTTACGATACTGCTGATAGTACTTTTGCTGCCGCTTTTCTCATGGCCATGGCTTGTAGGGGGCATGTCATCGGCGGCAGCTGATGATAATGATGTCAATAACGTGTTGATGATGATATTTCCTATTTATGCCGTCGTNAGCTGTTATTGCGCCTACCGATGTTATGTGACGCGGCGCGCATTGAGCATAATACTGATATTCATACTCATATTGTCATATATCTCCGCTTATTTACTGATTAAATAAAAAAGAAATGGCCGATCAGCGCGATCGGCCATTCTTATAGTAAATAGTAAATGTATTCAGATATAAGTATACGATTTGGCAATAATGTACAGAAGGGTAGGTATATTAGCGACGATAATCTTTGAGAGACTCCTGGAGACGCTGGCGAGCGAAGAAGATACGGCTCTTCACTGTGCCGAGCGGCAGATTCATCTTCTCGGCGATCTCGTTGTACTTGTAGCCTGCTACGTGCATCGAGAAGGGGATGCGGTAGTCATCGCTGAATGAGTTGATGGCGTCTGTGATCTCGTTGGCGGCGAAAGCACCTTCGGGAGTTTCGAAACCTGAGTCCTGCGGCAGGTTGAGGTGNTAGAGGTCCTCGGTCTGGTCAACAACGGTAGCNGTGCGTACGGCCTTGCGGTAGTTGTTGATGAAGAGGTTGCGCATGATTGTGAACACCCAGCCCTTGAAGTTGGTCTCCTCAGTGTACTTGTCCTGATTGTCGAGCACCTTGAGCATTGTATCCTGAACTAAGTCGTAAGCGTCGTCGCGGTTAGAAGTTAACATATACGCGAAGTTCTGAAGGTTAGCCTGAAGGGCGATGAGCTTGGTTTCAAATGCAGTTGCCATAATCGTAATGAATTTTTTATGTGATGTATTGTTTTGTTTTTTACTGTTTCAAGTGTTACACAAACGTGTTACAAAATGATTACGATACAAATGTACGAAAAGTTTTTAATACAGCAATACTTTTTGGCAAGAAAATTTATNTTTAACTTTTATTAATATATAGTAAATTGNNAANTTNTTGANTTGTAATATTTTAAATTTTATTNAGCTGTTTTCAATTTTGTTACAAAATTTGTGNCAACTTGTGACATCGTGTTACAACTGCCGGAATCNCGGNTTNCGGGCTGTTACAAACCTGAACTTTTATGAGGGGTATATGTTACAGCAGCTGCCATAAGGATGGTATCAGGTGCCTTCATATATAAAAAAGAGGTGCATTTTATGGATTGGACATAATTTAGTATCTTTGCANCTGTTATGGATTTTGAACTACAAGCTACTGATCCGAGGTCAAATGCCCGTGCCGGAGTCATCACTACCGATCACGGACAGATAGCCACTCCTATATTTATGCCGGTAGGTACTGCCGGCTCCGTTAAAGCTGTACATCAGCGTGAACTGGCCGATGATGTCAAGGCGCAGATTATACTCGGCAACACTTACCATCTGTATCTGCGTCCCGGTCTGGATATATTGCGCGAGGCTGGCGGACTGCACAAGTTCAATGGCTGGGAGAAGCCTATATTGACCGACAGTGGCGGGTTCCAGGTGTTTTCTCTGTCAGCCAATCGTAAGCTGAAGGAGGAAGGTGCATGGTTCCGTAGCCATATCGACGGTTCGAAGCACTTGTTTACGCCGGAGGGAGTGGTGGATATACAGCGCGTCATCGGTGCCGACATCATGATGGCGCTTGATGAGTGTACCCCCGGAACGGCTGATTATGACTACGCCAAGAAATCGCTTGGTCTTACTCACCGCTGGTTAAAGCGCGGCTGGGAACGGTTTAACACTACCGAGCCTTTGTACGGCTACAAGCAGACATTTTTCCCTATTGTNCAAGGATGCACCTATAAGGATCTGAGGCAGGAGTCGGCTAAATTCATTACCGATCTCGGGGCCGAGGGAAATGCTATCGGCGGTCTTGCGGTAGGTGAGCCGGCCGAAGTCATGTATGAGATGATAGAGGTGGTCAATGATATCCTGCCNGAGGATAAGCCCCGCTATCTGATGGGGGTAGGCACACCTGCAAATATTCTGGAGGCTATCGAGCGCGGAGTTGACATGATGGACTGCGTGATGCCTACGCGCAACGGACGCAACGGCATGCTTTTCACCGCCCACGGCATCATGAATATGCGTAACAAGAAGTGGGAACGCGACTTTTCTCCGCTTCAGGAGGATGGCCCGAGCTATGTTGACCGTTTTTACAGCAAGGCCTACGTGCGCCATCTGTTTGTCGCCAACGAGATACTCGCAATGCAGATTGCCTCAATCCATAATCTGGCCTTCTACCTGTGGCTCGTAGGGGAGGCCCGCCGACATATCCTTAACGGTGATTTCAAGGCGTGGAAAGACGAGATGATAGTGCGTGTGACTCACAGACTGTAATACTGAAACGATGTTTAAGATACTTGACCGATATATCATCAAGAAGTTTCTCGGTACGTATGTGTTTGCCATAGTCCTCATTTTGGCAATCACCATAATGTTTGACATTAACGAGAAACTTGACTCGTTTCTGAAGGCGCCGCTTAAGGANACCATATTCGATTACTTCCTGAACTTCCTGCCTTACTTNGCCAATCAGTTCAGCCCGCTGTTTACGTTTATCGCNTGCATATTCTTTACATCAAAGCTCGCCGATAATTCCGAGATCATCGCCATGCTGTCGTCAGGCGTCAGTTTCCGCCGACTAATGGTGCCTTATCTCGTGTCGGCGGCAGTCATCGCTTCTGCCTCGTGGGTGCTGAGCGCCTATATCATTCCTCCGGCCAATATCAAGCGTATCGACTATACCAATACTTACGTGCGTAACCGTCGTACCGACTTCGGTAACAATATCCAGCTGATGGTGGCCCCCGGCGAAATAGCATACATGAGCCGTTATGACAACACCACACGCACCGGTAACCGCTTTTCNCTCGATAAGTTTGACGGNAAGAAACTTGTGTCGCGNCTTACGGCATCCACTATTATATGGGACTCGGCATATCACTGGACCGCGCGCGACTATATGATACGTGACATCAAAGGTATGGAGGAGGTGATACGCAAGGGTTCGCGCCTTGACACCATNATCCAGATGGAGCCGCGCGATTTCCTTATATCNAAAAATGATCAGGAAACACTGACCTCGCCGCAGCTGACCGAGTATATCGACCGGCAGAAAGCCCGCGGAGTGGCCAATATAAAGGCATTTGAGATCGAGAAGGAAAAGCGTGTCGCTATGTGTGCGGCCGCATTTATCCTTACGGTAATCGGTATGTCGCTGTCGTCCAAAAAGGTCAAGGGGGGCATGGGACTTAATATCGGTATCGGCCTGGCATTGAGTTTCAGCTACATTCTGTTCATGACCGTTACTTCAACGTTTGCCATATCAGGCTACACATCACCGATGGTGGCGATGTGGATCCCGAATATCATCTATACGATAATTGCTGTTGTGCTGTATTTCAAGGCCGCACGTTAAATGCGGTCAAGAACTGTCTTGACGAGATCGTGTATTGCGGTCTTATAGTTGGGCGAGGCGGTCGTGTTCACGCGGTTGGCTATGATCGAGCATACCGTCATGGCACGATGACCCAGCAATAGCGCGAGACCCTGCAGCGGTGCGCTTTCCATCTCATAGTTGGTCACGGGACGACCGTTATAGCGGAATTTTTCGATATTTTCATTAAGATGCGGATTGGCCAGCGGCAGACGCAATTCGCGTCCCTGAGGACCGTAAAAACCTACTGCGCTGATTGTGGTGCCGCGCACCATGTCATCGCGTCCTATCTGCTCCACGAGCTCGGGATTGCTCGGCACTACGTATGGAGCTGCCCACAGAACGTTCCAGTTGACCGCATCGCAGAAAGCGCGTTCATAATCGAGGTCACTCACCGCATTGCGCCCTTCGTAATAGTTGAGGACTCCGTCAAAGCCTATCGAACGTTCGGCAATCACGGGTGTGCCTATGATAAGCTCAGGCTGCAATGCACCTGAAGTACCGATACGCACCATCGTAAGGGTGCGGTGTTCCGGTTTTANTTCCCTTGTGGCAAAATCGACATTGGCAAGTGCGTCAAGCTCGTTGATGACGATATCGATATTGTCNGGCCCGATGCCGTGGCTCAGACACATGATCGGCTTCCCTTTGTAAGTGCCTCCTATCGTATGGAATTCACGCGATGACACCTCGAATGTGATGCTGTCAAAGAATGACGCTACCATATCGACACGTCCCGGGTCGCCTACGAGGATTATACGGTCGGTAAGTTGTTCTGGGGTCAGATGAAGATGAAATATACTGCCATCGGGATTGATGATCATTTCAGATGGTTCGATACGGCGCTTTTCCATAAACAGGTGGTATTTAGCAGTTGTTGAATAGGGTTGTTTATATTTTAACGTCTGTAGGCCCGTTCATGTTTTCAGGCAATGCGATATTTACCTCCGGGATAGGCTATGAGCAGCCCTTTGAATTCCATATCCACAAGCAGTGGCATGAGGTGGTGCATGGGTATGTCNAGTGTCACGCACATGCGGTTCACATTGGCCTCGCCTAANTGNGTAAGNCAGTCGATTACNTTCTGCTCCTCGGCGGAAATCTCCAGCGGCAGTTCGCCCTGGCTCCCTTCAGTGGCCCGTGGGGTCCATCGCATAAGATTTATGATGTCATCGGCGTTTTGTACAAGAGCCGCCGTGTTGGAAGCTATCAGCCTGTTGCATCCGGCGCTGTATGTGTCGCCGCGGCGTCCGGGCAATGCTACGACATCGCGGTTATATCCGGCNGCTATACCTGCTGTNACAAGTGCNCCTCCCTTTATGGCCGATTCGGCNACCACAAGACAGTCGCAAAGGCCGGCCACGATACGGTTGCGGGCAAGGAAGTTGCCTCTGTGAAGCCGGTCCTGTGACATATAGTCACTCACAAGCACCCCTCCTGATTTTACTATCTCGGCGGCGGTTGATCTGTGTGCGGCAGGGTACACCATATTCAGTCCGTGGGCCAGGACGGCGGCTGTGGGTACAGAGTGATGGAGCGATGCCCTGTGTGCCGCCACATCTATTCCGTAGGCAAGGCCGCTCACTATGACGATATTGTCGAGCCTGTCATGCAGATCCTTTACAAGGTTCATCACGAAATCAATGCCGTAAGGAGTGGCATGACGTGTACCGACAATGCTGACGATATGAGTGCTGTTGAGGTCGCAGGCCCCGAGCGAATATAAGGCGAGCGGAGCGTCAACACATTCTCTCAGTCGTGCAGGATAGTCATTATCGGTATAATAACTTACTTTAATGGAGTGGGCGTTTATGAAGTCAAGTTCGCGTCGGGCCTTCTCAAGCACCTCATTGCGGTAGGCGGTGTCAAAGAGCCGGTTGCTGCGCCCGAACATCGCCCCGAGGGTACTTTCACGCATGGCGAAGAATTCGGCTTCAGAACCGGCGCGGGACAGNATGACCGATGCCAGCTCGTGAGTCATGCCGCGCAGTGAGGCAAATGCGATCTTGTAGGGGTCGGCTTGCATTGGCAGTCGGCGTCAGTCAAGATACTTCGAGAAGTAAGCGGCAAGTTCATCGCCGCGGGTAAGATGTCCGTTGACCAGCGACACTATTGAAATGCGGGCGTGGGCTGAGAGACGTCCTTCAAAATTATATATGTCCTGAAGGAATACAAAGCNGGCTTTTTCACGGGTAAGNCTAAGACAACTTGTGAATTGCTCCCCGAGATGTAACGGAGTCTTGTATTCAATCTCGATTTTGCTCACAACGGGATCGATGCCATGCTCCTGCATGGCNCGGAATGTNGTGCCCGCCGTCTCGCAGAACTCATGGCGGGTGTGCTCCATATAGTGAAGGTAATTGGCATTGTTGACGATGCCCTGCGAATCGACTTCGTAGTCGCGCACCTTCATTGTCAGTTCAAAAATGTATGACGGCTTCATTGTGCAGATGGAAACAGGATTTCATAATCGCGTTTTATGGCCGGTGCCACAATCTCCTCCGGAATAAACTGCCACTGATTCAGCGGCTCCAGGACTATATCCTTGTGCTTACGGATGTATTCGGTGAAATAGTAGCGTAAATCGCGGTCAGTCGATGATATGATGCGTGATGGCAGCTCCTTGTGGGGTATGCCGGCGCCGACTGTAAGCAGCTCGCCACCTCCGTTGCCGCGATAGGAGTTTACCGCTACTTTGTAGACCTTATTGAAGTCAAACGGCGTGCCGTCGGCCATGCTGATGATATTGATTTTAGCTCCCTTGGGCTTGGTCACGTCAACATTATAGATGATTCCGGCTGCCGAGTCGTAATTATAGGTCTGATTAACCAGCGTCGAGCGTGANTTATCACCTTTGGTCGGTGTGTCCTTGAAGCGCAGCAGGTGGTCGTCGGGTGAGCTCATCGTATTGCTCCACAGGTCATAACTCATCTCAAGATAATTCTTTATCTCCGCACCGGTAAGTTCCATCACATAGAGCTTGTTCTCGTACTTATACAGGTTGAACATGTCGCTCATGTATATATCGCCTGCCGGAATCGTGATGTCAAGCGCCAACGGAGCGGTAAATGATACCTCCGCACCGGTGATGGCCAGCTGGAGCGTATGGATGAAGTCGATAAATGCCGACGGTCCGAAATAAGCATTTCGGATAGAAAGCGGCCGTGAAATGTGGCCTATCTTTTCCAAAATATAGTCACGCACTACGGCGCGTTGTGGAGTAAACTTCTCCCTGAATGCCGGTTCAACCTCATAATTGTCAAGGCTGGTAAGTGACTGGTCGATACTTTTGCCGGTTACTTTACCCGTATTGTCAAGAGTGAAGTGCAGGGTGAGGTCGGTAACTGTCTGGGCGTTGTTGGCGGGATCCATGACAACTACGGTGTCACCGGCCACATTCACGATGCGAGTGTTTTCCTGGCGGTGATCATGGCCCATGAGCACTATATCGAATCCGGGTACTTTTTCCGCTATTTCCAATGACGGATTCTCTTTATAGTCCAGCAGGGTGTTGCCGGCTTGTCCGGCATGAAAGAGGCCTATGATCATGTTTGGTTTCTCACGCTCCTGAATTATCGGAATCCACTTGCGGGCAGTGGTCTCCATGTCGGCAAATTCCAGTCCTTCCCAAAGGTCTTTTGGCAGCCATACGGGAATAGCCGGTGTGATCATGCCGAGTACTGCGATTCTCACACCGTCACGTTCGATCACGGTATAGGGCGGGAAGTGAGGCTCTCCGGTCTCGCTGTTGAGTATATTGGCTCCGAGGATCGGCATATTGCATTGACGCGCCCAACGTTCGAGATTGTTGCGTCCTGTCTCTACGTCATGATTGCCTACGTTGCCGGCATCGTAGCGCAGATAGTTGAGTACCTGCGAGGCTACATGCGGACTTACCGTATCCACATAATTGTAGTAATATACCGTGGGTTGCCCCTGAAGTATATCACCGTTATCGAGCAGGATTATATTGTCGCCATATACCGGGCGGTATTCGTCGACCAGCGATGCAACGCGGGCAAGAGAGCCTTTAACTCCTTCTCCTGTGACAAAGTCAAATGGGAAAAGATTGCCATGAACATCACTGGTCTGCAGCAGTTTGATATCGACGTCGCGGGCCTGACACAGTGCAGCCATAGTAATTGCCATAGCAGTTGCTAATAGTTTACACATCATCATTCAATATTCGGTTACTACGCAAATATACAAAAAATATCGGAAATATAAATTTCTGTATTTACTTACGCCGCTTGATAAGGATNGAGATCACGGTTGTGACGATAAGAGCCCAGGGATAGTANAGATAAGGCCATGGAGCAGCCGGTGATATACCTGCGAGGCCGGTAGCCATGAGGGTCTGGGCGCCGTAGGGGATAAGCGCCTGCACGATGCAGGAGGATGTGTCGAGCAGCGAGGCGCTTTTCTTGGGATCAATGCCGTAATGGGCCGAAATTGATTTAGCCAGCGGACCCACGGTAATGATGGCTACGGTATTGTTGGCGGTACACAGGTTGACCACACTTACAAGGAGTGCTATGCCGCCCTGCGCTCCNCGTGTGCTTCTGATGCGTCGGGTAAGCTCCTGAAGCAGATATGCTATACCGCCCGCTTCCTTGATCAGGCCGAGCATCCCTGCTGCAAGAAGAGTGATGATAATGAGCTGGCCCATTGAATCAATGCCGCTGCCCATGAATCCGGCCAGCTCAAGCGGCTTGAAGCCTGTAGCCAGACCGAGCGCCAGCGCCGACAGGATGCCGAGTGCCAGAACTACGGTAACGTTGATACCGGCTATGGCACACCCTATGATAACGAGATAGGGGAGTACGAGCCAGGGATTGGTGTCGGTGGTCACTATCTTTTCCGGCACTTCGTGGCCGATGACGGCATACAGCACCAGAGTGATTATGGCGGCCGGAAGGACTATCCACAGGTTGGCACGAAACTTATCTTTCATATTGCACCCCTGCGTGCGGGTAGCGGCAATGGTGGTGTCGGATATAAATGACAGGTTGTCGCCGAAAAACGCGCCTCCGAGCACTACGGCGACAAAGAAAGGCACGGTACCCATGTCGGCATGTGCCATCTCCACGGCAAGCGGAGTCAGTGCGACCACGGTACCGACCGAAGTGCCGATTGAAAGCGAAATGAAGCATGAAGCTACAAACAGTCCCGGCACGATGAGATTTTTCGGCAGATATTGGAGCGTGAGATTGACCGTTGACTCGACTGAGCCAGTGGCTTTGGCAAGCGATGCAAAGGCTCCTGCAAGAATGAAGATCCACACCATGTACATCACGTTGGATGATCCAGCCTCGCTCGAAAATACCTCCACGCGCCGGGCTATCGACTGTCCCCTCATTATCACGACCGCCCAGGCCGAGGCTATGAGCAGGGCCACGCTTATAGGCATCTTGTAAAAGTCGCCCACGGCGAGTGATATGACGAGATAGGAGATGAGAAATATTCCGATAGGGGATATGGCNAGCAATCCCTTGCGGGTAGGTATGGCGGAGGATGTCATTATCGAGTATAATTGTAAATTACGGATGCGAAGTTACAAAAAAGCTGATAAAAACAATACACTCACGTATTGCGATTGATCCGCATACGTGAGTGTAGGTCATTTATTGATTTCTCAGAGTGTGTTTTACAGGATACCCTGGGCCATCATTGCACGGGCAACCTTCATGAAGCCGGCCACATTGGCGCCCTTCACATAGTTTACAAAGTCACCCTCCTTGCCATACTTCACACACTGGGCGTGAATGTCGGCCATGATGCCTTTGAGCTTTTCGTCAACCTCTTCGGCGCTCCNTGACAGCTTCTGTGNGTTCTGTGCCATTTCAAGNCCTGATACCGATACACCGCCGGCATTTGCAGCCTTTCCGGGAGCATAGAGNATCTTNGCNNNGAGGAATTCCTTGATAGCCTCNGGAGTNGAGGGCATGTTGGCACCTTCGCTGACTGCTATACAGCCNTTNGCAAGCAGAGTGCGTGCATCGTCGCCGTCAAGCTCATTCTGGGTAGCCGAGGGCATGGCGATGTCACACTTGTAGCCCCAGGGACGTCCGCCTTCAACATATTCGCAACCATATTCGTCGGCAAATTCGCGGATACGGCCACGNTATTCGTTCTTCAGCTTGAAGATGTAGTCAAGCTGCTCTTTGGTNAGACCTTCCGGAACATAGATNCAGCCGTCAGAGTCGCTCATGGTGATTACCTTTGCGCCNAGCTCAAGAAGCTTCTGGGCTGTGTATTGTGCCACGTTGCCCGAGCCTGAGATNGCCACAACCTTGTCCTTGATGTCGATGCCGCGGGTAGCGAGCATATTGAGCAGGAAGTATACGTTGCCGTAGCCGGTTGCCTCGGGACGTATCAGTGAACCGCCGAATTCAATGCCCTTGCCGGTGAATGTACCGGTAAATTCGCGTGACATCTTCTTATACATACCGTACATGTAGCCTACCTCACGGCCGCCTACGCCTATATCGCCTGCGGGAACGTCAGTGTCGGGACCGATGTGGCGCCACAGCTCCTCGATGAATGCCTGGCAGAAACGCATTACCTCCATGTCGCTCTTGCCGCGGGGAGAGAAGTCAGAGCCACCTTTGCCGCCACCCATGGCGAGTGTGGTCAGTGAGTTTTTGAATGTCTGCTCAAAAGCAAGGAACTTCAGGATTGACTGATTCACTGAAGAGTGGAAGCGGATACCGCCTTTGTACGGGCCGATAGCATTGTTGTGCTGGATGCGGTAGCCCATATTGTTGCGTACCTTGCCCTTGTCATCAACCCACGAAACGCGGAAAGAGAAAATACGGTCGGGTATGCAAAGACGCTCGATAAGATTATAGCGGTCAAATTCAGGATGTTTGTTGTATTCATCCTCAATTGTGGTGATTACTTCTTCTACAGCCTGCAGATACTCAGGTTCGTTGGGAAAACGACGCTTCAGGTCGTCAAGTACTTCGGTTGCTTTCA
>WFLX010304569.1_pt1 | contig 16295 bp, 13 predicted proteins | sample 4967041 | NCBI WGS metagenome assembly WFLX01 (sample SAMN12857096, study PRJNA449069) | gut metagenome | isolation source: stool from male and female vole | host: Microtus ochrogaster | place: USA:Florida | collected 2017 | reverse complement strand
ATGCGAATTTCGTAAGATTTCATCGTAATAACGGATTGGATACCCATGAGACCATGGGAGGAAAATCCACTNCTTTCTGTAACGTATCCATTAGCTTATGGCTAACTTCCTCTTAAAAACAATCTTTCAGGGTAAATCTCTGCTCTTTTCATAGTAAAGCTAATACTTTTAAATACTTTGCTTTAAAGGCATCTTGGGCCACAGAGTTCTCAAAGAACGAGTCAAAATTTTACCCACCATAACTTTTATGATGAACGATTAAAAAAATGGTTTGTAAAGATTTTAACTAAAAAATGGGTTCTTTATCGATAAACGGTATTATGCCAAAAACTCACGGTGAGATCTTGGCTTTGGTATCGCAAAATTTGTGAATTNTTTCCTTATCCAAGAAGTAGAGAATAAGAAAGANCNTCTAGGCCTTCAAGGGAAGATTTTACACTTTTTCGTAGAGAAACTATAGAGTACTTTTTTATCTTTCTATTATTTTTAGATCCCAAAACGTCTAAAAAAGTTTCAAACTAAAAGAATATTATTCATTCCTCTTTAATTTTTTGAAAGAGTGGGTTAGGAAAATGCTATACTTTGGCGGATCGTGAAAATTTTTGAAAGGTCTGAAACTTTTCACGAAATGAAGTGCCCTAGGTTTCTTCTTTTTTTTCGTTCACAAAAAGAAGAAAGGTCAATTTGGCTTTTTTAATCTAGGACGTATTTATAAAGAAAGAGAGTGTCCCATGTCGATTTACATCAATCACACCTTGCCTGATCCAGAAGTCTTGAAACAAGAAATTCCGATGTCAGACAACGCCAAAGCCATTAAAGCCCAACGTGATCAAGAAATTCGTGATATTTTTGAGGGCAAAGACGATCGCTTCATTGTCATTGTGGGTCCTTGTTCCGCTGACAATGAAGAAAGTGTTTTAGAGTATTGTCATCGTCTTTCCAATTTAAATGAAGTAGTAAAGGATCGTTTAATGATTATTCCCCGAGTATATACCAACAAACCGAGAACGACGGGTGATGGATACAAGGGAATGTTGCATCAACCTGATCCCAATGGTGAACCAGATTTATTGGAAGGTTTGAAAGCTATCCGAAAAATGCATTTGCGCGTTTTAGAAGAAACTGGGCTATCTACAGCCGATGAAATGTTATATCCGGAAAACCGCGCCTTTTTAGATGACGTTTTGTCTTACGAAGCCGTTGGAGCTCGTTCGGTAGAAAACCAAGCTCATCGCTTAGTGGCTTCGGGAATCGATGGTCCAGTAGGGATGAAAAATCCAACCTCTGGAGATTTTTCGGTAATGATGAATTCCGTCACCGCTGCTCAACATCCTCATCGCTTTATTTATCGTCAAAACGATGTGGAAACCACAGGAAATCCCTTGGCTCACGTTATTTTGCGTGGTGGCGTAGATAAGTATGGTAAAACCATTCCCAATTATCACTACGAAGACTTAAAGATCGTAGCGGATTTATATGGAAAATCCGGTTTACAAAATCCAGCGGTTATTGTCGATGCCAATCATTCCAACTCGGATAAAAAGTACAAAGAACAAATTCGCATCTGTATGGATGTTCTTCACAATCGCAAATATCATCCCGAAATTCGCAATTTGGTTAAAGGAGTCATGATTGAATCCTACTTAATTGAAGGGCGACAAAATATTTGTGAAAATTATGTTCATGGTCAAAGCATCACCGACCCTTGTCTTGGTTGGGAAGATACAAAGCGTTTGATCTTAGACATCTATGCCCGGGCCAAAGATATTGAAGCCTAATAAAAAGAACTAGAGATAACCTCTAGTCTTTTTTTATCTTATTGTTTAGGTCAAAGCCATTAGGATACGTCTTACGCAAGGCGTCGGTAATGTCTTGCCAGATCATTTCCGATTCCTGCGCACTGCTTTGTTTCCATTGACCAAAGTAGGGAATAAAGCCCATACGACTTGCTTTAGCAATATAGGGTAAATTGGTGGCTTGGAGCTTAAGATATAAAGGATAACGTCCTGGAATTTGATCAAAGGCTAAGGCTAAATGAGAAATAAGTCCTTCAAAAATTTCCAATTCATTTTCTGTTTGGCGAATTTCCCAGATCAAAGTAGGTCGTCCAACTCCTTCAAAATCAAAAGCCTCTTGCCAACACCCTTGTCCTACTTGAATTTCTTCAAGGTAAGCTTTAATCTTACTCTTTTCTAAAGCTTCAAAACGAAAAGAAGAGGAAGGCATTCTAAGAATGGTACGTCGAGGTAAAATCATTAAAATCTCTTTTTCACTGTTCATTATTTTCTCCTTTTGTATAGTTTGGCCTTTTTGATACTTCTTTAATCAACTTTTCTAGTTTTGGAGATGGCTTGTAGGTCTTGTCAACCTTTTAGATTGGTCGCAGAATGAAACAAGTACCTTAATTTTGGTCAAAACCTTATTTTCAAAGAATTTTGGCTTAGACTCCTTAGAAAGGACTTAGTTTATGGTCTTTTCCTCTTTAATTTTTGTGTTTGCGTTTTTGTTTCCAAGCCTTTTAGTGTATTGGCTTGTTCCACCAAAGTGGCGCAATGGAGTATTGCTCATCTCCTCTTTGATTTTTTATGCTTGGGGCGGATTGCAATATGTATTGCTCTTGTTATTTGAAGCGGCTATCAGCTGGTTTTGTGGCCTTAAAATCGAGCATCATCGTAAACAAAAGCGTAGCTATATGATTTTAGAAGTGGTTTGTTTGTTGGGGCTTCTGGGAATTTTTAAATATCTAGGCTTTGTGCTTTCCAATATCCAATTTTTTACTGGTTGGCCCAGTGAAATTCCTCAAATTGTGTTGCCCCTTGGTATTTCTTTTTATACCTTTCAGCTTTTAAGCTATGTATTGGACGTTTACAATGGTCAAGTTAAAGCTCAATCCAAATACTGGAAGTTGCTCTTGTATTGCTCTTTGTTTCATCAATGCATTGCCGGTCCAATTGTGCGGTATTCTACCGTAGCTTATGAAATTGATCATCGTCATGTCACAATTGGTGATCTTACCAAAGGGATTCGCCGCTTTTCTATTGGGTTAGCGAAAAAAGCTATTTTAGCCAATGGATGTGCATTAATTGCCACCAATGCCTTACCAAGCGTGGCCAATCAACCCTTTCTTGCCTATTGGCTATCTATGTTGGCCTTTATGTTGCAATTGTATTTGGATTTTTCGGCTTATTCGGATATGGCGATTGGTATGGGCTGGATGGTCGGATTCCACTATTTGGAGAATTTTAATTATCCCTATCAAGCGAGAAGTGTTCAAGATTTTTGGCGACGATGGCATATTTCCTTATCCACTTTTTTTCGAGATTATGTCTATATTCCGCTTGGAGGGTCTAGGGCTGGTCCTTGGATTTATATTCGTAATATGGTCACCGTCTGGTTTTTAACCGGTTTATGGCATGGGGCGAGCTGGAACTTTATTTTTTGGGGCTTGTATTATTTGGTGTTCTTGTTATTGGAACGCTTTGTCATTCAAGAGCGCATTCCTAAAGGATGGAATGTCGTATATACGCTAAGTGTAGTTTTTATTGGAACGACCATTTTTCGTTTTGAAAACCTTGATGAGCTATGGATTGTTTTAAAAGGACTCATCGGCATCGGGGTGTCTGGCTTTTCAAGTGCTGCGGTTATTGGAGTATTGGTGTCGAATCTGTTCTTATTGATCGCTAGCATCATTGGATGCACCCAACTGTCGGTTTACGTACGGCGTATTTTTGCGGCTCTTAGCCGACAAAATAAAGTCATTTGGACCTTGTATTTAATCGAAGAAGCCCTTTTGCCTGTCATTTTGTTGATTTTATCGACGTTAGCCTTAGTGGGCAATGCGTATAATCCCTTCTTATATTTCCAATTTTAAAAATTTTTGAAAGGAGAGTGTATGAANCGAAAACGAAAAAGACAACGACAAAAAAGACAACTCAATACCGTTCGTATGCTTGGCGTAGGCTTAGTGGTAGCGACTATGGCCATTGGATCCTTTATGGGTTTGTTNTGGTTTGCTCGNCCTACGACCTCCGAGTTGGAAAATCGAACGCTTTCAAGCTTTCCGGCCTTTTCCTTAAGTGGGATGATGAATGGTAGTTGGTTTAGTGAGGTATCCACTTGGTATTCCGATACATTTCCTGGCCGAGAAAGTTTAATGAAAGCTGGACTTTCGTTTCAAAACTTGTATGGACTCAAACAAACCAATGCGGTTTTAACGACGGGTACAGCGGATGAACTCCCCACGGCTAAAGCAGAGGAGAGCCAAAGTGTAACAAGTGACGAGTCCAATCAAAGGCAAAATACCTATTCTCGTACCGAAGTTCCCGAGCTGTATATTCCCACCGAAGATGTTCAAGAGCGCATCATGCAAGGAACTATGGTCAAAGATGGAGGGGTTTATTCGGGGTGCTACTTTGTCCAAGAATCCGCGGATGCTTGGTTTGATTTAATCAATCGAACTGCAGAAGCCCTGGATGGAATCACCACAGTTTATTCTGTATTAGTGCCTAACAATTCAGGGGTCATGTTAACAGAAGAAGAATATCAACAATTAGGGGGCACCAATCAAAAGCAAGAAATTGAATACTATTATTCCAATTACTCCAATAAAATTCGAGCGGTGGAAACCATTGAGGCCTTGCGAGCCCATAATGACGAATATTTATACTTCCGTACGGACCATCACTGGACTCCTTTAGGCGCTTACTATGTCTATCAAAGCTTTTGTGAAGCTAAAGGCATTGAACCTGCTTCTTTGGAAAGTTTTGAAAGCTATACCTTTGAACCGTTTTCTGGCTCATATGCAAGCCAATTTCCTACCTTGGATCTCATTGCTGATTCCGTAACGGGTTATGTTCCCAAAGGNACCAATGATATGATCTATTTTGTATCGGACAAAGAAAAAGTCGCTCCAAACTTGGAAGGCGAATCTGTAGCNGCCAAAGTGTTTAATACGACCGAGGGNTTGTATGGCGAACAAGGCCAATATATGCGTTTTATTGCGGGAGATCAGGGCTTTGCCATGATTGATAACCCTGAAATTGAAGATGGAACCTCTTGTTTAATTGTCAAAGAATCATTTGGTAACTGTTTTGTCCCCTTTTTGGTCGATCATTACGATAAAGTTTATATTGCCGACTNTCGCTATAACACAGGCCCCTTAGTGCNGTTTTGTAAGGATAATCAAGTAACGGATTTGATCTTGTTCAATAACATTCAATTGCTTGGATCAACCAATGTGGTAGCTACATATGAGAATATCTTGCAACCAGCTTAATAGATTTTAATTCTCAAGGATCTTCTAGCTAAAGAGGATCCTTTTTTGTAATCTTNTACTCTCAAGTAAGATGACTTTTCCGTAATAAAAAAAGTCAGGAAAGGATAAAAAATATGAGTGAAACACTTTTAGAACAAAATGTCCGGCATCATTACCTTAGCCTCAATCACAATTGTGCTGAAACTTTACTNGCTGCCTGCAATGATACCTTCGATTTAAATGTTCCTGCTTCTTCTCTTACTTTAGTGTCTGGCTTTGGTGGAGGAATGTTTACAGGAAATACCTGCGGAGCCTTATGTGGCTGTACGGCGGCCCTTGCGACAATGTTAGTAGAAACTAAAGCGCATGAAACGCCCGATTTGCCAAAGGCGCAACGTCTTTTGGTGAGTCATTTTCGTCAAGAACTCGGTGAAGTGCATTGTGCCAAAATTAAGCCCAATTTCCACTCTTCAACCGAGCGGTGTTTAAATACCTGTTTAATGGCTGCAAAAGCCATGAATAAAACGCTTCAAGAACTCAATGATCAAGGGATTGTGACAATCGATCCTATTGTCTTTAAAGAAAATGCTTAATTGAAAGCTAAAATTAAAAGAGGAAAAAAANACAAAAAAGGACAACTTATCACTTAAAATAGGTTGTCCTTTTTTAAATAACTTATTGATTTTGGTGTAANGATTGGTATTGATCATCTTGAGCTAAGCGCATTCTTGCCGCTAGTAAAGCAGCTTGNTTGCGNGCTTTAGTGAGCATTCGAAGATACACCAGAAAAGTCCAAAGTGTAATCACCAAAAGAATNGCACTAGCAATGATCACAGCAAGATANCCCTTAAATTGGTATTGTAACCAAATGGCNACCGCACAACAAACCATGACAATAAAAAGTAAAACTAGAGTAGAACGACAAGAACTCGCTAAACGCGTAAAATAGTGGCGCTTTTCTTCTTCATTATTGATTTCTTTAGGCAATTCCTCTGGTTTCATTTCGTTACGCACAATGTACCATCCCGCATCTTTTTTATGACGACTTGGAGATTGATCAATGAGTTGCCAGCCTTCACGAGCTAAATTATCCCAATAGGTGCTTCCAGGCTCTTGAGAAAAATAGAGAACCTTGTAGTAATACTGGTGNGGTTTTCCTTTATAAAAATAATATTTCCGTCCATCATTATGCGAAAAATGAAATCCATGAAGAGATTCATTGGCTAAGTATTCTTCCACTTTTTTGTAATCCGTGGTCGAAAAACGCTTTTTATCCACATATTCATCATAGTGATAATCATCCNCTAAACTAGCTGAAGGATCATATACAGCTTCTTCATTGTCTTCATCATCAAAAAGTTTTTGAATCTTGCTTTCCTTAGGCGAAACATCTTGGTCTTGATTGACAAAGGTAGACTGTTGAGCCATAGCAGCTTGAACTAACTCTTGAGCACTTGTACTCGTCGTCTTGGAGCCATCGAAAAAGGATCGACTTGGATCGAGTTCTTCTGGCTGATTTTTTTCATCATGATACAAAGATGAATGCAACAATTGGGCAAAGGTTTTGGGCTGAGGCTGACTATCCGTCCCTAGAACCAATTTAGAATCGCTTGATTCTTGGGAGGACTCCTGAGAATTGATCTTAAGATTTTGAGTTTTTGAGCTAAAAAAGGATTGAGGAGCCGTTTGGATGATCTCTTCTTCTTGTTTGGGCTTGCTCACGCGTTTTCCTAAAGAACGTGTCGTAAGAGAAGAATCTTGAAACACTGACTGCATATCAAAAGTTGTGATTTCTGGCTCCTCAAATTGTAAAGAGGAAAGTTGCGCATTGCGTAAAAGATCCGAAACCATTTGATCATCTTGGGCGTTTTCATTGTACTTATTAGCCATTGAATAATTCCTCCTTACAAATTGATCAATAATCAAAACCGCTCTTGACAAATTGAGTAATTAAGAGAGGTCATGTCTTATTTTAGAGTTTGAATTTTAGCAGGTCAAACTTAGAAAGACGATCTAAGACACTCGCCTTTCTAAACAAAGCGGTTTAAAGTGGCGAATAGTGACCATTTTTTTCTCTCATTGCTTCTTAGCGTGTCATACAATCCCTAAAAAAGGATGAAATTAGCTCTGAAAAGGTGANGTAANTGAGCCGTTTNNAAAAATGGTCACTTGNNTTCCTTCCTTGGTATAGCCTTCAATGCGTAANTCATCCGCGCCAANCATAAAATCCACATGGATTTGCGATTGGTTCATACCTTTGGCTTCTAGTTCTTCGGGAGATAAGAAAATTCCATCTTTCATCGTTTCTGCATANGATTGTCCAAAAGCAAAGTGGCAAGCTGCATTTTCATCAAAGAGGGTATTAAAGAAAATTTTATTTTGTTGACGAATTGGTGAATTTTTATCGACCAAAGCCACTTCCCCTAAACGATCAGCTCCCTTACCCGAGGCAAAAATGGCTTCAAGAACTTCTTTTCCTTGATCAGCATGATAATCAATAACTTTTCCATCTTGGAAAACAAAACCAAAACCATCGATAATTTTGCCATTAAAACTTAAGGGCATTACAGCTTCTAAAGTTCCATTTACACCATCTAAACGTGGAGTGGAAAAAATTTCTTCCGTTGGAATGTTACAAAAAATTTCTTGTCCATTTTGTAAAATGGAGGAGCCCCCAACAAATTGAATGTTTTCTGGTAAATTTACCCATAAATCCGTGCCATTGCTTGAGGTATAGTGAAGTTTTTCTAAATTTAATTCATTTAAAGTCTCTACTCGCTGAGCAAAGTTTGCTCCATGCTGAGTCCAATTTTCGAGAGGATCGTTTTCATCGATACGGCTGATGACAAAAATGTCTTGCCATAATTTTTCAATCGCTTTTTGAGCGGGTAAATTGGGGTAGACTTTTTTAGCCCAGCCTTCACTTGGGGCGGCTACAATAGTCCAAGCTAGTTTTCCAGCATCAAAAGCTTGACGATAAGTTTTTGTGATTTTTTCTAAAGCTTGACGCCGGACTAAGATATCTTTTGGATTAATGTCTTGATATAAATCAGGGTCATCACCATCAATCATTAAAAAGCAAGCGTCACGTTTCGCTCCTTCTTCTAGCATCATGCCTCGCCATTCAGGAGCTTGAGCTAGGGTCTCGGCACTTCCATATTGGTATAACAATTTATCGGTTTGTGGATCCATCCAATCCATGAATACTTCTTTTGCTCCTGCTTTCCAGGCTTCTTGAGCACAAGCTCGAGCTAAGCGAGCCATTTCGGGTTCAATGGATGAACGAATAAAGATGGTTTGCCCTTCTTGTAAATTCACTCCTTTTTGAATGGCTAAAGTAGCTAATTTTTCAATATATTTTTGATTCATATTAAATTCCTTTCCTAAACAAATCGATGGGTTATCTTTCTTACTTTTCATTTAAAACTAACCTTTCACCGCTACACAAAAATGACCTGCTTTCCAATTGGCAGGCCATTTTTATGTTTAAAATAACCAAGAACTAGAGATTTACTGGTGATTGGTCATTTTTGGGATGATCTTTACGATAACGTTTTACAAAATCTGGAANCTCTCCTGGTTTTTTTGAGCTACAGGTACTATGACAACTTTGGCATTGGCCAGAGCAGGAGGTCTTACGACCATACCAAATTCCAAAAATAACCAAGATTCCAATCATTCCAAGTATAATCCAGTCAGTGATATTCATAGGATTAAAACCTTATNCCTTTCTACTCCGACTCTTTANATAATTGTTAGTATACACTAACTTNNAAGAAAGGCCATAGTCNCGCCTAAGAGCGATAACCGGAATTGTGTTTAAAGTAAAGCCAAGCAGCTAAGGTAAGAACGATAGAGAGCATGGAGGGAAACCATACAAGAGGTACAGGAAGATCCACTACGTTCATTCCATAAAAGCCATAGATCATGTTTGGAATAGAGAGAACCAGAGTTAAAACGGTTAAGCGCTTCATAATATCATTCATATTATTATTGATGACATTGGAAAATCCATCCGAAGTGCGTGCATTAATATCGCTATAAATCGAACACATCTCAATGGCCTGCCGAATTTCAATGAGCACGTCCTCCAATAATTCCTTATCATCTTCATACATCGGAATTTGGCGCGTACGAACAATACGACGTAAAGTGAGTTCTTCGGCTTTAAGTGAAGTAGAAAAATAAATGAGACTTTTTGATAACAATAACATATCCATTAAAGCCTGATTTTGCATCTTTTTATAAAGTTGCCGTTCGGTAATTTCGTTTAAGCGCTCAATGCGACGTAAATCTTGAAGATATTCTTGTGAGATCAGCAATAAGACCATCAATAAAAAACGAGTTTTATAACGTGTATCTAAGTCTTTGACTTGGCCTGATTCCATTTGATCTACCGTACTATTGGGACGAGTACAAATAGTAAAAATATACGATTCGGTAAAAATAAAACCGATTGGTCGGGTAATGTAATTAACAATCATTGATGAATTCGATTCATCATCTTCTTCTGGATAATCCACAATAATTAAAGTCTGATTTTCATCTTCATCTCGATCAATATAGGAGCTTTCTTCTTCGTCAAGTGCTGCGCGTAAAAATTCACGGCGTAAATTAAAATCTTCCAGTAAAATGGCTTGTTCGTTTCCGTTTGGACATACGACACTAACCCAACAGCCTCGTTCAGGCCCTTCGAGCGAGTGTAAGACACCTTGGTCATCCGTTTTATAGTAAGTGATCATATGTGTACCTTCTTCTTTATAAAATTAACAATCAAGGATTTCGTCTTCCTTGCGTTATTATTTAGTTTGCATTGCTTTTTATTTCATTGTACGACTTCTGTTTTTCATCCCTTCAATAAGTCCTATTAAAGTCAAAAAAAAGAGTCCCGAGGACTCTTTTTAGTTTTTATGGAAATTCTTTATTTTGAAGATTTTTGTGCCATTTTATTTTCCCACATAGGACGGAAGAATAAAATCGTTAAGAATAAACCGACTAAAGCAATTCCAGCCGATAACCAGAAAGTCGTATCAATGCCTTGGGTCATTCCGATAAGACCAGGAGTTTTCGCCACTAATGAATCATAAGCAATTCCATCGACAGTGGCTCCAATTGTGTTAGCTAGGGTGATGAAAAAGCCGATCATCGAGGTTCCAATTCCCATATCTTGGGGACGCAAGAGCTTTTGGGCCGCTGGAGTAATGGTAACAGAACGGAAAGCATCGGCCAGTCCAGTAAACCCTACCATAATCATGATGAACCATACCGGCATATGGGGTCCAATAAAGACCAGGAATCCACAGGCAATTAATATGGATAAACCACCAAGTGCTAAAGCTTTCCAAGTGTTAGCTGTATTTTTGGCCACCCACATTCCAATAAAAGATGGAACCAAAACTAAGACGATGGTTTTGGGCAATTGGAGTGATCCCGAAACTGAGGTACTGGCTTTTAAAATATTTTGTACTGCCATGGGTAAATAGATATTCATAGCGATGGTGTAATACACCAAGCTAAAAGCAATCGCTAACAATAAGACATATTCTTTTTGTTGAAAAAGAGACATTGGGATTAAAGGATAAGCGCTTTTATTTTCCCAATAAACCAAACACAGTAAGCTACAAATACCAACGACAAAACCAGCCATAACCCAAATGTTATACCATCCCATCTTGGGACCGAAGTTCATAGAGAGCAAAAGACAAGTTAAAGTTATGGAAAGCAAAACCAACCCACCCCAGTCCATATGTAAGGAGCGGGAATTGCTATCATCTTCCATGTTTTGAGTGATTAACCAAATACCTGCCGCTAAAGTTAAGCAGGGAAAAGCCACAGCTAAAGACATTAAATTTTGTTGCATTAAAAATCCAGCGAGCCAAGATCCAACAAAGCCACCCACGGCCATAATGGTTGCTAACATTCCAAATACGGTATTGAGCTTTTCGGGAGGATTGACCTCGCGCGCTAAAATATAAGGGACGGATGCAATAGTACCTTGAGCCATAGAAAAAATAACCCGCATGATTAAAAAGACCCAAAGGTTAGGGACAAAAGCCATGATTAGACCCGAAATTAAGGTAATGAGCCCAGCCCACAAAGTTAATTTTTTGCTTCCAAGGCCATCCACTAAACGACCACCCACTGGAGTCATAATGGTCATTCCAATGGAGGCAATCAGTGTAACAAGTGAAAAATACGATCCACCTCCCATGGAATCCAGCATTGGTTGTTGAATTGTTGCAAGCGATAATCCATAAGCAGCAATCGTAAACATCAAAAAGTAACAGCCTAACATAATGTAGTGCCGTTGCTTTTCTTGTAAGTAATTCATAGAACCCTCCTTATCTTGCTTCATTATAGAAAAAGCGATAAAGGCCTTTCATATAAATTGCATGGAGTATTTTTCGAGAGTCATTGAAAAATTTTTCGAAAAATAAACTTTAATTTGAAATTGTAATTTTCTTCCTTATGGAAAGAACGTGAATACTGTTCTTAATGAGGCAAATTAAGGGAAATTTGGGAGATTATTTTAAGAATTTCTGAGCATTGAAAAGGATAAAGTGAAAGACCTTCGGGATAATTTGAACAGTAAAGGTTTAGCGAGGTCCAATTTCTTCATTCTTAGGGAAGGAAGAGGGTGGATCTTGAAGCTTTCATGACCCTTTTTTATTTTTATGGTGAAAGGGCTTTCATCTTTTCGGAGAAATTAAACGAAAAGAGAGAATTTTGTTTTACACAATATTTTTTGGTTTTAATTTCACTAGCTTCCATTTCCAATACTTGGTTGTAAGCAGAAAGGGATGGCCCGCAGAAAAGCTTAGTGAAATCTTTGGTTCTTGTTTAGAACCTTTTCTGCGGGCATCGATTCCTATGCCTAGACCAAAAGGGGGTTCGGGAAATGTCTCACCAAGACAATCCACGGGCTCTGTTAACACCCATCGCGTAGGGTCTACTTCAAGAACGTCCACTCCCACTCCTTCACCGCAACGGACGCAACCTCAACCCAGTCGGACTCAACCTACGCCTCAAAGAACGACAAATAACAATCGTGGATCTTCCCCTTGGACGGGAATTCTTCTTGGAAGCATGTTGGCCAATATGAGTCAACGCAATGCCCGTAAAACCTATACTCAATACCCGCCTAACCAATACCCGCCTAACCAATACCCGCCTAACCAATATCCCCCTAACCAATATCCCCCTAACCAATATCCCCCAAATGGTTATCCTCAAAATCAATATCCTCAACAAAAACGGCGGAGCTCTGGAGCGGCTACCGTAATTTTAGTTATTGTATTCATGTTCTTATTGCTCATGATCATGGGCTTATTTGGATGCAGTAGTAGCCAAGAACCCACAAATGATTACAATCGAGAAAAGTTTAATAATCCCATTGCGTATAATGCCGATTGTATTGTGGATGAATTGGGCTTTTTTGTGGACCCAGAGGAAACANGTNAACGCTTAAAAACATTNTATGACTTAACAGGTGTCCAACCTTATATCGTGATTAGCGAAACCGTTCNTGGGGTGTANACAGATGCNCAGCTCGAACAGTACGCTAAAAACTATTATAAAAATAACATCGATAATCAGAATACTTTCCTTTATATGTATATGGGAGATTCGAACTTTAGTGAAGACGATGCGCCTGGAGATATGGTGGTGTATCGAGGCAATAACATTAAATCGGTCATGGATGATGCGGCAGTCAATATCTTTTGGGATTATATGGATCAAGAATGGCGCAGCGATTTAGAAACCGATGATTTATTTGTAAAGGTATACGATCAAACCGCTAAACGCATTATGACAAAGAGTACCACTACTAAAGATATTTGGTTATGGGTTGTCATTATTGCTGGTGTAGTGATCCTATGNTTACTGGGCCTTTANTATGTGAAGTTAAAACACAAACGCGAAAAAGAAAAAGCCGCCGAAACCAAGGCGATTTTAGAAACNCNTTTAGNAACCGACGATCCCAATNACGACGATTTACTCAAACGATATGGAGGATAAACCACATGGGAATTCTTAGCCGCTTTAGCGAAATCATGAAGAGCAACATCAACCACGTGTTGGACCGTGCTGAAGATCCAGCAAAAATGACGGATCAAATGCTACGCAATGCCCGCGAACAATTTGCGGAAGTAAAATCTCAAACCGCTCAGGTTATGGCTGATGCAGCAAGAGCGAATCGAGAAGTCGCAAGTTGCCAAGCCGATATTAGCCGTTATCAAAAAGCTGCCGAAAATGCCTTGATCTCTCGTAACGATGGAGATGCCAAAAAGCTCATTGCCCAAAAACAAAAACTTGAAGAAAAACTGAAAGCTCTTCAACAATCGGCCGATCTTGCTAACGAAAACGCTGATAAGATGCGTCAAATGTACGATAAGCTTTCCGGCGATATTTCTACTCTTGAAGCGAGAAAAGATGCCATTAAAGCCAAAGTGGCTGCAGCTAAAGCTCAACAATCCATGAATCGGATGGTTTCTAACCTACCAGATACCAACGCTTCTTTAGAAGCCTTCGCGCGTATGGAAGCTAGAGCCGATAAAGCCCTTGATTCAGCAAGAGCAGAAGCTCAATTGAATTCCACTACTAATGCGGAAGATTTAGCGGATAAATATTCTGGCTATGGCTCCAATCCTTCAGTAGATTCTGAAATGGCTGAAATGAAACGCCGTCTTGGCCTTTAGACCCATTAAGCGGATAATTTTTATCCGCTTTTTTCTTTGCCATTCTCTTTCACTAAAAAAGGCGAACCGAAATTCGCCTTCTTCTTAAAACTCGATTTCAAAATTTGTAGTCGGATTGTAAAAGCCAAAAATAGGGCCATTGGTGGAGACTCCATAGCGATCTAAATTACGTTGGGCATAGACCGTATCTAAAGAATAGATGCCCGACTTACGGCCATCCCAAGGATCATGGACATTCACTTTTCCATTGTCATAACCAAATACCACAATTTCATGACTAAAGGCATAAGTTCCAAAAAGGCCAGGACCCATAGAAATCGCAATCATCCCACCTGATTCCAAAAAAGCAATCATTTCTTCTTTATTATGCAAATCGCGAAGTTTCAAATTATATTGAGAAGCCAACCATGGAATCGCATCTTGAACTGTGCCTAAAGGCTTAGAACTATAAAAATCTCCACTAAAATATCCTCGGGCTTCCAATTGATGCCCAATTTGGAGAGGAGTTTTCTTCGCATCGGTTAGAGCATTAATAATGGTAGCCATAGTCGTCGGCAAACATCCAATATCTCCAAAAGTGTAATGGGAAATGGGAGCTAAAGCCCAACGAATATCGTTTTGCATATAAAGGGTTAACCCACTTAATGAAACATGACTTAAATTTCCAGTCGCATCGGGAATAAATTGAACATTGCCCGCTTGAAAAGAACTCACATCTACATTCCCTTGACTATCAAAGCGATACGCGGTTCCATCTAAAAAAGCGTAATTACAATTGCGCAAAAGATACCCATCTTTAGAGGAAAAACCTTTGATCTCTCCATCAATAATCACTTTTCCATCCAAAGCCTTTCCCTCTGGTCCATACACTCGATAATCTTGAGCGTCGGGAGCCTTAAAGAGGGCATTTTGTAACATAAAACCGGTTTGAGGATCAAAATAGTACCAGTCTTCACCAATTTTTTGGCTACNGAATAATTTTTCATCGTTTTCATCGTATACCACAACTCCTTTTTCTCCATTCACTTCTTCTTCACAAAAGGAGTAAAGAAAAGGAGCATAAAACCCAATTCCTTCGGCAATCCAACCTCTTTCGACAAGAGCCATATATTCTTCTAAGTGAGTTGTATAATGATGCGCCCCTGAGAGCGCATTTTGATTGTAAACTCGATACACGGGAACCGATTGGGCTGGATCCGCATACCAAGCAATGTTTTCATTAATCCAGCCCATTTGAATTAACGCTTGACGTTCTTTTGCATCCATCGTGTAATGATGATCTCCATCATTCGGGTTATATAAACGATAAACTGGACAAGACTGATCGTTCACCATTTCATTCCAATCTGTCCCTTCATCTTTCCATCCCCATGATATTAAAGTCTCTTTTTCATTAAGAATGGGGGTATAAAAATGCTCGCCACTATTGGGATTGTATAAACGATAAAGAGGACGTACTTTTAAATTTTCCAACTGAGCTTTTAAATCATTTAAAGTATTGGAACTAGTTTCTTGGGCTTCTAAGGAGGCTATACTTTGACGCAAAGCATGACGATTGGGTCGATTTCCCTGAATTTGACTTGCGGTTTTTGGTCCCTCTAATTGAAGATTAGGATGATCAGGCCAGGTGGAAATAGCCGAACTTTCTTCTTTTTCAAAATAAGTAATTTCTTCTTGATCTTTTTCTTCAAAGCTTTCAAAAGAAGAAATCTCAAGCATTTCTTCCTCACTTGTTTCAAAGGCTAACGTCGGTATTATGAGCCTTGGAATTTGTAGGCAAAGAAGCAAAGATAAAATGATTTTAGAAAAGTTCATGAAGACTCCTTTCTGCTCACTTAATCAATTTAGATAATTGACAAAATTTCAAACTTTATGGTACAAACTAAAAGGCTTTTTTCAAAGCTAGCTTTGAAAAAAGGATCTAGATTGGCTCATAAAGTGAACGAATTTCACTTTTGTGAATAACTTAAATATTTTCACAAAAAGTGCTTGCCTTTCCTTTGCTGGCATGATATTCTAAGTGAGCGTTAAGGAAACAGCCGTTTCCAAAACACATTTCAGCTTTTATCTAAGTCATTTCTTACNACTTGTGATNAATTAATTTTTCTTCACAAAAAGAGTTGACTTCTCGATATTCCGCTGTTATGATAACTAAGCCTTGTGAGAGAAATCNCTTCTTTCACTAAGATGGCTCTTTGAAAATTCAATTACAGACAACAAANAACAACGTCGATTCTTATTACGAATCACAAACGCTAATGCGTTTTGAGCCATTTGGAGAGTTTGATCCTGGCTCAGGATGAACGCTGGCGGCATGCCTAATACATGCAAGTCGTACGGAT
>WFLX010021899.1_pt1 | contig 16300 bp, 11 predicted proteins | sample 4967041 | NCBI WGS metagenome assembly WFLX01 (sample SAMN12857096, study PRJNA449069) | gut metagenome | isolation source: stool from male and female vole | host: Microtus ochrogaster | place: USA:Florida | collected 2017 | reverse complement strand
CGATGCTGTAGATAAATACAAAGTTGATACTATCTATAATCTTGCAGCCCTTCTAAGCGCAGTAGCTGAAGTAAAACCTCAGTTGGCTTGGAAAATAGGACTTGGCGGTCTGTTTAATACTCTCGAAGTGGCGCGAGAGAAAGGATGTGCTGTTTTCACTCCAAGTTCTATTGGAAGTTTCGGCAATTCAACTCCTCACACCAAGACTCCACAAGACACCATCCAGCGTCCCGAAACTATGTATGGAGTCACAAAAGTTTCCGGTGAACTCCTCAGCGACTACTACGCAAAGCGTTTTGGCGTTGATACCCGCTCCGTCAGATTCCCGGGACTGATAAGTTATGTCGCTCCTCCCGGGGGAGGCACCACCGACTATGCCGTTGACATCTATTACTACGCAGTAAATGGAGAGACATTCAAATGTCCTCTCAAGCCCGGCACTCTAATGGATATGATGTACATGCCGGATGCTCTTCGCGCTGCCGTGGAAATAATGGAAGCCGACCCTTCAAAACTGAAGCATCGCAATTCATTTAATATCACTTCTATGAGTTTCGATCCAGAAGAAATCTATGCTAAAATCAAAGAATATGTACCTGATTTCAAGATGGAATATGAACTTGATCCTCTGCGCCAGAAAATAGCCGACTCTTGGCCCGATAGCCTTGACGACTCTTGTGCACGCGAGGAATGGGGCTGGAAACCGGAATACGATCTTGATGCAATGACTCAAGACATGCTTAAAAACCTTCGAATCAAATTGGGAAAGGCGTAGTGCGTAACGTGAGACTATAGACGCGATACGCAAAACGTGTTCTTATTTCCTATAAATTGGTCAAAAACGCCGATTCAATATGAGAATTCGGCGTTTTTTTATTACCTTTGCACTTCCGTTTTGAAGATTTATTTTCAGTGCGTTATATAATTAGTTAAACATTTATAATATAGATATTTTACAATGACTATCCGAAAACATCGACTGATCATGCTCCTGATGGGGATGATGACTTTCGGATTAGCTGCCAACGCTCAGAATCAAGAAGCAGCAATTCTATTTCTGGGTGCCATGGGGGTTAATCCTGATTCCATACCTATCAGCAGAGAGGAATGCATTGACATTGCACTCAGTCAGAGTCCTACTATCCGTGTTGCGGATCTTGAGGTGAAAAGAGTCAATTTCTCTAAGAAAGAAACCATTGGAAATCTTTTGCCCAATATTGGTTTCTCGCTTTCTTATCAGAGAAGTATCGAACTCCAGACTATCCGTATGAATATGGGCGGACAGAGCCAGAAACTAAAAATGGGTTCTGACAATACTTGGAACACAGGTTTCAGTGTGTCTCTTCCTATCATTGCCCCAACTCTTTGGAAAGCAATATCAATCTCTGACACTCAGATTGCTCAGAATCTTGAAAGTGCGCGCTCAAGCCGCCTTGAACTTGTAAACCAAGTCAATAAGGCTTACTACGCTCTTATGCTTGCCATTGCATCAAAGGAGGTGATCAAGCAGAACTATGATATAGCTAAATATACTGCTGAAATCTATAGAAAGCAGTTTCAGCAGGGCACTGCTTCTGAATACGACGTGCTTCGGTCGGAAGTACAGGTCAAGAATATAGAGCCCTCTCTTCTTGATGCCGATATTTCAGTCAAGCAATGCCAACTATCCCTAAATGTCTTGATGGGAATCGATGATGCTCTGAATCTTTATCCTACCGTCACGATGGAAGACATGCAGAAAGATATGTATGGTTATCTTCTGGAGTCCAAAGATTTGTCGGGCAACTCATCTCTTCGTTCTCTTGAACTTTCTCAAAAAATGGCTGCCCAAAACACTACGATGAAGAAGTTTGCCTGGATTCCTACTCTCGGTGCAAGTTATAATCTCAACTGGCTGTCACTGAGTAATGGTCCAATGTTTAAGGATGTGGATTTTGCTCCATATTCTTCTGTGGCATTAAGTCTATCGGTGCCAATATTCTCCGGTGGCACAAAATGGTATCAGATGAAGCAAGCACAGGTGCAAGAAAAGGAACTCGCCTTCCAAAAGGAAAATCTTCTCAATAGCCTGAATATGCAGGTGGATCTTGCTCTTGACAACATCAACCGTCAGGCCAAGCAAATTGATTCTTCAAAAGAAGGTGTGCATCAAGCGAAAAAAGCTCATGAGATAATGCAAAAGAGTTTCGAGATTGGAGCAGCGTCTTATCTTCAACTTCGCGACAGCGAACTTGCTGATACAAGCGCACAACTGGCTTATTTGCAAGCAATCTATAATTATTTAGTATCTACAAGTGAACTTGACCTCCTTCTTGGCAAGGATAGCGCAATTCAAGTAAATTCATCAAAATGAAAACTTATAAATATGTAGCTTCGGCATTGGTGTTTGCTCTCGCACTTGCCGCCTGCGGCAAGGATAAAGCCGAAAATAATAAAGAGAGTGAAAAAGAAGATGTTCCGGTAGTCAAAACTTTGAAAGTNAGTGAGCAAGATGTAGATCAGCTTGCTGTCTATACTGCTTCCGTAGAGCCTGAGATNATNAATAATATATCTGCTATGATGGCCAATCGTATTAAGGCTATCTATGTGGATGAAGGTGTTCGAGTGGCAAAAGGCCAGAAACTCGTNCTTCTTGATGATGTNAACACTACTCAGTATGAACTTGCAGTGGATAATGCNAAGGNTGCCCTAAGAAATGCTCAGACAAACTACGATCGCGCCGTAGAACTTCTCAAAATAGGAGGGGGCACTCAGCAGCAAGTAGACCAAATGGAGATGACCCTTATTAATGCCAAGAACTCTGTGGCGCAGGCTGAGCGCACTCTTGCCAATGCCAAAGAGAATATGGTGCTCACTTCTCCTATAGATGGTATCGTCACTAAGCGCAATTATGATCCGGGTGATATGACAGGCGCCCTTCCTGTCCTGACTGTTGCAAAGGTCAATCCTGTGAAGGTGGTGATCAATGTCAATGAATCTCAACTTTCTAACATCAACAAGGGTATGCCGGTTGACCTTACTTTCAACACTTATGGTGATGAAGTTTTCAAAGGCACCGTTTCTCTTGTAATGCCTACGGTAGATGCTGCAAGCCGCACCGTAGGGGTTGAGATTACCCTTCCTAATGCTGACGGACGTGTACTCCCTGGTATGTTTGGACGCGCTACAATGTCTCTCGGAAACGCTAACCACGTTGTAGTGCCAGACCGAGCAGTTGTCAAGCAGCAAGGTAGTGGCGACCATTATGTCTATGTGCTTCAGAATGATGGCACTGTGTCTTATAATAAAGTGGAACTCGGCCAGCGTATCGGCACAAGCTATGAGCTGATTTCAGGTGTCCCCGCCAATGCTGAAGTAGTGGTTGAAGGCCAGAATGCACTCACCAACGGCAAAAAAGTTCAAGTCATCAAATAATATTAATGCTTAATTCACAATGCACAATGCATAATCAACATCTAATTGTCGGCAGATAATTATGAATTAAGAATTATGCATTCTGCATTAATAAAAAGAATAAAATGAGCTTATATGGATCAGCGGTGAAACGCCCGATTATGACCACCCTCTGTTTTGTNACGGTGGTGATTCTCGGTCTNTTCTCGCTNNCAAAACTTCCGGTCGACCTTTTCCCGGATATAGATACCAACACCATCATGGTGATNACTATNTATCCCGGNGCAAGTTCTGAGGATATAGAGCAAAATGTCACCAAACCTCTTGAGAATGTGATGAATTCAGTGGAACATTTGAAGCACATCACTTCTCAAAGCCGTGAGAATACTTCTGTAATCACTCTTGAGTTTGAATACGGATATGATATCGACGATTTGACCAANGATGTCCGTGACAAACTTGATATGGTGGCATCTTCGCTTCCCGATGATTGCCAGAATCCTATTATCTTTAAGTTCTCAACCGACATGATTCCCATCTGCCTCCTTTCTGTAGAGGCTAAGGAAAGTATGGCTGGTCTGTACAAGATTCTCGATGATGGAGTGGCAAACCCTCTCGCTCGAATCGATGGTGTGGGAACTGTGTCAATTTCCGGAGCCCCNAAACGTGAGATTCACGTATATTGCGACCCCAATAAACTTGAGGCTTATCATATGACGGTTGAGGGAATTGCTGGTATCATCACTGCAGAAAACCGAAATATTCCGGGCGGTGCATTTGATATTGGTAGCAATACTTTTTCACTTCGTGTGCAGGGAGAGTTTGACGAAACTTCCGAACTCCTGAATATCCCTGTTGGCAGCTACAATGGCTCCATTATATATCTGAAGGATGTGGCTCAGGTGGATGACTCTTTTGAAGAGCGCACCCAGCATTCTTACATTGGGGGCAAAGAAGGTGCTATCATTGTGATTCAAAAGCAGAGTGGTGCAAACTCTGTGCAGATTTCCGATCAGGTGATGAAGATGCTTCCAAAACTTCAGAAGAATCTTCCTTCCGACATCAAACTTGGTGTGATTGTCGATACTTCCGATAATATACGTAACACCATTGCTTCTCTGGTAGAGACTGTGCTTTATGCGCTTCTCTTTGTAATGATAGTGGTCTTCTTCTTCCTCGGTCGCTGGAGAGCAACTATGATNATTGTCATCACTATCCCNGTTTCTTTGATTGCATCATTCATCTATCTATATGCAACCGGCAACACTCTCAACATCGTTTCTCTCTCCGCGCTTTCGATTTCTATCGGTATGGTGGTCGATGATGCGATTGTGGTTCTTGAGAATGTGACGACTCATATAGAAAGAGGTTCAGATCCTAAGCAAGCCGCTGTGCATGGCACTAATGAGGTGGCTATTTCTGTAATCGCATCTACTCTTACCCTTATCGCAGTATTCTTCCCTCTGACTCTNGTCACCGGTATGACCGGCGTTCTCTTCCGTCAGCTNGGATGGATGGTCTGCATTATGATGGTGATTTCCACTACTTGTGCGCTTTCTCTTACCCCGATGCTCTGCTCACAGTGGCTTCGTCGCGTCAACCATCATGGTCCAATTTTCATCAAACTCTACGGACCAATTGAAAGGGCTCTCGACCGATTCGACAACTGGTATGCAGGTGTGCTCCGTAAGGTAGTAGCTCACAGGACAGTCACAGTTATTGTCTGCCTTGGCATTTTCGCAGGATCTATCTTCCTTATGAAATTTGTCGGCACAGAGTTCTTCCCGACTCAGGATAATGGTCGTCTTGGAGTAAATCTTCAGCTCCCGATCGGTAGTCGCGTGGAAAGAGCCTATGATGCCACTTATCGTCTCGATTCTCTTTGGCGTGAGAAATATCCGGAAATAAAGGTGAGCTCGTTTACAGTAGGCCCNGCTTCTTCCGATAATACCTTCGCTTCTCTTAGTGATAATGGTGCCCATATCGTGTCAATGAACATCAACTTATATAAAAAGACAGAACGTAAGCGTGGCATTAAGGAAATTGCTGATGGNATGCGCCAGGATATCAAGGAGCAATTCCCCGAATTTGTTAAGGCTCANGTTAATGTAGGTGGTGGACGTGGTTCAGGTATGGGAGGCCAGTCGGTTGTTGACTTCGAAATATATGGATATAATTTCAGCGAGACTGACTCTGTGGCTCGTATGCTCAAGCAGGCTCTTATGGGTATAGAAGGTACTGCCGATGTCATGATTTCGCGTGATGACTACCAACCGGAATATCAGGTAGACTTTGATCGTGAGAAATTGAGTCTCTATGGTCTTAACCTCGCTTCTGTGGCCCAGATGCTGCGTAATCGTGTCAACGGCGCCACTGCTTCTCAGTTCCGCGAAGATGGTGAGGAATACGATATCAAGGTGATGTTTGACAAGCAACATCGAACTACTCTTGAGGACCTCGAAAATATTGTTGTGACAACTCCTACAGGTGGCCAGGTACGTATCAAGGAACTTGGCAAGGTTGTAGAACGTTTCACTCCTCCTACCATCGAACGCAAGGACCGCGAGCGTCTTGTGACTGTGTCAGCCGTAGTCGATGGTGTCCCAATGAGCCAGGTTGTAGAGCAGGCTGAGATTCAGATCGACCAGATGCATCTTCCTGCCGGTATCTCAATCGAACTTTCCGGTAGTTATGAAGATCAGCAGGATTCTTTCTCCGACCTTCTTATGCTCGGAATCCTTATCATTATTCTTGTCTATATCGTGATGGCAGCACAGTTTGAGAGCTTCACTTATCCGGGTATCATCATGACCTCACTTCTCTTCGCATTCTCCGGAGTGTTCCTCATCCTTTGGTTGACAGGTCATACACTCAATGTGATGTCAATGATTGGTGCAATCATGCTTATTGGTATTGTGGTGAAGAATGGTATCGTGCTTATCGACTATATTATTCTTAATCGTGAAAGAGGCATGAGCATTCGCCGAGCAGTGATCCATGCCGGACGCTCTCGTCTTCGTCCTGTAATCATGACCACTGCAACTACCATTCTTGGTATGGTGCCGATGGCTGTAGGTTCAGGTGAAGGTGCTGAGATGTGGCAACCGATGGGTACAGCGGTGATTGGTGGTCTGACTTTCTCCACCATTCTCACACTCCTCTTCGTCCCGGTTCTCTACTGCTCATTTGCCGGACGCGGCGTGCTCAATATCCGAAAGGCACTTCGCAGAGATAAAATTAACCTAAAAAACTAATTTTGCATACTGAATCTTGCATAGCATAAATTATGCATTATGAATTATGCATTATGAATTGACTAAGATGAAATCAATATTCATAGCATTCGACCAGGCTCACTATGAGAAGATAGTGGATATCCTGACCCGCAGCAACTGTCGCGGCTACACTGCATTTGCCGATGTGCAAGGTCGCGGTAGCCATGCGGGCGATCCCCACTACGGAAGCCATGCCTGGCCTGGCCTTGCAAGCGCAATAATCACTGTAGTGGAAGACAATCAAGTGGATTCCCTACTCGAAAAACTGAAACACCTTGACGAAGACCGACCAATGCTTGGTCTGCGAGCCTTCGTCTGGAACGTCGAAAAGACAATTTGATAAAGGAAATGCTTCTCTACGCAAATAGAGAAGCATTTTTATTTGCAAATATCAGTTTTTTTTTCTAATTTTACCCCCAAACAAGGATTCAATAGATGGTGATTGTGGTGCGAACTATGTGAGCACTCCAATACCAGCCACCGAAAACTCACAACTTATAGCCATGTACAAAAACTTCGAACAGCATCTCTCCAAAGAACTCGACTCCATAAAGGAAGCCGGATTGTATAAGAATGAAAGGATTATCGTCACTCCACAGAGTGCCGATATCAAAGTTGAAGGCACTGAAAATGATGTGCTCAACTTCTGCGCTAACAATTATCTTGGTCTCGCTGACAATACACGTCTTATAGAAGCAGCCAAGAAGACAATGGATAATCGCGGCTACGGCATGAGTTCCGTACGATTCATCTGCGGAACTCAGGATCTACACAAGGAACTCGAGAAAGCCATTTCTGACTATTTCAAGACAGAGGACACTATCCTCTATGCTGCTTGCTTCGATGCAAACGGAGGTCTCTTCGAACCCCTATTTACCGAAGAAGATGCTATCATATCAGATTCTCTCAATCATGCATCAATCATCGATGGCGTGCGCCTTTGCAAGGCAAAGCGTTTCCGCTATGCAAATGCTGATATGGCTGATCTCGAACGTTGCCTAAAGGAAGCCGATGAGCAAGGTTGTCGTTACAAGATAATTGCCACCGATGGTGTATTCTCTATGGACGGAAACGTTGCTCCGATGGATAAAATTTGTGAACTTGCAGAGAAATACAATGCTCTGGTGATGGTCGACGAGTCTCATTCTGCCGGTGTTGTCGGACCTACCGGTCATGGCGTTGCCGAACAGTTTGACTGCTATGGAAAAATCGATATTTTCACCGGCACTCTCGGCAAAGCATTCGGAGGCGCAATGGGTGGCTTCACCACAGGTCCGAAAGAAGTCATCGACATGCTCCGTCAGCGCAGCCGTCCTTATCTATTCTCCAACTCTGTTGCACCATCCATCGTAGGCGCAAGCCTTGAGATGTTTAAGATGCTCAAAGAGTCAAACGAACTTAATGCAAAACTTAAGAAAAACGTCAATTATTTCCGCGACAAAATGATTGAGGCAGGATTCGACATTAAGCCTACTCAGTCTGCTATCTGCGCTGTGATGCTATATGATGCCAAACTCTCTCAGGAGTTTGCTGCTGAAATGCAGAAGGAAGGTATCTTCGTGACTGGTTTCTACTATCCCGTTGTGCCGAAGGGCCAGGCTCGCATTCGTGTCCAGCTTTCTGCAGCACATGAGCAGGAACATCTTGACCGCGCCATCGCAGCATTCATCAAAGTCGGCAAGAAACTCGGAGTCCTCAACAAATAATCAAGTATAACTGTGAATTCCGAATTAACTCCCGGTCTTAGCCACACAAGCACTGCCATCGTAGTCCAGCATCTCACAGCTAAGGCTATTGGAAGCGGAGATCTTCCCGTACTTGCCACTCCGGCAATGATCTCCCTTATGGAGAATGCGTCAATGCTCGCCGTAGCCCCACATCTGGCAGAAAATGAAACCACTGTAGGTGGATACATGGAATGCTCTCATCTTGCACCCACCGGTATGGGCGATGAGGTTGAGGCCGAAGCCATTCTCGTCAAAATAGAAGGCAAGGCTCTTCATTTCGACATAATAGCCCGGGCCGGCGACAAAAAGATAGGGGAGGGCCATCACATCCGCTACATAGTTGACCGCGAACGGTTCCTCTCAAAGATATGAAAAGAAAAAGCGAGACCTAATGGCCTCGCTTTTTTATATTATTAGATGATTTCTGTGTTAAAAGAGGGGCATGGTGGCAGGATTGTCGATATATTTACGTTTGAATTCAGCTTCGCTCATGCAGAGCATCAAGATGCCTTGGATAAGGGTAATCACTGACCAGGCGCCACACGTCACACAGGAGAGAAGGATTGTTAAGATTCCTCCCCAAGTCTTTCCAAGAATGAAATATTGTATTCCCAGATAGCCGAGGAAGATGGCGAAGAGNCCGCAAAGAAGTTTCTTTGTGGCAAGATCACTACCTCCAATACCTCCGCCCCTTTGGTTGAGTGCTACCATGAGGTCGGGAAACGTATAGAGTGGTCGCCAGTTCATCCCATCTGTGCTGACACTGGTGTTCTCGTTGATAGTGTATGCAAACATCTGCTGCATGGTCATAGGCCCCACTGCCGTGCCATTTATAAAAATATAATATTGCATAGTAGTTTATTTTTTTTGCAAAGATAATGATTAGAATTGAAACTGACAAAAAAATGAGACCCAAAAGTGTGGAGCCACTCTTGAGTCTCTGAAGGCGGGTGGAAGATGGGGCTCGAACCCACGACCTACGGAACCACAATCCGTCGCTCTAACCAACTGAGCTACATCCACCATGTTGCTTTCACGAGAGATTCCACTAAAGGCTTCGCAAGGTCTCTCCCGAAAAGCAATGCAAAGTTACTGCTTTTTTCTGAACTATGCAAATTTTTAACCCACTTTTTTTTATTTTTTTTCTAATTATGAATTATGCATCATGCTTTATGAATTATGAATTATGCATTTACTTTAGCCATTTATCAAAAAAATCAAGAGTCATCTTCTGCACTCCTTTTGGCATCTCATGTCCCTGTGGAAGCAAATGAGTCTCCAACTTTTCTCCTACTCCCTGGCTATCCCAAACTTTGTGCATTGTCTCATAGCATTGTCTTACTGCATGCGGCTTAAAAAGTTTGTCAGTCTCCCCATTAATCAGCATCATGGCATTCGGGCAAGCCAATGATGCTATGTGAGGATAATCTAATTGGGCAAATACTCCTCCAAGATTGTTGGCAAATCCTCCTCGTTCATGCCTACCGTATTTCCAGTCCATCATAGCATCCTGAGTGGTCATCCAGCAGACTCCCACACTCGCTTTGATGAGAGGGGAGAGGGCAGCAAGCATGAATGTCCGGTAGCCTCCCATTGATAGTCCGGTGCATCCTATTCGTTCTGCGTCTACTTCAGGAAGACTCGCGAGAAATTCAGTGGCATAACTGTCTTCAAAACTCATCCAAGATGATAGGTTTCTTCCGAGAAGAAGCATGTTTCCTGCTACGCTTGCAAGGTGGGTGTTATCGCTCCCTTCCTTACATCCTCGTTCTCCCCACATCAGAGCGTCTGTGGAAAGCACTGCATATCCGTTCTTTGCCAAGTAGTCGCCTACATACTGACCTTCATAGAGGTTGTCGGCCCAGGCATCGCTATCGTCAAGCACTGACTGATCAACTCCAAATGGCTTGACCATCTTCTCTTTGCCTATTGTGAAGTGAGCCCCATGGTCATGGAGAGCGACAATACCGGGATGAGGTCCTTCACCATCAGGCAAGAGCAGATATCCTTTGACGCGGGAATATTTCGTAAGGTTGAACTCAATCTTATGAGCAGTGTAGCCATCTCTTTTTTCAGATTCAAGAATCACCATATCATAAGAGTTGGCGCGAGGTGGTGGCAAAAGCATCTCCTCCTCAAGCTTATCCTTAGCAGCAATGCGCCATTCTCCGAAATCGGTAATGTCGTTGTTGCCCCAAGCCATAGGATATGTAAATTCCCTCTTGAGGCTATCAAGAAATACCGGCATATCACGCTCAATCTCATGGCCTCTCTTTTCTTGCGCCGAAACGGCAACCGACCATAAGCCGGCTGCCGCAACTATAATAGCAATTTTCCTAATCATATTAATAATTCTAAATTCAAAATTCAAAATTCTCAATTCTCAATTCAAAATTCTCAATTCTCAATTCTCAATTATTAAAATCTTCTTCCGCCGCCAAAGCCGCCCGGAGGAGGACCCATTGGTCGCTGACCCCCTTGTCCACCGGGACCCATCATCATGCCTGGACCCATCATTGGAANATCCTCTGCCTCTGCAGTCTTCTTCTTGAAGTTGAGAGAATTGAATTGCCAGCTAAGTCCAAAGATGAAGTAGCGTGAGAGATTGTTGTAGCGACTGTCGACAATNGCAGCAGATGATACTGTGCGAGAGATGTTCTTAGTGTCGCCAAGAAGGTCGTGAGCTTCAGCGAATATATTCAGACCATATGTGCCTGGGATAGTATAGAGAATGTTGGCATTCCAAATCCATGACTGAGAGTCATATCCTGCCGAAAGACCCTCTGTCTTAGAATAGTGGAGATTAGTGCCCATCTGAAGTCCGAAGGGGAAGGTGAGTGTAAAGTCGGTATCAAATCCGTAACTTGAGTTGTTGCGGTTTTTCTGATTTGGAAGAGTGTTGGTTGCCAACTGCCATGAATATGTAGGGTTGGCAGAGATTTGTACGATTTCTGTCGAGAATGTGATGCCTGCTCGGGGTGCTAAATTGTAGGAACCGCTTCGGTTGTATTCCCCGTTGATATAGCTGGCTTTAGAAGAATAGCCTGCCATAAGGTTAGCATAGACTCGCCAGTTGCGGTTGCGGAATGGCTGGTTGTACATTCCTCTTGCTGTGATATTGAAGTCGCCATTGGTATTCGTGTAAGTTGAAGTTCTTGCACCCGTCGTAGGATCGGTGGTAGTCATGCTGACCACATTATTTATTGTATACGATCCATTGAGCATAGCGAAGATGCTGCGTTGGGTATCCATATCAAAGTCNTTGAATCTTGCAAAAAGTCGCTGAGTGAAAGTTGGTTTCAAATCCGGATTACCTACCTTTATGTTCATAGGGTCGGATACGTCAGCCACCGGTTGAAGTTGACTTATGGATGGTTCCTGAGAGCGTGCATTATAATTGATATTCAATGCTCTGTTTTTCGAGAATTTATAGCGCATTCTGAAGAAAGGTGCAAAGTTGAGCACATTTCTTCTTGGAATGTTCCGCTCTTTCATAATCAGGTCAATACTCTTGCTGCTTGAAGGAGTGATTTCGATACCGGCATTGATATTTACTTCCTTATTTGTATACCGGTAGCCTAATCTGATGCTCTGGGTAAGGAAATCGTTGCGGAAACTGTTGGAGAGCGAGTCATCATATTGAAGGGTAGGATCCGGCAATGATCCGAAATCTGGCATTAATAAGTCTCCGTCTGTCGCGCCAAGAAGACTCTCNGGTAGATTGTANACGTATTTGTCTGAATTATTGCGGCGTGAGTTGATTCTATAAGCAAATTCAAGGAAGTTGCCCGGTTTTCCGATTGGTTCTGTCCATGTCACTCGTGCACTCACATTGTTGTTCCATGTCTTATTGTCAGTATATCGGAAAAGATCTTCATCCTTATCTGCATTTTCTATAAGATAGCGGGTGATTTCTGATAAGGAAGTGCCGTGTTGCTTGGTGTTTGAGAAAGAATATTCAGCCCTTACACTCAGTGAGCGACCTTTCTTTTGTGGGAAACGGTGTACGAATGTCATGTCGCCCGAAACACTCCATGTGTTGCCATGATTTGTTCGGTCGTTGATTTGAGTATTGACAAGTGTCTTGGCTGGATCTCCGGCGTTAAGACGTGATTCTGATGAAGAGACTACATTATTGGTGCTGTAATTGAAAGATGGACGGAAGTCAAATGTATTGTTATCATTGATTTCCCATTTCAATCTGAAATTGCCTCCTACAGCNTGGCTTCCGTCATTCATATTGGATTTTGATGATTGATAGCTGACAGAGTCGGGAAGGAGATTCATTGTCTCGCTGCTGTTCACTGCATCTCTGGAGTTGTGCATATATCTCACATTGCCTCCCAATGCAAATTTCTGCTCGTCGCCAACTGCAAAGTCAAGACCAAGCATTTGAGATGTCCTGATGCCTCCGGCGCCTCCGCCCATGCTGAAGTTGCCGCCACGCATGTCCATACCCCCCATTTCGTTGGTGTTATTTGCACGTCCGATGAGAGAAATTCTATTGCCGTCTGCCATGCGGGTGATGAATAGGTTGCCGGAATAGCGGTCNTCGGTGCCATAGCCTCCGCGGATGTTGCCANACCAACTTTCCTCCATACCTTTTTTCACTTCAAGGTTGATNATGNTTTCTTCTNCGCCATCATCGACTCCGGTAAGACGAGCCTGTTCGCTCTTGCGGTCTACGACTTGCACCTTTGATACGGCCTTGGCACTGAAGTTCTTGGATGCCATTGTGGGGTCATCACCGAAAAACTCCTTTCCGTTGACAAGAATTTTTGTTACACTCTTTCCGTTGGATGTGATGCTGCCATCAGATCCAACTTCAACTCCGGGGAGTTTCTTGAGAAGATCTTCCACTACGGCGTTTTCTGTGGTATGGAAAGAATCCGCGTTGAATTCAAGTGTGTCTTCTTTAGCAATTACGGCTGTCTTTACTCCTTTCACCACCAATTCTTTAAGCAAAGTAGACTCTTCGTAAAGTTTAAGTGCAGGAAGTTCGACAATCTTGGTAGTATCAGTGACGGTGAAATCCGTTATTTCCGTATCCATACCGCTCATGGATGCTTTAAGGGCATAGCGTCGAGGCTTCAGGCCATTAAATTGATAAGCTCCATCTGCATCGGTCATTGAGCCGGTGACGATTGTTGAGTCGGGAAGAGCCAAAAGGGTAGCGGTCGCTCCGATTAGTGGTTCTCCATGGGAATCCACAATTTTGCCCTTGACAGTCGCTGCGATTAAAGTGGCTACAGCAAGAAAGGAAACTGTAAGGAGAGAAACTATTCGTTTGTTCATAATGGAAAGTGAGAATGTTTTATCAATTCAAAAAAATTGAGTGTGTTTATCACACTCTTCATTTAAGACCGACATCTCCAAGAAAGGTTTATTCACATTATGAAAAAAAATTTAAGGCGAGAACTCTTCACTTCAGAATTCTCGCCTTATATTATCCAAGTTTAATTAGCCTAATTAGCCCAATTAGTCGAATAAGCCCAATTAGACTAATAAAATAAGACTAATTGTAATCAAGAAGGCTGGTGAGTAGGACGAAGCAGGTCGTTGACTGTCTTGACCGGATTGAAGGTCTCTACCGGAACTTCTACCATGACAGTGTTCCAGTCGCTCATAGCGCCATTCCAAAGTCCCGGAAGTTCAAGTGCTTTAATCTCAACTCCTTCGCGGCTCTTGATGGAGATGAATCCAGTGGCTTTGTCTACATAGTCAGGAAGATAGAATTTNTCNCCTTTGTAGTCTTTTGTGCATACTGCCAAATCTACCGGATTGAAGTGAGTGGCCTCCTTGAGAAGTTTCTGGGCCTCTTTGTCTTTCGGATTGATCTGAGAAGACTCAAGAATCTGTGGACTGACTGTGCCGTCNGGATTATATACAAGGAACGGACCACCNCCGGGTTCACCCTCGTTTTTAACCATACCGCAGACGCGAGTCGGACGGTTAAACTTGCTGAAAAGATAATCCCTAAGTTCTTCCGGACTCATTTCTGAAGCCTTATCGTGTGTCACACAGAGTTTATGGCGCAAGAAGTCGAGCATTTCTACCATCTCTTCTCCGGAAGGAACTCCCTTGGCAAGCTTTTCGCAATATTGGTCTATTTTTTTCTTAATGCCCACCAATATGCCACCAAGCACCATCTTATATGTGATAGTTGGCTCGCGGAGTGCATCTGGCACAAGGTTGTCGATGTTTTTGATGAAAATTACATCAGCATCGAGGTCATTGAGATTTTCGATCAGTGCTCCATGTCCACCCGGACGGAAGAAAAGTTCTTCATTCTCATAGTAAGGAGTGCCATCCATATTTGATGCCACAGTGTCGGTAGATGGTTTCTGCACACTGAGAGTTATATCATATTCCACTCCATATTCATGCTCCATCACTGCCTTGATTTCTTCGAGTTTTGCCTCTACGAGGGGTACATGCTCTTCTGATACAGTGAAATGAAGATGCACTTTGCCATCTTTCCCTGCAGCATACTGGGCTCCCTCAGCAAGATGTTCCTGAAGAGGAGTGCGGCTACCTCCCATTTCCTTATGGAACTCAAGAAGGGCCTTGGGAAGTTTGCCATAATTAAGACCTACTTTGTTGAGAAGCACGTCTACTACATCTTTATAGCGTCCCATTTTGACAAGGTTGTCTACACTGTATCCAAAAAGTTGGAGACACAGGAAATTCAGTTTTGTGAAAAATGCGAATTTCTCGATGTTCTCGAAAAATTTCTTCATGAAGTCGTTGTCCGGCTTGTTGNTTTTGCCATTAAGGAATGAGAACAGGTCTTNAAACATTCGTGATGCGGCACCACTNGCCGGCACCATCTNCATNACTTTAGCNCCTCCGGCAAGATATTTTTTCCACATCTCCTCACTCTGATGAATAAGTTCAGAAGTGGGTACTGTCAAGCCGTGGCCTGGTGTCACAGCTGATTCTATTTTCAGGTAGGGAAATCCTTCCTTGAGCATTAACAGTTGCTCTTCGAGTTTTGCCTCTGATATNCCTCTTTTTGCAAGAGTCTCGAGGTCTTTGGCCGATAGATTCATAGGGTTTGTATTTTGGGTTGTCTGTTTTCTATTGTCAGTGGTAATTTATTGTTTCTTTGATTCTATTTGTTGGATCTTCTGATTGATTATCGCTCCTTTCTTCGCAAGCAACGGTATCATTCTCTCATCGTGTGCGATTCTGGAAGACACTTCATAAAGATTCCAAGTGGATCGCATCAACGATTGATTCTCCTTGGAATATGAAAGTTTCCCAGTCTGTTTAGAATCCTCTAAATATATAATATTTATAGGAGCATCGGAATTTTCAGCNATCAATTCTGCGCAAGAATTAGCAGCACTGTCAGAAAAACACACAGTGTTGAGTCCTGCCATCCTGTAATTAAGGGCNTGNTCGTGGGGCACGATTGATGTTTTTGCCGACTGGTCGCCAACCTGGATNCNAATCTGGTTGAAATGTCCTCCTCCGGCAAGTGNCGCTATNAGTTCGAGTTTCTCGCTTTTTGTGATTCTCGCCACAAGTCCGGTACTCTTAAGGGGATAATTATTCTTCCATCCTCCTGCTATGTAGTATCCCTCCACTTCGCGNGGATTNTCTACATAATCGAAAGAGTGTACCATAGCATCAAAACTATTGTTAAGAGCCTGAAGATCTGCCTTAATTGAGTCAGTCTGCCGTTCCACTGCCTTAATGGAGTCAGGAAGCGATGCCTCCCACTTCTCCCTCTCTGCCTGAATCCGCTCCTTAGCCTCATTTTTCCTATGGCAAGCTCCAAAAGCAATCAAAACGCATATACCNNCAGAAATNAATATTAGNTTTTTAGATATCTTATTANNCTTTTTGATCATNTAGTTTATTCTCAATTCCCAATTCTCAATTAAAAATAATTCTCAA
>WFLX010071041.1_pt1 | contig 16302 bp, 18 predicted proteins | sample 4967041 | NCBI WGS metagenome assembly WFLX01 (sample SAMN12857096, study PRJNA449069) | gut metagenome | isolation source: stool from male and female vole | host: Microtus ochrogaster | place: USA:Florida | collected 2017 | reverse complement strand
GGAGTGCGGATATATCCATCAGGCAAGGAAAAAAGGACTTGGATATCTTACCGAGATGACAGTTGATACAAAACATGGCATTATTACCGGGGTAGACTGTTACCCTGCCAATAAGCGGGAGAGCGATATAATCTTAAGGCATTTAAAAGATCAGTTATGTGATTATAAAGAAATTGCCCTGGATGGAGGATATGATATAGGCGCGGTACACAGAGGGTTGGAATTACTGGGAATTGACGGATACACTGCAATACGGGAATATCAGAATAATGCGATGAAAAAAGGATACTGCTATGATGAAAGAACCGACCGTTTCATATGTAAGCAAGGGAAATATCTGGAATTTCAGAAACTGACATATAAAAAATCTACACAAAACTATTACCGGCTGTACAGCCGCTCAAACAGGGAATGCAAAAATTGTGCATATTTTTCATCCTGTGCAACAGACCTTGGGACAGTAAGGATCAATGCCAGCGCATATTACCCCTCTTTTTACCGGAACAGCCAAAAAGTTGGAGGAAACGATTACCTAAGGGTAATGCGCCTGCGCCAGATATGGGCGGAAGGCACATTTGCAGTTCTAAAGCGTGAACATAAACTAAATAAAATACAGAAAAGAGGCCTTCAGAAAGCAACGGAAGAATGCCTCTTATCTGCAACGGCATTAAACCTAAAAAGGCTGATTAAAGCAGTATAAATATGCTGTTTAATCAGCCTTTTTAGCTATTCAGCAAAGAGATATGCAACATTTATTGCTAAAAAATAGAGTTTGTCAACAGGTCCAACTTGAAACGGTCTCATTCTAGTCTACTTGTTGTCAGTTCTGCGTCTATGTCTGCTTTTGGGGTAGTATTTCCTAACAATCGCATCTTCTCAGCTTTTTGCTTCATTTTACCTTCCACTATTCATATTTTTCGATAGTAATTGTTCCCGATATTTTTTCAATGTTCTCCGCCCCTTCTGTAGCTTTTCCAAGAAGATATAGTCCTGAATATGGACCACATTCAGAGTAATACATTACTACATTTCCCCAAGGCGAGAAATATGCAAGCGACCCGAACGAACCATGCCCTTCAACGACATCAGATGTATCAAGACCTTCTTCGGGATAAAAAATTTTCTCATTTGTACTGTAATCATTTACTTCAACTTCCAATGGAAGTTAATTATATAAACTTTTTGCCGCAGAGCTGTTATTTAAGGTAAAGATTACTTCGTGACTATCATCGGTTACTTTAATTTCCACAACTTCTTTTAACTGTGTGTTCTTTATTATTGCTTCCCTTTCGTCATTGCTATCATCTAGATCCTGCATTATAATTTCTCCTGTTTTCTCTTCATTCTCTTCCGTGTTTTTCAAAGTCCAATTGACCTGTAGTCCAATTACATTTGTATCTTTCTCTTCATTTTCATTGTTCTGTCTTTGTAAAAATTTGACCACAAATATTACTGCCAATAAAACTAAAATGACCACTAAACATACAGTAATTGCTTTTTCACATATAACGCCCCTATCCATTTATATTTTGGTTATTTGTCAAAATTTTCTAACGAATTCGTCTATATATTCTATACTGACGTACAGCTTTCCAATGCATAGACTATGAAACAATTTGCGATTACCAGACCTCAAACTCCGTCCCGGCATCTGCAAATGGTCCCGGCAAAGTATTCATACCACGATGTGTGCCATGATAATCACGATCAAAAACAATTACAGTTCCATCGGGATTCTCAAACCTTTCTTCGGGTTCAAACGCAACGCCTAAAGTCTCACTAGTAATAACACTATCACTAAAACCTTCCAGAAGATCATACACGTTGGTATTCAACACAAGTTTACCATCTTTTTCATCTAATTCTATTACTACATCAATATCACTATTTATAAACCCATTCTTCTCATGCTTGCTAACAGATGCACCATTAAAATATGCATTTCCTTCTACCCACACTGGCAGATGTCCATAATGATATTGCGCCAGCTCGTTCATTTCCGGTTCTTGATCCATCTTAAAATTTGAAATCCACTCATCATAAGCAGGAAAAATGTCAAACGGCTTTGTTCCAACAATTTGATAATCTGCAGAATCCGGATTAATAGACGGATCAATAACAGGATACTTTTGTACAATGATATTATTATATATTCTATCATCTCCGTGAAGAATGGTCATAAAACCAGCTACTTCTGTGCGATGACGGATATGATAAGGCGTATAACGGGGTTCTCTTTGCCCATTGACTACAGAGTCTACACCAGAATTAATCAGGCCAAAAGTTCCACATATAAAATTGTGTACCACAGCCAATCCTTCACTAGGCATGATCAGCGACGCTTTGGACAGCATGATATTATTATCAATCAGTGTTGGTCCATGGCCTACTTCAATAAAAATATCATCCGAGAACATAGCACCCAATGCCAACTCTACACCATCCGGCCTTTGGTTACCATAAAACAGATTCTGCGTGATTCGTGCACCCTGAGCCTCCCAGTCGAGCCATACACCCATAATACAATCGTGAATATGGTTTCGGCGGATGATAACGTCAATCGCTGCATGCAGCTTGATACCCGCCGTTTCTGCACCTCCTAGTTGCTGTGAATTGCAAATATGGTGAATATGGCAGTCTTCTATGACGGAAAACACTCCACCCATACGACCTACGATGCCCGTCTGCTCACAATGATGAATATGGCAACGACGAATGATATGACTACCGACCGTCTCTTTTGTCCACCCATGGTACTGCCCCCGACAAACTGCATCACGTTCCATCTGAGTAGGAGATTTTACATGTCTGGTATAGAAGTACATATCATTTTCCGGATCGCAGTATTTCCCTAAACTAATACCGCAGCATTTGCTTCCCCAAATCGCACAGTCCTCTATAATCCACCCCTTGGCCCAATGAGGACCAATCAGGCCATCCTGATAAGCTGCAGGGGGAGCCCAAGTGGTTGCTCCTTTATTGATATCGAAACCGGCTACAGTGATATAGTCAATACCGTTCTCATCAGGCATAAAACAATTACGTCGAACCAGAATTTCTACTTTTTCTTTGTTAGGATCAAGTTCATGAAAATTAGCATACAGCACGGTCTCGTCGCCATCCTGTTCCGTATACCACTTCCAAGTGGATTCTTCCGCATTCCAAGCGAAAGGGTCTGCTTTTGCAGCAATACACTCATCTAATGTCACGGTCTCGTACATCATTCTATCATTGAGGAATACCGCACCGGTATGACGTACGGTAGGTGCGAAATACCAGTCACCGCAGACCATTGTTGTATAGGGATTATAATCCCCGAATATGCTATTTTTAACACGGTTTACCCACACGCTTCCCTCGCAGCGTGTCCATCCGTTCAGGATTTCTGCTCCGGTAATAATTGCGCCCAGCGGCTTTTCCGAACGATATACAATACGTGCGTTCTCATTTCCACTATTGCGAGGTGTTACTTTCTCCCGGTAAATACCAGGTGCCACGAGAATTTCATCTCCAGGTACAGCCACTTGAGCGGCATCATTGATATATCTGAACGGCATCGTTCTAGAACCATTCCCATCTCTGGAAGCATTAACATTAACATACAAAAGCATTCTTTTACCTCCTAATCCATGAATATAATTACTGATTGAAGTGAACCCCTTTTGTTAGACAAAATCAAAGTCTAATGAAATGGGTGATTTCTATGTCTTGTTACTATCCTTACCAATAGAGTATCCTATTCCAAAGCAGGTCAAGCCAAAGCCCAACACTGCCATAAGTCCTAAAATATCCATTGGCTCAGCCCTCCTTTCTACAGATTCCCTTGCGGGTTTCTATGTAATCGGAGGGTCACAGTCCCTCCGGAGAGGGCTAACCGCCTACCATCTTGGTAGTCCCAAAGAAATACTACCACAGTACGACAAGAAATTCAATTTGATTTTCCTCTCCACGAAAACTTCCTAACGTCAAAACGACAGCAACGCCTGACTGCACTTTACGCGAATGTCAAGGGAAAGGTGGAGATTTTCGCAGAAAATACTACCTGACCTTGACATTCAACAACTTGAGTTATAATAATTTAAGGGTGGGAGCATTTCATGCCACCGCCCTTGATTGCTATAAACGAACTGCAATATAAATACTAAAAGGAATAGATCAGATCGTGCAGTACCACTTCTTCCGCCCTGCTCCTGATACTGTTCATCTTCTGAAGCCATCAGAGCTGATTGATTCATTGTTTTCTATGCAATAATACTGTTCCCGATACACCTTTGGTGTTGTACCTGTGATCTGCTTGAATATACTAATAAAAGCGCTTTGTGATGAAAAACCAAGAGTAACTGAAATTTTCAGATAAGATAAATCAGAATATTTTAGCAAATTTTGTGCTGTATCTATTTTCGCTTCTTTTACAAACTGCTTTAATGAAGTGCCTGTTTCCTTTAAAAATAATCTTGAAAGATACGTTGGATTCAGACTTGTTACCTCTGCAAGTGCTTTAACAGATAAGTCACCACCCAGATTTTCATAGATATAGTCAATGCATTTTCAGATATGGAGCGAAATAACAGCTTCCTTTCTGATCTCACACATTCTTTCTGCAAAGTCAAGACACATTTCACTTCCGTATAATAGTTCGCTTCAAACAACACATCCAGTAATATATAAAACTGTTTATTGTTGATCGGAGAATCATAAGTAAATTTAAGATGGCGCTTTTCTATATCGTCCTTTCCAACTCTTTTCTGTTCTTCCACCTTTTGAAATGGGAATATCACAGATGCTTTTTCTAAGTAATCATCCAAATCTGTTCCCGGTTCCACAACAATATCAATATCTGTAGATAATCGTCTCGGATTATCCATTAACAGCATCAGACAAGTACCGCCTTTAAAAATAAATGGCATCCCCACCCGCGCCAATGCTTCAAGAAGTCCAAAAGCATACACTCCTACTCCTTTGTTTTTAATATAATATCCGTTTTATCATGTATCAGCTTTTTTATCTTTTTAGAACTCTTCCTTCTATTGGCGTACCGAAACATACATTTTTCATCGATATAATATCTTTCAAAAGCATCCATATATATGCCGGGATACTCCGCCTCACTTATGGACGCTAATAATATTGGTTCTGACATAATATCGACTAATAGCTTTTCCAATCTTGTATGCCACGATCTACCCTGTCCCTTAGGCGCTTCCGTTGTAAGTTTCATGATTACGATCATATTATCCGACCAATATTGATGATAGATCTCTACCGTAGGATCAATAAGTACTTTTCCCGGATATGAGTTTATGTTCAATTTTTGAATGGCTAAGTTTAGGATAGTATGTTATATTACTTATTAAGATATGAAAGGAGACTTTATTATGACCAAAACATTCATTATTGATAAAGAACAGAAACCAACAAAAGAACAGTTACAGGAAGTAATGGACGCCCAAAACCGCCCTATCGTATTTGATGAAGATTCCCCTGAGCTATCTCCTGCAATGTATAAAGCATTTAAAAGTTCAGTCATCCAAAGAAATCGAAAAAAGAATGCTTAGTATCCCCCATATCGCTTTTTTCATAAATTCAAAAATTTAGTGGCAAATTTAGAATCCGATTCCAAATTTGCCACTAAAATAGTTTAGCAGAATAACCAATATGATCATATGAACGGGATAAAATGCATAACAAGCCCATTGAAACAGTTTATTATGAAAGCCTTGACGACCATTATATAACCAGATGGGAATCAGCGCAATCAAAGCAAATCCCTGCTGAGCCAATTCGATTTCATACCCGAATATACTAATAATATAGCAATATCCTCCCAACAGCTTTACATTTAAAATATACAGGCATATCAACTGAGCCAGCCGGCTCTTCCATGTCCGCCCCCGGAAAAAATAAAATGTCAAAACAGTTAAAATACCGACTCCATAGTAATCGACCATGGTTGCGAAACCAAGAATAAATCCCAAAAGGATAATAACCGCAGACAGGATCGCTGCTGTTACTTTTTTAAAACGCGTCCTGCATTTCTCAATCAGAAAGATCACCAGCAGGCTCTCTAAAAATGTCCAGAGTACATTTTGATGATATGGATAAAATACGCTGCCGCCATACATAATGTTGAAGGGGATTTCCGTCAGACAGGCCCACAAAAGGATACGCAGCATATAGCGGCGTAAATCATGCGTATGCCTATAGCCTTCTGCTATCATAAATGCAAAGATCGGATACGCTATCCGCCCGATACATGTCAGCCATTCTTCAGCCGGTAATAATGTTGCCCATATATGGTCGCATAACATCAGCGCCATAGCCAGCACATGAAGCGTAAAAGAGCTGATGCCAAATTTCGCATTTTGAGTCATAGGTGTATTCTCCATATTTATTTAAAATTTGATGTCTTTAAGGATATTATAATCATAAAAATATTATAACTTATCGGATAGATATTATGAATTTTTTATTTTTATCCGCCCGATCGCTTCGCTTTTCGGTGCGGAAGTCACAAATAAAATTTGAAAATTTACACATAATATGATAAACTTATGGCAGATTTAGAATCTAATTCCAAATTTGCCATCAATCAGACCGCGGGGGACAAATATATGGATTATATTTTCAGAGCATTAGAAGGCAGACTGCGTAAATATGAAAAAACATATAAAGCGATTTTGGTGACCGGCGCGCGTCAGGTAGGTAAATCAACCCTATTAAAAAAAGTATTTGCCGACAGGAAATACGTGTCTTTAGATGATCCTTTTATGGAACAGCAGGCAAGAGAATCGGGAAATATGTTTCTGGAATTGAATTCTCCCCCTGTAACAATTGATGAGGTACAAAGAGCAAAAGAATTGTTTCGGTATATCAAAATAAAATGCGACGAGAGCGAAGAAAAGGGGTTATTCTGTCTATCCGGCTCTCAGCCGTTTCATTTGATGCAGAATGTATCCGAATCCTTATCAGGAAGAATAGGAATCATTGAACTTTCGGGATTATCCATGCGCGAGTGTATGGGGGATCCTTATAACCGGCGCTTTCTGCCGACAATGGAATACGTGACAGAGCGAAGAAAATCCGTGAAAAAACCGGAAAACATCTGGGAAATCATTCACAGGGGCAGCTATCCGGAGCTTCAGGACAAAGATAAAGAATGGAACGCCTTTTATGCAGACTATGTGAAGACCTATATAGAAAGAGATGTCCGGGAACTGGCAGCAGTACAGGATCTAAATGCTTTCCGGCAATTATTGATCGCCGCCTCGGCAAGAACCGGTGAAGTATTAAATTATTCCAATATAGCATCTGAAATTGGGAAAGACGTAGGCACGGTAAAAAACTGGATATCCATTTTGGAAGCGTCGGGAATTATCTATCTATTAGAACCATATGCCTCCAACATTTTAAAACGCGCGATCAAATCCCCTAAGCTGTATTTCCGGGATACGGGTCTTGTATGTTATCTTACAAGGTGGCTGACTGCAGAGAGTCTGGCTTACGGCGNTATGAGCGGNNCTGTATTTNAAACATTTGTTGTATCTGAGATTTTAAAATCATTTTCTAATGAAGGGCTGGATTACCGGCATTTCGTGTCTTATTACCGCGGACGCGACAAGAAAAAAATAAAGGAAAACGGAGAAACAATAGAATCAGAAGCGGAGATCGACATTATTATTGAAGAAAACGGAATCCTATATCCGGTTGAAATCAAGAAAAATGCAGAAGTCAAAGCGATCATGACATCTGCATTTCCTGTCTTAGATCAGATTCCGGGGAAAGAAAGAGGCATGGGCGCCGTGATATGCAATTGCCCTGATGTTGGAATCCTCCGGGAAAATATATTGCAGATACCGGTCTGGTATATATAGATATTCATCTATGCTGATATAAATATTCCCCCACAAACTGCATCCATGTCGGATTGAAATGGCTGTCCTCGGAATAAATATAGTAACAGTTATCCTGTGTTGATAACACGATACACATTCCTTTTCCCTTGTAGTTATACTCTGTTTGTACGGATTCCCTGATACGGTGTGGGAATACAAGCCGCTGACCGGCAAAAGTTAAGATAAACGCATCCTGATTAAATCGCAACGTGCCTTTGCCGCAATCAATAAATCCTTTGGCATTCGGCAGAGCCTCTACGTGTACAGAATAGATGATTTCCTGATCGCTGCTGTTCCATTCATCGATGGCACAGCTTCTCTCCCACTCATACCATGATGGGATCGAGCGGAACTCTTCTTCGTGATACTTATCACAAACGGGCGGTTCATTTCCATCGGCGGACTTGTCTGCCGTTACGGCATCTTTGTTTTCCATCCTGACATATTCCAGTTCCCCAAGCGGGGTAAGCTTCCACTTTGCGCCGCATATTTTGCATTGGACGCCTTCCCGATTGGAAACCGTCATGATACTGCCCATCATGATATCACATTGTATATCCTGATTCACCGCTCCTGCTGACATTACGGCAGATGTTTTCAGCATCATATCACATTTCATATCCTGATTCACCGCTCCTGCTGACGTTACGGCAGATGTTTTCAGCATCATATCACGTTCCGTATCATGATTCACAGGAACCATGCCGTTACACCGGGGACACCGGTATAATACTTTATGCAGCCCATTAGCACGATTGCGCTTTAAATCAATTTTATTATCCTGCTGCCATGCATATTCATCATATTGCAAAGCGCACGCAACTTTCTCCTGTATCTCTTCCTCACTGGCATTTATCAGCTCGTCTTTTGTATAAAGACATTCCAATTTTGCTGTGATTGGCGCTTTCCTGCTATATTCTTCATCCCAAAACGGGCTTTCCAGNTANNTGCCATGACGNTGATANNATAACNANAGNAACATTTAGATATTTAGCGAGCTGCCCCAGATGATCCGGTAGGTAAGAAGTCGTACCGGCATTGCAATGTCTTGACTCCGGATAAACAACAACACTTTGTTTCATCCGGATACATTTCTTCATATTCAGTAATACGTTGACATCCGAAACAAACCGGCGTTTCCCAATACAACCGATGCTTCGGTACAGCCATTCACCAAATGCCGCATAGCCTTCCACATCTGACACATAATTGGCCCGATAAGGAAATAGCGCCAACGGCGCAATGTAATAATCAGAAAAACCCTGATGGGTGGCAATCACCAAAAAGGGCGGTTTGATTCCCCGAAGATTCTTCTTTATCCTAAGGTGATTCTTTCTTGTCAGTACGTAAGAACCCACCCAAATCAACGGCATCAAGAACGGATTCTGCTTCTTTGGAGGAATATGCATGTCAAATGGTTTTGTATGATCTGTTTGTTTCTTCTTCATTTTGTTTTATATTTATGAAATTCCTTTTTCCAAAAAGTGTTTCACAGTTTCCATAAATAAATTGAATTTCTCGTCCTTAAATTACACCATCTTATAAAAAATCAATATTTGCTTTTTTTGCCTGACTNCANAAATCACGGACATTCAAGGTATAGTTTTTTCCGTCCTTAANAAAATGTGTTCCGCATTGCCGAAACTCAAAATGCACATTATGGGNAATACATTGCTCCCGTATGGCAAGTACCCATTNATAATCAAGCGGTCTGGCATTTTTATNCGATTCGCCGCCAACTACAACNAACTCGATATTATCTAAATAGGCNGACAGGTCTANGCTCTCTATCAAAGGCTGGCAAATAATATTTTTATGCTTGANAGGAAGCTCCTTAAAAATAGAAAGTCTGTAATCTGNCCTGTCTTGATTNTCAACCGTACAGCCGACAGTTACATTTTCATACCCANCGTTCCAATCGTCCGGNATNCAATCCATAAAACGCTCAATCCGTTTTGTCAGAAAGATAAAGTGCAAATCGGAACGCTCCCGTATCATCTGCCAACATTCTGTACGCCANNCATCAGCATCCTCAATCAGAAAATCNGTGGAAAAACAGAGATAAACAGTCTGTCCGGATTTGATTTTGTATGCTCCCGATTTATTTTTANCGANAGGAGCNTAGAAATTATCTGTCTTTACAATATTNNTTGTATCAANCCCNCNCTTGAAGTCNCCTTTATGAATGTAACAATATTTACAGCCNTCACTATANCTGTGGCAGCCACGCCACGGATTCCACATTGCCATAATTTCATCACCTTCTTGTTACTTTCTATGCGTCAGGCTCTTTCATGATATATCGTTCTGCCCGGTAAACCGGTCAAATTCTTTATCTATATCTGTTTATTGTTTCATCGCTCCATACATGAACTTCAATATATCTTTCAGGTCCGCATTTCCCATCATCGTTCCAATCCTGCGGAAATCCGTACTTGTCAATTATATTTAATATTTCAGGATACGTATAAAGTTTATGACGATATTCTTTTCCATCGTTAATAGTAGGGCTAAACGTAGGCATAGAATCACCATAAGTAAAAGAAAGAGTATTTAAATCAAATTCCTCAATTGGTATTTTAATAAAATCACAATTCTCAAACCAGGAGTATAACCATGGACTATGTTCAACCACCATATAATGCGGTGCCAACCTTGATATTTGTCCTCCTTTTTTGGCAAACTCTGATCGAATTATTCTTTCACAATTTCTCCTGTATTCAACATATTTATCATGTCTCTGAGCACTTTGTGAATTTGGCCTTGTTGTTCTTATTGTCTCCAAAACTGATTTTGCCTGTTCAATAGGTAAGTCGGATAAGTTTCGAAAAGGTCCTATGGTTTTATCATAATAATGGTATAGATCCATTTTATTCATCTCCAACAAATCCCGATTTTTTAGTACAATTATTACCTATTTTTCATGGTCACAAAACTCCGAAAAGGATGTTATCAGAAGTACTTTCCACACTTATTTCCTTGCAATCACTTCTTCCGCCAGCGCCATATAACTTTCCGCGCCGGCAGACTTCGGATCGTACATAATGATCGGCTGACCGTAACTGGGCGCTTCAGAAAGACGGACATTTCTTGGAATCTTTGTCTCATAGATCTTTTCCGGGAAATGTTCCTTTACATTCTCCACTACCTGCTGGGAAAGAACGGTCCTGCTGTCATACATGGTAAATACAATTCCCTCCAGATCAAGCTCCGGGTTCAGACGTTCCTTGACCAGATTGATTGTGGTGATCAGATCGCTCAATCCCTCCAATGCTAAATACTCGCACTGAATCGGCACGATCACAGCATTGGCTGTTGTCATGGCATTTAAGGTCAATGTATTCAGGGCGGGGGGACAATCGATCAATATGTAATCATACTGGTCCTTAATCCACTCCACTTCTTTTTTCAGAATAAATTCTTTTTCCTCTATTCCGATCAGCTCAATCTCCGCAGCAGCAAGATTGACATTGGATGGTAAAACCGACACTCCCGGAATGACATCCTTAATGATACATTCCTGAATAGAATAATCTCCTAACAGCAATTCATAGATTGTCTTTTCCTGCTCTACTTTGTTAATGCTGAATCCACTGGTCGCATTACCCTGGGGATCTGTATCGATAACCAATACTTTTTTTCCTTTTGCCGCAAGGCATGCAGACAGATTGACTGCTGTTGTTGTTTTGCCAACGCCTCCCTTTTGATTTGCAAGCGCAATGATTTTTTCCATAGTACTCCTTACCTTTCTATACCTAATCTTTCTAAAACTTTTCATGCTGTAAAAAATAAAGCTATATTCATCTGATAAAATAAAAAACAAAACTACATAGACATTATAACACAAAACATACAGAATAGGTAATTATTGTTTTCTAAGTTCCGTAATTGCTCCATAATGTAAAATTTCAAATTCCTCAGGAACCGTTTCCTCAAGAAGTTTTTTATGTTCCTGTTCCCACATAGTGATTTCTTCTTCCGTAAGGGAAGCCCCTATCCCGCGGCAAGCCTTGATCCTTCCATTCCAGCTTTCGCGGGTAAATGGTACTTTCAGGGGATATTCTTCCCCTAATCAAACGGTTTGCCTTTATCTATATTTTTATCGGTTATCATGCTGCTCCTCCTGAAATGTATTGAATTCATTATCTTTTATTATGCGATATCTTATTTTACATTAAAATGTACTAGAAGGAAAGCTATAACTGGAAATTACAATCAAAATTTTATATACTAAAATGAACTTTTTATATTTTAATCTCGTCTATTAATCAGAGGGTTGTTACAGTCGGAAGGAGAACGAAAAATGAACGATAACAATAACATGACCACGCTTGTGGCAGAAGCAAGAAATGGAAGTCAGGCAGCATACGAAGCGCTGTATAAGCAGACAAAGCAGATGGTATATTTTACCTGCTTTGGTCTGTTGAAGTCAGAGGCTGATGCGGCAGACCAGATGCAGGAGGCATATGCTACGGCATTTCAAAAACTGGACATGCTGGATGATCCGGAGAAATTCCCCAGATGGATCAACCGGATCGCCGTCAACAAATGCAAAGATTATTTGATTCAGCAAAAGCGGTGGCAATCGTTATCGGAGGAAAGGGATATTTCGGAAGAGCTTCCTGAGACGGAAGAAGATTTTCTGCCGGAGGAATATCTTATGAGACAGGATATGCGGGAGATTGTGCAGAAAATCATGCAAAAGGAATTATCCGACGTTCAGTACCGGACGGTTCTTTTGTATTATTACGACGGGCTTTCGTTATCTGAAATCGCCGAATGGATGGATTGTTCGGAGGGAACAGTAAAATCCCGTCTGCATAATGCAAAGGAGCTGATTAAAACGGGCGTGCAGAAGTATAGTCAGAAACATGACGATAAGCTGTACTCAATTGCTGCATTGCCATTTTTGTTACGATTTTTCCAGATGGAAGCGGAAAAATTGCAGGCTCCGGAGCTTAACCCAGATTATTTACGGAACACAAAAGGACAAAATCCGGCTTATCAACAAACTCTGAAACAGGCTACAAAACTAAAACAAAAGAAAGGGAGATTACAAATGGGACAAAAAGGTTTGTTTAGTACAACCGCAGGGAAAATCTTAGCAGTATCAGTAATGTTACTAATTATTGTGGGCGGGATTGCCGGTATCTCCACTATATTCAATCATAGTGGACAAAGAAATAATAATCAAGAAAACAACCGTCAGGAAACGGAGACAAGCGGGGCTGACAGAGGAGAGGAAACGGATGATTCGGAGAAGGCGGATTTAATCGGTCAAATTTCATTTACAGATGCGGCGACCGGAGAGGATTACTTAAGTAGTCACATTATGAGTATTAAATTTTGGGATTTTGACGACGAATCCAATCGACGATATTTGTTATTAGATGATAAACATAATATATATTTTTGCACGCAACAAACAGATGTGTCTGATCTATATCAAGAAGGCAATAAGATACAGTGGCATATTGAACTTCTGTATGAGGATGTAAAGCTGGATACGATAGAAGACCTTTGGATTAGCTACCATCATAACCTCTATACCGGAGAAATTGAGGAAGGAGCAGACGGGCATGAAGAATGTATGATCATATACGGAAATGGATATATCTACAGAGATGGTGAGGAATATAATTTGAATGCCATTGTTCCAGTTGATAAGTTGTCATTATTCTGCTCCGCTCTCGGGTCGGAGGATCTTCTTATCATTGATACAAGCGGCAATCTGCATTATTGGCGAGGTGGCCGGGGTATTGATACCCTCAATACCTATCACCCCGAATATGAACTGGTGGGTTTTATGGATTATTTTGAAGCACCGTTATGTGAGGAGCTTCAACAGACAGGGAATTGTATAGATCTATCAGGCCGTGGGCGTATGGTTTTATTGTCAGATGGAAAATTGGTGGATGCTTATTCTCCGTCAAGCCCGGGGGAATGGTTTGACTTGGATGCGTACACATTTGAAGAACGGACTGCAATGGAAAGAGTAAAAGCCCTGTATGCCGGAGGAAATGTGATTTTGGATACGGAAGGCAAAATCCATCTAAATCTGTCTTATTCACTGTCAACCTTAGAGCGGAGCGAAGAAATTGTAGCCTGTGATTATCAGGGAGAAATTCTAAATATATATGAGCAGTCCCCAAGAGGATTGTTAGTACAAACAACGGAAGGATATTATTATAGTGATTATTGCCATGGCATAAGCGGCGATGATCCACTACCATTCAGAAATCTTACTGTTCTGACAACTACGCCTTCTCCGATAAAGGAATTTATAGAATCGTCAAAATTATTGTTTGGGTTTGACAATTCTAGGTTTGTTTTCCTACTTGAAGACGGTACGGTTTGGAGTTATATAGAGGGGGAATATTATGATGGTTACTAAAAAATTTGTTTCACACTTATTGTAATAATTGTTTCACAATTTTTTACAAGATAATGTTTCACGTGAAACATTATTAATCTATATCTTGTGGATGGAATTTTATGTAAATGTATGTTTCACGTGAAACAAAAATAAAATTATTGATTGCACTCAGTTTCAACTCAAAACAAAATTAATTGCCTCGCATCGAGTAGTTTTCAGCATAAATCATAATTTATTCATCTGAATTATCAACCACCAGTCTATTGCAATACGAGCAGTTCCAAGATTTACAGTATGGCTTAAATATACGAGTTAGGGCAATATCATCTGTTTTCGAGGGACGATAAATAATTTTATGAGTTTTTTTTGTAAAATAAATTGTATAAGGACTTTCAATAAAGCCTGCCTCCATTTTCTCACCGCACCAAGGACATTTCATTTCTGACACACCTCCATACAAATCCGAATTTATTAAATTGATTTCACCAAAAACATTTCCATTGGTTGTGCATATTCAGCAATATCTATCACAAAACCGCCACAATCCTTATAGCCTAGTTTCCTATAAAAATGCTGAGAACTTTCATCAACCTGTGTTGAAGTCAATATCATTCCATATCCCTTTGATTTCATATCCTGCTCCCAGAAATCCATTAACTTTTTTCCATAACCCTTATGTTGATAATTCCAATCTATAAACAACATAGTACAAAACGGAGTATTATCCCAAAACATATTGTATCGTAAAAGCCCTATCGGAGTATCATCAAGCAGTAACACATAGCCTCTTTTATCGCGAACCTTATTTTCAAACTCCAGCTCTGGTAAATGCTTATCAAGACTATACCAAAAATCTTTATCCTCAATTTGAACATTTCTAATATATATCATAGTATATCTCTCCAAATCCCGATTTGATTATTTGCCTTTCCTGAAGCTTCCACCTCCTCGGTATGTAATAACGGTACAAGTAAAGCATTGACCACAATTTTTGCATTTGATTACATGACTTATAACATCATCAATCCAATGTCCATTTATATCTTGTACCCTATCTATGTCACAATCCTTTGATTCAAATAGAAAATTTCCGTTATCTACCAAAGATTGTATATAATTTAGACAGTCAAGATAAACTTTAGGAGTAGGAAAGAAATCAATGGTCTTTACTTTTTCACATATTTCACACATGATTTTCTCCTTGTCAACTACCTATTTGTTATTGCATTTAAAACCTATTTTTTACATGTCACAATTCCAAAAAGAAATATTTAACGCTGTTCTTTCAATTTGCATATAATTGACTTTCCCAATATGAATTATACCAATCATTCACTTTAAATGTATCTGCACAAAACTGATCGTAGTTTACAAATATATCTCCTTCCGGAAATTCCGATTTATCCAATTCTACAAATGTGAATTAGTCATCATCACAGTAATTGTCGATTGCATTCTCTATACAGTCTATAAAATAATCCTCGAAACAAGTTTGTTTCACAATCGTACCATCGTTATCATAATGGCTCCATGACACGATATTTCCATTGTTTGTATTGATACATACAACATATTCATCACAATTTTCAATCACCATTAAATTCTCTGGCAAGCCGTTTTCCCGTTGTTTTAAGGTTTCACTCACAAACAGGAAATTACCAGTGAGGCTGTATCCTAAAAATTCAAAGAAAAAACCCCCATGACCGTATTTCTTCAAAAACCACAAGTAACTCTCCGGTATCTCAAAACCTAATGCCTGTTCCGCTTTCTTAATATCTTCATCAGAAGGGTTTGTAAGCAGGAACGCGTTCTGAAACACTTCCTCATAATCCCTGATGAGAGTTTCAATCTGCTCTCGTTTTGTCTGCATCTTAATACCTCCAAATTCCGATTTATCCTATTCTACAAACCGGAATTGAACAAAATCGCTGCGCGATGGCCTGCCGAGGCTGTGGCGCAGTTTTGCCTTCTTAGTAATTAAAACAGTGGAAACCAAGTCCTAAAAGTAGTATTGTTAAGTTGCGACACCAAACA
>WFLX010080614.1_pt1 | contig 16310 bp, 6 predicted proteins | sample 4967041 | NCBI WGS metagenome assembly WFLX01 (sample SAMN12857096, study PRJNA449069) | gut metagenome | isolation source: stool from male and female vole | host: Microtus ochrogaster | place: USA:Florida | collected 2017 | reverse complement strand
TGGAATCGGCCGGCACACTCACATAACCTCCGGGGAACTTATTCAGAATACCCTTGTTCAACAATGTGGCTGCCACCTCCCAATGTCCAAGATGATTCTCTGCCTCAGCCAACAGGAAGTGCAAATCATGACCGCGATAAAGCAAAATCGTGGGTTCAATCTCAAAAATATTCTGACGGAGATAGCCCCGGTTGTTCACNCGACTGTAGTAGAACTNAGAGAGGCACTTCTCACCGTTNNTCGTGCTGCTCACCANCTTCTGGACAGGCCCGCGAAGATCCGATTCACAGAATTTGCCCTGCGCATATTCTGACGGACGAAGATAGTAGCCATCGCCCGGCCACGCCGGACAGAGATACTGCACCAGGCGGTTGTATTGCTTATTCTGATAATCATAGAAAATAGCNCCGAGCACCTGCTGTTCATAACCGACTTGTTCCGTATAGAATATATCGCTATAACTCAAAATCGTCTGCATGGTACAAGAGTAGTAGTCACTGCCCTTAGTATCGAAAGCCCTTGACAAGAAAGCAAGTACATTGTCACGGATCCACAGCCAGTCGCCTTTAGCCTCCGCTGAAGTGCCGTAATAGTTGGCGCGCCAGGAAGCAAGTTCCGCACGAAGCACCAACCACGGCGGGGTCATGAATTTCCAATAGGTATAGTTCGTATTGGCACCGGAGGGATCTACCCAATAGTTCCAATTCATCTCCAGATCGGCCGGGATGTGCATTCCGCCAAGATCGATGCCGTTATCCAGCAAAGAAATTGCCTTGTCGCAGATGCCTTTCATATCCAGATGTTCGAAAATACGGGTATCATCCAGATCTGTGACCTCCGCCAAATTACTGTCATACCAATAAGCCTCGCCATAAATACGGCCTAACATATAGTAAGCCCATACCTTAAGACGCAAGGTCGAGCTGATCAAACGCGGGAAATGGACCTTGGCGCTATCGCTCATGGCACCGTTGATATCCTTATAAAATTTACCCATCTTGGCCAGATAGTCATTACAGGAAACCACTACGCCATAATACCCGGTCGGATCCGCATATTCATTCCCGTCGGTAGCCTCATAATTGTCGATATTCTGAAGGGCAATCGGTGCATTACCGGTCGTTTCCAGATAATCGCAACGGGTGTCGGTCAGAAATATGGCCTGGTCACCGACTTCCTGAACTTTGGTAATGATACCGAAGAACCCCCGATACATCTCATTTTCACGGCCGATATAATCCTTTGCATTGAGAACATTGTCCGGATCGGTCTCAAACATATCGTCACAGGCAACGGTTGTGACCGTCAGTCCCAACATCATTGCAATATAATAGATAGTCTTTTTCATCTTCTTGTTTTTTATGAATTACCTCTTTAAACCATATTAGAAGTTGAGATTCACACCGACTTTGACAACCATCGGGTTTGTCACCTTGGCGTAATCGAAGCCGCGAAGCGCATCGGCGTATGAATACGAGAATTCCGGATCTCCGCCCAAATACTTCGTCCATGTAAAGAGATTCTCGGCAGCCACATAGACAGAACCGGAACAGAACTTCAGAATATTTTTATCGAAAGCGTAAGAGAGTTGCAGATTCCTCAATTTCAGATAGGACGCATCCTCGATCCAACGGTCCGAGAAGAAATTATTACCGGATGGGTCTCCGTAAGCAGCCCGCGGCATGGAAGCATTCTGGCCTTCAATCTGCCAGCGATTCAACACCGAAGTCGACTGATTGAAGAACTTGTCCATAGATTCCGTCTGACGGCGGGTAGCATTATATGCCTTGTTGCCGATCGAGAATCCAAAATCCGCAGCCAGCGTCCAGGACTTATAGCGGAGCGATGCCGCAAACGAGCCGAACACGTCCGGAGTCGCAGAGCCGAGCGATACACGATCTTTATCGTTAATGATACCATCGCCATTTTTATCGACAAAAATCACATCGCCGCCTTGATAATTGTTGCCATAAGTATTTTTCAGACCGGAAGCAAGAGCCTCTGCTGTGGAGCTATAAACACCGGCGGTCTGATAACCATAGAACTCATAAGGGGTCTTGCCAACTTTCATACGAGTTTGTGCGTCATCGTTGTTGAAAGCCTTATAGGTCTGGATATATTCATCCTGAGGTCCGAGATCTTCCACCTTGCTCTTCATCCATGCAGCATTGGCAGAAACGACCCAATCCCAATTTTTAGTATGAACCGGATTCAGACGGAGACTTGCCTCTACGCCGTAACTGCTGATTTCGGCAGTATTGTCATAATAAGAACCGCCGGTACCGAATACAGCCGAGATATTGCGGTCGAAAAGCAAATCGTAAGAGTCTGCATAGAATCCATTGACTTTCAAATTTACCTTATTGCCCAACATTCCCAGATCGAAGCCCAAGTCGTACTGCAGTTTCTTCTCCCACTCCAATTTGGTATTGGGAATACCGGCACGGACAATCGTACCCAGGTTGAAGAGGTTGTTGCTGACATAATAATTCTTGGCATAATTGGATGAGAAACGGCTGTTGCCGGTCAGGCTCACCTCTCCGGAAATATTCAACCGGTCAATCAGATCGGGAAGCGCCTCTGTGTTAGCTGCCATATAAGTAATACTGGCCGACGGGAACCATCCGAAACGGGGGGCGTCCAGACCGGAAACGGAAGTACCGTCCACAGTCACACCGGCCGAAGCGTTCCACAAATGATTATAGGTATAGTCGCCGTGCAGATAGAAACTGAGCCATTTCCAATCGTCATTGTTACCTAAGATATTCCATTCGTCCGTGGTTTTGGAAAGCGTCTGATAATAATCGTTGGCCGTATTGTAACCGCTCGAGACATCATATTCGTAGCTCTTCGTCATGAAACGGGCACCGGCATAGGCATCCAACGCATGAACATCATTGAAGACATTCTTATAAGCCGCATTCAAATTGAAATAATAGGCATTCTGGCGGATTACACCCATGCTGACATAGTTTTTGCCAGTACCATACAACTGCGGGATGATGGCATTGTCGGTCACACCCGGAGTAAAGAGATACTCTTCCGTATAGTTATAATACAGATTGAGGNCCCCGGTGAAAGTCCAGTGTGCGGTAGGACGCCAATTCAATCCCAAGCGGATATTGGCATCATAGATCTTATCGGTGGCCTCGACCGTATTCACAATAGCCAAAGGATTGGAAACGTTGTCATAAGCATGCGAAGGNTTGCTATTGACATTCCAGGCATTGTATTTTGCATAGCGGTTGATAGTCTGGCCGTTGTCCAACTTCTCATAAGGAGAGAGGATGGGCATGGCATGATAGGCGGCGAGCAACGGANTGGCCTCCTCGTTCATACCGGTCTGATTGAGATTACTGGTCAGATAGGCAAGATTCACAGAGGTGAAGATGTCGACCTGNCGGCTCACCATAATATTGGTATTGATAGCGGTATGATAACGGTCGGTAGAGGTATTGTCCAAAGTTCCGTCTTCNGAAGTGTATCCGAACGAGATGTTATATTTGGCCACTTCGTCACCACCTTCCACACGAATGACGTTATCGGTCACGAACGCATTACGCTGTATTTCATCNNCCCAATCGGTATGATTGTTGAAAAGATAGCTATAATAGTTCGTTCCCNCTTTGAGGAATGGATAATCATTCTGAAATTCCGAAAGTGAAGCATAACGGGTCTGCCCGACACCCATCATATAATCGCGAAAATCGCCGGTTCCCAAAAGCGGAATCTGATCCTTAAGGATGTTGACACCATAGTTGCCGGAGAAAGAGATCCGAGTGTCGAGGTTACTGCTTGTAGCCTGTTCCGTCTCAATCAAGATCACACCATTGGAACCAAGAGAACCGTACATGGCTGCCTCGGCACCTTTCAGAAGGGTGATGCTGCGGATATCGGAAGCATTGTAACCGAAAAGGGCATCGCGAGAATAAGCATTGATAACATCCGATACCGTTGTGTTGGCAAGGAACGGCACACCATTGATCACCAGCAACGGCGTATTGTCACCATGAATAGAGTGAAGTCCTCGCAAGTTGATGTAACCGCCTTCACCGGGCATACCGCTCTTTCTTGTCACCTGTAAACCGGCGACACCATCCTGCCAAGCCAGATCTGCCGACGGGGAAGCCTTCATATCTTTCTTGTAAAGGGTTTCCAGAATGGCGGAAGCGGCATCTCTGTCCTGAGAGCCGTTAGCCAGCACCACCTGACCACTATAATTGGTCTCGGAGGTGGGAACCAATACGATGGTCTTGGGAATAATGGTCTCGTCAAGAGGATATTCGTGGCCGTAAAAATCTTCTGCGACAACTTTCATCGTTCCACGAACCGCGGAAGTCTCAAGAGTATAGACGCCTTCGGAATCGCTGATGGCGGAATGGTTGGTACCCGGGATGGAGATGATCACACCCTCGACAGGCATCCCCGAAGTAGAGACAATCTTACCGGTCAACACCTTTTTCTGCTCTGCCGGGACCTGCTTACCCTGTGCGTTCAGAACCGACGGGGCAAGAATAAGCATGGATGCGATTGCAAAATATATTTTCTTCATACTATTTACAAATTACGATTATAAATTACCAAATCATCCTATCGCTTATCAATAATTGTTGCTGGTCGGACGAAGACACCAGTGATACATCATCAACTGCAATACATTATTCTTGGAGCGAGTTCCGTCACCCGTGGAGAAAAGCTCCGCATCATCAGAAGATTCGATTTTAATCTTGAAGTTACCGGACTTTTTCAACTTGACAACAGCAACCTGATAACCATCGGTGTCATAAGCCGAAGCCTTTTGATAAAGCACGGGATCCTGCTCGTACCAGAAACGCCAGTCATAGTTCTCAGGATAGCCGACAGACTCGGAGCCATAAAAATCCAAACCTTCCATAGCACCGCCGCGGTCGAAGTGGAAATTGGAACCGGTAGCAATCAGACTCATATCTTTCACCAGACAATGTTCATCCGTAATTTCTTCATCGCCATCGGCAAAATAGATACTGATGGAATAACGAAGAGAATGCTTGAAGCCCATACGGAGATAATATTCACCGGCCGGCAAACGAACTTCGGCCAAGCCGAACGCACGGTCTTCGGTATTATAAAGCAAGCCGTNATATTCTNCCGAACAAGGCAGNGAATCACTCAAAGCTTCGGNNNCGNGANTCGCGGTCAGGACATGATAATACATGGTCGGGAGCGTAGATGACAATTCAAACAATCCCTGAGCGTCATTCACGATCAAAGGNTCTGCCCAATGATTCCAACGGAAGTAACCACCGTCCAAAGGCTTTTTGGCAGTCGCATCCCATCCTGTCTGTGCCGGAGTCAACGCACTCCANATCTGATAAAATTTCGATTTCACACGCCAGATGACAATATGATTCGGAATCTTATACTCTGTAAGATAGTAAGCGATACCGTTACTCAATTTCACACCGTTNTGGGCATCGACCTTTTGNACGGAGGGCTTCCACTGAGCNGGCTCATACTCGCTGTAANTCCGCTTGTCAAGGGTTTTGTCAATCACTTCGACACATCCGCCGACACATTCGAACTGTCCTTCGGCCTGAGCGGAAACCTCTTCCGGGGCCAGACGGCGNTCTACNAAGCANGANGCTACAATCCATTTCTTGAACTTGAGACTNTCTTCCGGNGTAGCGGCCCTATTCATCCAGACCGGGATACTATCAAGCGCGCTTTCGTAAGCCTGCCGGAGAAGTGTATTGTTCGGAATAAAAACCGTCGACTGAAAACTCTCGGAGCGCATATTCCAGGAAGCAAGCCCCTCTGCCGTAAAGCGGTCCATCAAAGTGTTACGCGTCCCTTGAACAGAATCGGAATAGACGGTATTACCCATTGCATCCACTCCGCAAGGCGTACTAGCATCGGCATCAAAATATACGTCCTCAAAAGACGAAATATATTCTTTAAACAATGAATAATCATCGCCAAGGTTCCGAATATATTCATAAACGGATGGCTGCACGGCAATGGGTGCATCCACATAATAGATATAGCCATTAGAGACCTTGATAGTGCGAAGCAGCTTACGTTCATTCAGCAAAATGCCATTATCGGCATCCTTCGTCACCCAGATGTTCTTTTCGCTTCGCATATAAACCCCGGCACCTTCTACGAGAGAAGAAGGAGACATGGCAACATCGGAAACCGAATTCCGGGCAAATAATGAATCCTGAAGAATGGCCTCTCCCGCCTCATCGATACGGGAATTTTCACAAAGAATGACCGTACATGCATCGCCATTCAGGATATCAGCTTCCGTCTTCAGAGCGGCCCAGAACTTTGAAAGCTCCGACTGATCCTTCAAATAGGAAGCGGCACTCCCCCGATAGACTTCCACCTGGGAAGTCGTCACCAAGGCGGTTCCGTCATAATGATCATCCCACTCATCGCTACAGGACGAGGTGATCAACGACGCACATCCGCAGAAGAAGGCCACCGTGACAGGAAATAAATACTTTATGTTTTTCATACGAATTTAATTTGTTACAAATTATAGACTCAGCAATCAAGCATATCCGGAAAAACCGGTCATTATTCTTCTCCCTCGGAGGTTATCGGAGTGAAAAGTAGATAATCCCAAAGCTGATGATAAGATCCGTTGGTCTTGGCATTGATGTCAAGCATGGTTGCCTTAAAGATGTGGGAACCTGAAGTCTCAAATTCCACATCATCAAAGAGAACGATATCGGCACTTCCGTACGTGTAGGCGGAAGTCGGCAATCCCTTGAAGATATAAGCATTCTTTGTCCATTCGGCAATATTGGCCTCCGGATCCAACTGGAATTTGGTCAGACTTCCGGCAGCATGGAACGTACGCATCGTAGCCTCGGAAGCATAGTGCAATGTCACTTTATAACGTCCCTTGATAATCGTAGGCGTTTCAAACTGTATCCAGCCGGCATAACCCAGATTCAGAACAAGCAAATTGTTCAAATAGGCACCATAGGCGTTAACGGTTTTCTCTTCCGGACGCGAAGACATGTATTTACATTTCTTGAAACCAACCTGACGATAGTTACTTGGCTTTGATTTTGCGTCGTTGGCCAAATAAGTAAAGCTGGTAATTTCTCCGTATTGGCCGTCACGATAGGTATCGGTAAGATCGATCTGATATTCCTTGTTTGACAAGGCAGTGGAATAAAGGTCACCTAAATTTTTGTCAGCGCCATAGCCATTGACAAAAGAGATGATGTCTGAAGAATTACAGAAGTCCCATTTTACTTCTACCGGATCCGGTTCCCAGACAGGCAGATAATAATCGATCTTGTGGATAAGTCCGTTACGGGCCTCGATGTTACTGCGCAGNACACGCGCGATCTTATTAATTCTGGGGATATAGACACCCGTAGTCGAATCATTTTCACACGTCACTACCTGACGGCTCAGATTGGTATCATAAATCAAAATCTGATCCGGGGTGTCGAAAGANAANAAGTTTTCACGCGAATAACGCTGGTCGATGAAATGATAGGCGACATAATTGTAAAGGGCAGANTCCCCGGTTCCCACTTTTGCTTTCAGTTCGTCCAATGAATGAATGCCTTCCTTCTCAAATGCAGCATCATTNGGAGCAAAACAAGTGAAACTATAAGTTTTCACAGCATAACCGCCTCCGGCTACACGGATGGTGTCACGAACCTTCTCCACCACCTTATCATAACCGCANGCGCGGGCAGCGGCTGCAAAGATGGTATATTCGCCCTGTTCCTCCAACTTCTCAACCATGGTCTCNGCCAACGGATGAATCACATCGTCCATATAATAAATGATGGCATTGCTGGCCTCAATGAAATTGATACCGCCGCTATCTCTCGGCTGCACAGCGGCCTGGTTGTTGATAAAAATGGTTTCGGCATCCAAAATGACATCGTCGCGGTCCGCATCGTCAACATCTGTAATCTGACGNCCGAAAGTGGGAAGCAAATCACTTTGGAAAAGAGATTTGTACTGAAAGGCTACCCNTTCGACTGCATTATCAACAAATGTCTCGCTATTGATTTTCGTTCCGTTCAAAATATGATTCTGAACAACATAAGCGGCATATTCACGATCCAGATCCTCGACGCTTTCAACNCCTTTCCATGCCAGGAAACGGCGCATGGCATCATTGGTTGGCGCAAACAGCGTTGCGGTGGCATCAGCATCTTTCAATCCGTTATAATAATCGGCATAATTCAGAAGTTCCACCAACAAAGAAAAATCTTCCGGATATTTCTCAAGCACTTCCGTGCAGGACATCTCTTCCTCCAGATCGGTAGGAGTCACAAACGTGTCGCCTTCAAACGGATCATCGCATGAGGCCAGACCCAAGGCGACGGCAAACAATACGATACCGCGTCGTAGCCACGCCGCCGAAGCGAAGGAATGCTGCATTTTGTTATATTTCATAGTCTCCATATTTTCGATTAAGTTTTACATAATTATTTTATCGCTCCCCNNNCCCTCTAAACCTAAANGCATCANACGCCGGGGATACCAGGAATCTTATTTATAATAAGGGTTCTGAACCAATAGAGGATTACGTTCTATCTCGCTGTTCGGAATAGGCAGAAACAATGCGTTATCACTATTCAAAACAGAGCGTAACCAAGACTCGCTGGCCTGTGTATTATATTTTATTACCTGATTTACCAGGAAAGAAGACTTATACTTATTATTGTCACGACGTCCAAAACGCAGGAAGTCATACCAAATCTTACCCTCACCCAAAAATTCGATCTTGCGTTCGTCTAAGATTGCCTCCAGAAGTTCTTCCTGAGAATAAATACTCACTTCGGACAAAGCGCCTTCCAGATCATCCGGATTGTCATACATGCCTGCAGCAATATTATCTTCCAGCGCAGCACGTTCACGGATCTTATTGATCAGTTTGACCGCCTCCAACTTATGTTCATCCGTCGGTTCGTCACCATCGACAAGCAAGAGGGCCTCGGCCTTCATCAAGATAACATCTGCAACGCGATAAATAATAAAGTTAGGATCGTAATAGGTCAATGTACGTTTTTTATCTTCGGTGGTAGAACCCAAATACTTCCACACAAAACCGTAAGGCAGGCCGTAAGACATTCCGGTAGCACCCGGATAAAATGCGGAATGATAGGTTCTGGGAGACTCTTTCATGGAAATGTTTCCGCCACCCTCTCCGGCATCTCCGATTACGGCAATATACTCATTGACAATGTCGGTACACATTTCCGAAGAGACACGGTAAGTTGCCGTTATTCCGCTGATACCGGTCACCTCCTCAATATTGAATAGATAAGGCAGGTCATTGGTCTGATCCTCTTCATAATTCCACTGCAGTTCAAAGACAGACTCGTTACTATTGCCAGGATTGAACATAGAAAAATAGGATGTCCGGGTCGGAGAAGAAAGGAACGCCGGCGCCTTGGGATTTGTACCCGAAGCATTCAGTAAGGCATCACAATACTGGATGGCCTGTTCATAATCTTCATCCCACAGACAAACATCGGCACCCAAAGCGTAAAGCGCCCATTTGGTTGCCCGACCCTTAGTTTCCCAAGTGGTCCCGAATGCCTCCTTAGCGGCACCGGTTGCCAAAGCCGCACGAATATCGGCCTTGATCTGATCGACAATCGTGTCTTCATGGGTAATAGGAAGATTGATCCGCACCTCATCATTTTCGTAAGCAGAGAGAGGCATCGGCACATCGCGCCAATTACGAACGAGATAATAATAGCTCAATGCACGAAGGAAATAGGCCTCGGCGTAATGGGCGTTCCGTTCCGATTCTGTATAGGTCTCATCGGCTTTACAAGCCTCATCGGCACGTTCCAATACCGTATTGGCGATATTAATGATTTTATAGAAAGGACTCCAGTCGCAAAGCGAAGCATTTGTCGCTGTGACCTGATAGGTCTGCAGGCGATTCCCGGTGCGACTATATATCACACCCGCACGTAATTCTCCAAAAGGAATCAGAGATCCCGTCACGGAACTACGAAGATAATAATATCCGCCAAAAAGGAAGTTCTCGACATCCTGTTGCGTACGCCAGTAATCATCTGAAGGCTGCGAGTTCTCCGGTGTTATTTCCAGATAGTCGGAACAGGAAACTCCGGTAGAAAGGAACAGCGTGGCGATCAAAATATATGTTATCTTTTTCATGTCAATGGTAATTTTACAAGTAAAAAAGAGTTTTTTCAAGCATTAATCCGATTAAACGATTCCGGCCTTATTAAAAGTTTAACGTGAAACCGGCTGCGAAACGACGGCTACGGGGAGTTGAAGACTTGTCCTCGGCCAAATCGGTCAGTTTAGACGGCAATGTAACCTCGGGATCCTGACCTTTATAATCGGTGAAAGTGAAAAGATCATAACCGGTAACAAACACACTCAATCCGGAGGCATGGAACTTCTCGCAAACACGTTTCGGCAATTTGTAGGTTAGAGAAAGCGTCTTCAAACGGACAAAAGAACAATCTTCGACAAAACGATCCGAGCCCAGATAGTTATATCCATATCTGTAAAGTGCTCGCGGAATATCGGTGTCGTCACCCTCGTTACGCCAACGGCGCAACACAGACTTCGACTGGTTGTCTTCATTATACATGGCCTCGTTGTTCATACGGGTCGTATTCACGACTTTCTGACCCAGACGATAATGCAAGAAAATCGTCAGCGCCCAGTTCTTCCAGGAAACATTGGCACCACCACCGCCGGTTACTACCGGGTTGCAGTTACCGATGTATACGATATCNTTCTGATCGATCTTTCCGTCATGGTTGATATCTTCATATTTGGCATCACCCGGGAAACAGGTTATATCCATATTCTTCATGACAATGGCCTTGCCTTCAAGATCACGCATTACATTGCCATGGGCATCACGGGCATACGTATCTTCGGTATTCTGATATACACCTTTATACCGATAACCGAAGAATGAACCGACAGGAGTTCCTTCGATGAGCTTCATCGCGTACGTACCGTTTTTGGCACTATACTGTTCTTCCGTCAAATTGGAAGGCAGCTTCTCAATCTGATTCTCGTTGCGGTTGATATTGAAGTTGAGGGCGACACGCCAATCTTTGTTTTTGAAGACCTCGTAATCGATGCGGTACTCCCAACCGGTATTACTCAATTCTCCGGAGTTGGTATAAGCAATAGAGGCGAAACTTGAGACATTGGATACCTTGACATTNCTCTGCAAAAGGTCCTTGGTAACTTTCTTATACCAGTCGAAAGTCATGCGCACTTTGTTATCGGCAAAAGCGAGATCGGCACCATAGTCCACCTCTTCGGAAGTTTCCCATTTCAATTTGTCCAACTGCATGGCATTAGGAACAATCGGAGTTACCGTACCGTATTTGTCAGTCAATGCGGTATAAGTACCGACATACGGAGAGGTACCGCTCGGAGCCTTTCCTGACTGACCCCAGCTGGCACGCAGTTTTGCCTGCGACAGCCAAGGAGCGCTCTCTGCGACAGCGGGAATTTCCGTCAAATGAACGGCACCGCCATAGGACTGGAAAAGCCCCCAACGATTCACACTACTGATAGCGGAATTACCCTCGTAGTTAACCGTAGCATTCAACGTCAGCCACTGATAGAAAGTATAGTTCACGTTACCGATCAAAGAAAGGGTACGCGCCTCGGAAGTTCCGGAATTAATAGAACCGGAATAAATAGTGCCGCCGGTCGTAGGATCGGACATACCGGATGATGCGACTCCATACACGGAACTTGCATAAGTGGAACCCGAAGATTGAGTCGTACGCCAGATAGCAGCAGCGACTAACTGATGATTTCTGTCTTTCCAATCTTTATTGAAAAGGAGTTTGGATTCCGTTTGCAAAGAAAGGTTATTGGAGTAACCGTCATAACCATAATTGGCCCAATCGCTCTCGATNCTGACACCCGTTGCTTCCTGCGGAAGGAACTGCTTGGTCTTGACGGTTTTGAATTTCATGGAAACATAACCGGACAAAGTCAGTATCGGAACCTTGTTTTCGTCGACAAGAATGCGATAAGTAGGACGGAATGTGATTTTTTCCTCCTTGGTGTTTACACTGCTGTAGCTGTCATCCATCACTACGATCGGATGGAAGTTGCGTCCTGTCCTTTTTCCCTTATCACCACTGAATGCGCCCTGAAATTCATTGGCATCCTGATAGGTGAAATAGACATCGGTAGGCTTTTTAGTTACGTCATCGATATAATACGGACTCTTATTCGGCATCTTACGCATGGATTCGGTACGTACGGCATCGCTCTTGAAGAAAGCCTCTTCGTTTTCAGTATCCGAATAGGTAAATTCGGCCGATACATTCAGGCGATCGGAGAAATTGTATCCGATATTCAAAGAAGAGGTCAAACGGGTCATACCATACCCCTTGGTAGTACCGTCTTCAGTGGTNTANCCCAATGAGAAACGATAGTTTGCCTTTTCACCGCCACCGGACATAGCAAAGTTGTTATCGGTGGTAACCGCATTTTTCACGGCACGACCCAACCAATCGGTATTCGTGTTATATTCGTCGAAGTAACTCCAGTCGGGCTGATATCCGATGGCATAAGACTTCTTGTCGAACAACTGANCCAATAGGCTGGCACTTGTAGCAATACCGCGGGCATTGGCCGTATTCCAGATAGCATCCTGCATATAGGCCGTATATTCGTCACCGCTCAGCATCGGAATAGCATCCGGCTCGATCTTAAGAGTAGTCTTGTTGGAAAATGTAAATTTAGGTTTACCCTGCGCACCCTTTTTCGTTGTAATCAAAAGCACACCGTTGGCACCCTTGGTACCGTAGAGTGCTGTAGATGCGGCATCTTTCAAAACCTCGATATTCTCAATATCATTGGGGTTCAATGACAACATGTCGGCAAAATCATCCGTATTGGCCGTAGCAAAATCGAAATCATCTGAGATATCGGTATTATAAGGTACACCATTAATAACAATCAACGGATCGGCACTGGAGTTAAGAGTTGCCGTACCACGGATACGGATAGAACCTTTCGCACCCGGATCACCACCGGCAAGAATATCCACACCGGCCAATTGTCCCTGCAATGCCTCTTCTACAGATGACACCGGCAGGCTCTCCATCACCTGATCCATCTTAATGGCCTGACTGGCTCCGGTAAAGGCTTTGGCCGAAACACCGAGATCAGTCCTCGAAACTTTTTCGGTAGCGACCACAACCTCACTCAACTGCTTAGAATCTTCAGACAAGGTGACATCCTGCACCTTTTGCCCGGTATAAGGAATACGTTGCGTATTCATACCGATGAAAGAATAGACAAGCGTCAGTTTATCACCTACCGGCAATTTCAGAGAATAACTACCGTTCATATCGGTAATGGCACCTGTCAAGACTCGATTCTGCTCATTGACAATAGATATGTTTACACCCATACAAGGCTCCTTATCAGAACCGAATAACTCATATACCGTACCGGTAATGACTTGAGCAAATGCCGGAGTAGCCCCCAACAGAGCGACCAGCAAAAGACAGAGTTTAAAATATATGTTTCTCATAATCTAGAATTAACGACTTTTATAATATACAATGATCCTGGAGCTATCCCGATCCGATTTCCGACAATCAAGGAAGTACAACGATCTCATCGTAAACCAATCATTACTACTAATCATTTATTCAATTAACGTGGCCATTTATCTTCAAACACACCTTCGATGAAATGAACACATCCGTCATCGAATACAAACGGCAGATAATCATATTTACCAAGGAAGTTGATCCTTTTACCTTCGGCACCTTTGACCCAGGCCGTCAGTCGATCGCCCTCATCTTTAATATAGACTGTAGCGCTTATGGCTGGAGTAACCGAAATGTCTGCAATAGTAGGAATACCGCCATCCTTTTCCATATCTTCACCCCATCCGATATATGGATAATTGGAGCAAGGGGCTGTGCTTTCCGGCAAGAAATATTCAAGCATATAGTGCTGGAAATCTGCCAAGGTGGCAGGATCCGTAGAACATTTAGACCAGAAATCCGGATCATCAGCATTCAGAGAAGTTGTCGTGACATAGGGGAACTCACCGGCAAGAATAGCACTCTTGATAGCATCCGTAGTGGGAACAAGCATTATGCAGTCTTCCGTCATATAGTTCATGGTCTGAGCCTGCTCGTCAATCATCTCGGCAAGAATGAGCATCTGTATAAAGCCCTGGAAGAGGGTTCCCTCGTCATTGCGGTGAGAATACATCATCGGGACGAAGTTCGCATAGATCGCGTTTTCGTTAGAACCCTCCAGCAAGAAGGTCTGATTTTCCGTGTCATATTCATAGCAGTGACCGTTGCTCCATGGTTGTCCGCGGAAAGTCAGCTCTTTAAGATCGGCATAGACCGACGCCGGATTCACATCCATATTACCGGCATATTCGATCAAAGAATTATATTTGAAACTGTTTGTTATCTTTCCGTTCTTTACATACCAATATAATTTATAATTGGTAGACAAAGTGCGGTAGACTTTGACGCCGTCGCCCGTCGGCAATCCTTCCATGGGTGCGCCATCCAGGCTGACGACATGGCTGTTCACGAAATTCTGCTGGGTAGCGGAACCCAGGTTAGAGGCCTGAGTACTACCAACAGGACCATTTTTCAACTTTCCGCTGGCCTCATCATACCAGATGTTATTGGCCTCGAACTGAGCATTATTCGGATAAAGCGCAATAAAACTTACAGCATCCTGACAAAGCGTAGAGTTCATATCAGAGCTGGTAAGCATCTGAAGGAAATTGCTGTAACGCTTGTATTTATAGGCCGGACCGGTAACCGAACCGAAGACGGCCGGAGGTGTCAACAAATTCTGACCGTAAAGCACACCATTGACACACATTTTACGATTTTCCTTCGGAATGGCAGTTTCATCATACGGATCGAATTTGATTGTCATTCCGGTAAACTGGTTGACAATCTTGCCTTCCGCAATCTCATCGGGGAATGCAAGATAGTTAAAGCTATTATTGGAACTGCCGAAATTTCCACAAATACAGTTGCTTAACAGATAGCCGATCGCATCGCTGGAAATAGAATCATAAGAAACCTCTGTCGGGTAACCGGTATCACCGTCACCCCAATAAGATCTGTAAAATTCATCAAACGCGGCATTGGTCGGTGCAAAAATAGAATGGGCCACCGATGACAACTGGGCCATTGCGCTATATTGCGTCACAGNCCATTCNCTATCAATGGCGACAAGCGGGAAATTGCGGCTCTCATAAAGACGCTGATAATAAGTCTTTGTTCCACCGCCATNGGTATTGNTCAGNTCTTCGNCGGCACGATNATATGCATATTGATCGTACAATTCAAGGAACTGGCTATATTCCGGATTTTTCTCCAATTCNGTATGTATAGTTTCCAACGGACGAAGCACTTTATCCACATAATAAATAAAACCGTTTTTGGTCATGACCTCATACTCGGTCACGACAGCATTGGCGACATTAAAACCATTATCGCCCTTCCATTCGGTTTCCGGGAAAAAGTATTCGTANTTTTTCTTCGCATCAATAAGTTTCGTCTCAAACATATTGTGCGAGAAGACCGGCAAAAAACGTTCCAGATGATAAACATCGACCGTCACACCCGACGTGTCTCGTATTTCTCCCGCGCCGGTGTCCTCGTTGGTAATTTGAAACATTCGTTTAGGGGTGTCCTGAGACGGTGCATCCTGACTACGCGTGCGGAATTTATAGTAAAGACCGGCATTCTGCAGTTTCTCTTCCTCACTGGCNCCGTCACCTTCCAATGGACGGAAGTTCATCAGTTTCGCCTTATCGAAAGAGTAATAAAGACAATGGAAACCAATCAGCTTCTTGACTTCCGCCTTGTCCAGATCCTCGATAGATTCGGTCTGATAGTTGTCACGAAGGTATTTCCGAAACGATTCATCATCCGGAGCCATAACGGTCATAATGGCACGACCTTTCAGCAATGCAGTATAGTCTGCAATTTCAACACCTTTCAAAAAAATAGAATAATTGCCCCGCTCTTCCAGCACCTCGTAGATACTTCCTTTCAACCATTTCGGCACTTCGTAGTAATCTTCCATCTCATCTTGACAAGATGTCCAAAACAACGGAATAAAGACGGCACAAACTAAGATTTTGATCCTTTTAAACATTGTTTTCATGATATGATGTTAATAATATTCACCATGGATTATTTTGCTATTTAAACAAATATTTTAATGCAAAGAAACTGTTTTTCCAACAAACCAACAAATATTATTTTAGTTTTAATATCATTTTCCCCGAAAAATAACAAATAATTCCA
>WFLX010215863.1_pt1 | contig 16313 bp, 14 predicted proteins | sample 4967041 | NCBI WGS metagenome assembly WFLX01 (sample SAMN12857096, study PRJNA449069) | gut metagenome | isolation source: stool from male and female vole | host: Microtus ochrogaster | place: USA:Florida | collected 2017 | reverse complement strand
AACGTACCTGATCTTTATATTTTGGGGCATGTTCTGTTGGATAAGGCTTAACTTGCCTATTTTTCATCGAAGGTGGAGGCTGCTCAGGGCAGACCGGCGGAAAAACTATATATTGGAGCGGGATTTCAAGCGGCAACTTATAAAGATAAGATGATCGGTTATCCCTTTTATTTTGAAACCAGCGCGCTTTTATACAATCGGACTTATCTGGAACAGATGGCAATAAGCCAGCTTGAGGCGGAGGCAGTTCAGGCAGCGGAAGCAGCCGGGGAGCTTACCGATGAAAATATCCAGGCGGCAGAGGAAGAGGCCGGGGAGCAGGCCGATGGGGAGAATCAAGAGCAGGCAGAAGATACGCCGGAAGAGCAATTTACAAAGGAGCAGATTGACCAGCGGGTTTTAGAACTGATTCCCTCTACGATCGAGGACATCAAGTCCTTTGCTGACAGCTATGATGCGCCGGAACAGGTGGAAGGCGTGTTTAAATGGGATGTGACAGACATTTTTTACAATTACTTTTTTGTGGGAAAAGCGATGGATATGGGCGGTGAGGCCGGCTGGGATACTTCGCGGATTGACATTTACAATCTGGATGCAATTAAGAGCATGAGAGTCTATCAGGAACTCAATCAGTTTTTTTCCAATGACACCAGCGTAAGCAGCTACGAGGGAATTCTGAGTGAATTTATGGAAGGAAAGATGGTGTTTACCATGGCAACTTCCGATGCGGTGGCAAAATTGGAGCAGGCAAAGCGGGAAGAACTATTTCTCTACGATTATGGGATTGCACCGGCGCCGGATATTAATGACGAGATGCAGACCAGATCGCTTTCCATGACCGGATGCGTGGTAATAAACGGCTATTCCGAGAATAAACAGGCGGCAAATGATTTTGCGCTTTATCTGACAACTCAGTACAACGATATTCTTTATGACCGGACAGGCAAGGTATCGGCGGCGAAGAATGTGGATTATGAAAATGAGGCTCTGAATGAATTTGCGGGAGCATATGAACGCTCCATTTCCATGCCCAAGATGCTGGAAACAAGTAATTTCTGGGTAAGACTGGAATCCGCGTTTTCGGAGATCTGGAACGGAGCGGACGTAAATGAAAAGCTGAAAGCCCTTTCTGAACAGATCATGCGCCAGGTAACCGGGCAGGAGTATCAGGAAGAGTATATTGAAGAAGAACCGGAAGCTCCAGAAGAAGAATATTCGGACGAGGAGTATTACGACGAGGAAGAAACGGACGGCGGGCAGGAATGAATAATTTTCCAATCATATGGGAAAGATGAATTAACGAAAGATGTTAAGGAGGCTTCCCTATGATTGGATTTTTTATTGCACTTATTTCCGGTGCACTGATGAGTGTTCAGGGTGTGTTTAATACTCAGGTGACCAAGTCTTCCACGATCTGGGTCGCCAATGCTTTTGTACAGTTTACGGCACTGTTGGTGTGTCTGGCAGCATGGCTTTGCACGGACCGGTCTTCCTTTGGAGCGTTATTTAAGGTGGAACCTAAGTACATGCTTTTGGGCGGGGCTATAGGAGCATTCATTACCTATACGGTGATAAGAAGTATGGAAATGCTGGGACCGGCAAGAGCGGTGATGCTGATCGTTGTTGCCCAGCTTCTTGTGGCATANATCATTNAATTGTTTGGCNGGTTCGGCGNGGAAAANCANCCCCTTGANTGGANAAAGGCGATTGGAATGGCAATTGCTATTGTGGGAATCGTTGTATTCAAGTGGGAGTAAAAGTTCAGCCAGACAGATAAAAAGGCAAAAGCCGTGCTTGCACGGGGCTTTTGCCTTTTTGTCTGTCTGAGGGAACGCCCGATCATGAGCAGGGGGTTGCGAAGCAACGATAAGCACCGAAGGTGCGGCCCTGCGAATGGGCGTGGGCTGAACGGCAGGCAGGGAGTTGCGAAGCAACAAAAAGCACCGANGGTGCGGTCCNGNGAATGGGCGTGGGCATTGTGTTAATTATTGCCTTGAATCATCAGCAGGATTAGCGGTCCCTGCTTTCGGTTTCCAAATTAAAGGGAATGTTATTCTGCGTTAGTAAAGATTTTAGATAATCAATTTTCGGCAGATAATATTCAGCATCCTCTTTTCTGGTACGTTCAATGATCTCCTCTGAACTGGTGCCGCATAGATTTAAAATTCCTTCACAAATCATAGGTGAGTCTCCTTTCATTTTTATATTGGCGGTGGTTAATTGGTGCATGTATCTGGTATAAATATCCTGCTCTTGATGGAGCTTGTAATCATCAGCAAGGCGATTAACAAGTCCGGTATCCTGCAGTTTGTTCGTAAGGCAGTGGCGATAGAGATATTCTTCTCTAGAAAGCTTGCTCGTGACGATAATTTGTGTATTTTATATCTCTTTATTGATATGATATACTCCCGGAGAGAATTTTTCAATAGTTAGTTTCTTTTCATTATGTAAATCGGAATAGCCAATTGTTTTATAACAGGAATTAATGTTGACAGAAGAACCTATAGCGCCAAAAATTCAAGTAATAGTTGGATCGCCTCAAATACACCTGCCTTGTACTCAAGCCTTCCTTTGGTTACAATACAAGTAATCGTTGAAACAGGGAGGAATCTGAAAATGAATGATTACTTGATTGGTNTACAGATTTCCCANTNTNGAAAAGCANCAGGATTGACTCAGGAGGAATTGGGNGAAGCGGTAGGAATCAGNGGTCAGGCAGTAAGCCGTTGGGAGTGTGGTGGTGCACCGGATGTGGNGTTGCTGCCGGCCATAGCTGATAAATTAGGGATTACAATTGACGCTCTTTTTGGACGTGAGGGGAGTGAGCGGGTGGATGTGGAAGACGTGGTAGGCCGCTATCTGTGTTCTTTCCCAGCAAAGGAGCGCCTTGACAAGCTTTGTCGTTTGGTCTGGGCATCTGTCAAACATCAGCTTGACGATGGACTCGGCATACCTGAGATGGGATATCTGGAAACCTGTCTCCCAGACATGGGTGATGGCAGGAGCCGGTTGATGCTCAGTCAGCTTAGGACAGCAGGCGGTATTCTGCTGGATGTTCATGCGGAGGATTTATCCTTTGCCACTCTCTGGCCGGAGCCGAAAGATGGGTATGCCACCTGGCTTGCGCCCAAAAGCGAATACCGCCGTCTGTTTGAGCTTCTTGCAAGGCCGGGCTGTCTGGAACTGTTGGAATATCTTCATTGCCGGAAACGCAGTTACTTTGTAGCACAGGCAGCGGCAAAGCAGTTGAAAATGCCCTGTAAAGAAGTAGAAGAATTATTGAAAGGGTTAGAGGAACGGCAGATTCTGAGATCTATGGAATTAGAAATGGAAAGCGGAGAAGTAAGGGCTTATGAACTTGCTGAACCGGCGGCATTTGTTCCGTTTCTATATATTGCCAGATGTTTTATGCAGACCGGAATGAACTATATCTGTGTGGGAAATTATGATACGCCACTGCTTCAAAAAGAAAAGTGGAAAGAAGAATATGGTTCCCGGAATGCCGTACAGAGCGGAGCAAATTATATTCATTTTGGAAGTTATGATAATTCTTGCCTGCAAGAAGAAAAAAGGATTTGCAAGAGGAAAAAAATGAATTCAATTAATATGAGCTGCTATTTAAAAAAATTTTGGAAAGAAAACATGTTGGCGATTCTTTTTCTGGTGATATTATGCGGGCTTCAGGTAGGAGCAAATTTGTTGATGATGAAGTCGTTTCAAGGCATTATTGATCGGAACATGAATCAGTTCATATTCTGGATGTTGTTTCTTGTGATTATCTGGTTTCTTATCTATGGATTAACAGGTTTGGAAACTTTTTTTCGGTGTCGCGCGATCCGTGTCATGAACAATGCCATTCGTCAGGATATAGCAGAAATATTGCTGAAAAAAAGCTATCGGAGTTTTCACGAGCAACCTGTTGGGGAATATTTATCCCAATTTACCAATGATATCAGTCAGATAGAGAATCTGGCCTGGAATCCCTTTTTTGACTTTATTCGTTCGATGGTTACCGTAGTATTCAGCATTGCTGCGCTGCTTATGCTTCATTGGTCATTGCTTGCAGCGTCGCTTGTGACAACGGTGATCATGCTGTCTTTTCCCAAACTTTTTCATCAACAGATGGAGCATTTAGGGTCTGTCTGTACCCGGGAACAGTCAGCGGCGGTGAGCCGGCTGAAGGAACTGCTGGCCGGTTATAACGTTCTTCGCTTTTTTAATCAGGAGCAGCGTTTTACTAATGAGGCGGAGTTAGCCAGTGATCAGATAGAAAAACCTAAATTCCGGCTGGCTTATGAGAAAGGGTTTGCAAATGCAGGAATGGGCTGTGTCAACATTGTTTGTCAGATGCTGCATGTTGCCCTGATTGGCATATTGTCTGTCCGGGGGATTATTCTGCAGGGGGCGCTTACAGGTGGTGGTAATTTATGTGGAAATCTTTCCGCCGGACTTGGCAATATGGTACAGGATGTGTTATCTATGTCTTCTGTAAAACCATATTTTGAGAAGATTTCTGTACATATGAGAAAGTCCGTTGAAGGTCAGACAGAAAAAGAAGCTTTGAATGCCGGAATGCAGATGGAAATTATGCAGAATGGAATTACGATGGATAATGTGAGTTTTGGCTATGACAAGAAAACGGTGCTTCGGGGATTTACCGCTTGTTTTAAAAAGGGTGGAAAGTATGCGCTGACCGGACCTTCCGGATGCGGAAAATCCACGCTTCTTAAACTGATGCTGGGATGTCTGCCGGAATATACGGGTTCAATCCGTTTGGATGACAGAGAACTTCGAGGGTGCAGGCCGGAAGAACTATGGCAACAGATAAGTTATATCGAGCAGGATGTATTTCTGTTTAACTCTACAATCAGGGATAACATTACTTTGGGAAGGGAATTTACGAGAGAGCAGATCCGGAAAGCATTGCAGGATAGTGCGTTGGAAAACGATTTGTTATTTATGCCCGATGGTTTGGATACGGTTGTGGGTGAAAATGGAGGCAGTCTTTCCGGCGGTCAGAAACAGCGGGTGGCGATTGCGCGGGCATTGCTTTACAACCATTCCATTCTTTTGGTAGATGAAGGGACCAGTGCACTAGATCGGGAAAATGCAGACAGAATAGAAAAAAATCTGCTTTCAAAACCGGAACTGACCTTGATTTTGGTCAGTCATCATCTTTCCGACGAACAGAAAAAACAGTTTTCACGGGTATTTGCCTTGTAAAAGAGAAATTCCTTACTGCTGAAATAATTTAAGCTTGACTTGGGTGTCTAACGGTATTAGACTATAACTGTCTAATGGCGTTAGACACTTTTGCTTATAACGGGATATTTGACCGGACAGGATAAAAGAAACGGAGAAAGGGGACAGAAGGATATGGAAGAAAATAAACTTGGAGTTATGGAAGCACGTTTTGCGGATATCATCTGGGAGCATGCGCCCATCAGTACCGGGGAACTGGTAAAGATTTGTCAGGAGTGTTTTGAGTGGAAACGTACGACTACCTACACCATGCTGAAGCGGCTTTGTCAGAGAGGATTGTTTGAAAACCGGGATGGAACGGTGGTTATTTTGACAGAGAAATCAGCATTTCAGGGGAGGCAGAGCAAGCAGTTTGTCGCGGATACTTTTGGGGGCTCCTTGCCGGCCTTTATTGCGGCGTTTACTAGGGGAAAAGCATTGAGCGATGAAGAGGCAGACGAGATACAGAGGCTGATTGACGAGAGCAGGAGGAAAAACAAATGACGCTTGTGGATTTGTTTGGAAGGGTACTTTGTTTTAGCATTTACGGAAGCATTGCAGGGGCAGGTGTCTGGCTGATCGGACTTTTGATTGATCATGCAAGGGCTCCAAAAGGAATTTCCCTGATTTTATGGGGATTGGTCGCGCTCAGGCTGGTGGTTCCCTTTTCGGCAGAGTCTTCGGTAAGTGTTTATGGAATCGGAAATTTGAATGCGAGAATTGAGGAGGCGCTTGATTTTGAAAAGTTTTACAGGGAAAATACGACAGAAGTAATATGGGAGAATGGAGAAGAACAAAGTGCTGACCTTGCAAAGAGTCCGGTCAGGTATGCGGAAGTAAAAAGGGCAGCACATGACAAAACGGATCATAGAGTTTTGCAGGACAGTACGATTAGGGAGTTACTTCTTTTCGGATGTATGGTTTTGTGGATTGCCGGTGTCATGCTGCTTTGGCTGTGGGGAATAATTTCTTATATCAGTTTGAAGCGAAGACTGCGGTTTGCCATAAAATGTGACGGGAGCATTTATGAGACGGATGAAATAGATTCTCCCTGCGTGGCGGGCATCTTTCCGCCGAGAATTTATCTGACTGTAGATATTTCCGGAAAACAAAGGGAATATATTATTCTGCACGAAAAGATGCATATCCGGTATTTGGACCATATCTGGAAAATAATTTCTTATCTGGTGGTCAGTGTGCATTGGTTTAACCCGTTTTGCTGGCTGATGTGGAAGCATTTTCAGGGGGAGTTGGAGAAAGCCTGTGATGAGCGGGTTCTCAGGAGGATCGGAGTCGAGAATAAGGAAGATTATGGGGAATCACTGCTTAAAATGGCACGGGATAAGAGCTGGAGATTATCAACACCGATTGCATTCGGGGAGGAGGACACCGGGAACCGAATTCGAAGGATATTGCGATACCGGAAACCTTTAATCACAGTCTCTGTTCTGGTGATTATTCTGGGAGTGCTAGCCTATGGAATCTTCTTCACCATTCCGGGAAAGAGAACGTTAGTCTTAAAGAACACGGGTAGTACACAGACTGCCCCGGAGCTGGAGGATATTTACGAAGAAATCTCCGATTCGGAAACTATTTATCAGGCGCGTGATGGCGGAATTTACCGCATCAGCGGTGGTGAGGAGGAACAGATTTATAAGGAATTCCCGGGGATCCGGACCCAGATGTCGGTCTTTGAAGGAAAACTATATTTTCTCACGGATAAGCTGTATGAAGAGGGGGCCTTGGACTGGGCGGATAATACAATCCGCTGGATTGACCTGGAGACCCTTGAAACGGGGGATTTGGTTCTGGGAAGAGAATATTCGCTGATTGAAGATTATCGGGTATATGATGGGATAGTGACAGTTTCGTATATAGCTCCGGAAGAAGTGGAAGGCAGGATGCTCTACCATCAGGGAGAGGTGGTCATTAACGATAAGCCTATCACGGAACTGTCTGAGCAGGAAGCACAGCAGTTTGGAATGGAAATGACGGATTTCATTTTGCAAAACAAAGGGAGACTTGTCAATGTTTCTAACCGGGCAGAAGATCAGAACATTGCTTATTTGGATATGGATGGTGACAAAACAGCGGAAAAAATTGTTCTTGCACCTGCTCCAGGGGATTATGAAGCGGAAGCGGATTGGGTGCTGAAATACTATTCTCTGCAGATCGGCGATGCATACAGGGAAGGCTTTGCATATAATCTGGCTAATACGCTATGGGCATGGAGTCCGGATGGAAAAGAAATTTTTCTGATCATTTATGAAGACGGGCCAAGTGCAGATCCGTGCTCCTATTTTTACCAATATCAGGATGGGGATATGATGGAGATCGGTAATTTTCTGCAGGATATTCGGAGATGTACGTTTAATCCGGATGGGACGATTACAGGCGGAATCCTAAAGGAGATTGTGCAGACGGATTGGATTGAAATGAGCTGGCGGATCAATGAAGCGGGAATGTTGGAGGAAATACCGCAGGAGAGCTATGACTTTCTGGCGGGAAATGACGTGGAGCTTTTTGTGGAGCTTCCCGTATATAAGGAAATCGGAGGAGGAGAAAGCTTTTTGATTGCTCCCCAGACAATCGTCTTTCAAAAAATATCTGCAGATTTTTGCTGGATACTGCTTGAGACCAAGGATGGGGAACAGGGCTGGGTGCACATAGAGAATTTTGAGGTTCCCGAACTGAACAGGAATGTTATGGAGGTGTTTGGAGGAGCCTATATGGCCGGGTAAGCTGCGAAATGGTTGACGAAGTCCACAAACAAATGTAAGATTGAGGGCGTGGGCAAAGTCCGCAAAATCAGAGGGCTGTGGAAGCTCAGGAATTGGAGTGGAAATCAAATGAAAAAAGGATTAAATGCAAAAGCTATGCTCAGCATTTCCATGGCTATTTTCGGAACACTTGGACTTTTTACAAGAAATATTTCCGTAAGCAGCGGTGAATTGGCATTATACAGGGCAATTTTAGCTTCTGCATTAATTATCGTTTATCTGGCAGTTTCAAAGCAGAAAATAGATTTCAAAATGATAAAAGGGGAAATCCTGCTTTTGCTGGCATCCGGTATTGCTATGGGTATCAACTGGATTTTGCTTTTTCAGGCATATCGATATACAACCATTTCTGCCGCAACTTTGAGCTATTACTTTGCACCAGTTATCGTAACGGTGGTTTGCCCGTTTCTGTTTCACGAAAAACTGACGGGAAAGCAGATTGTGTGCTTTTGCATGTCAACGGTGGGACTAATTTTGATTATTGGAGTCGGAAATATAGGTCAGGGCGGAACGGATTTGCTGGGTATTCTATTTGGTCTTGGCGCGGCAGCTTTTTATGCAGCGGTCATCCTGCTCAATAAATTTATCAAAAATGTAACAGGTATACACAGAACTCTTTTACAGTTTTTTGCAGCAATTATAATTTTAGTACCCTACGTGGCATGTACGGGAGGCGTGCACCTAGCAGAACTTAATGGCGTAGGCTGGGGATGCCTTTTAACAGTCGGGCTTATTCATACAGGGATTACATATTGCATGTACTTTTCTGCGTTGAAGGAATTGGCCGGGCAGGAGGCGGCTATCTTAAGTTATATAGATCCGCTTATGGCAGTTCTTGTCTCAGTGGCACTGCTGGGCGAAAGCATGACCTTCCGGCAGCTGCTGGGGGGAATCCTAATTCTTGGCTTTACATTGTGGAATGAGAAAAATTCTTAACCATGGTATATTTTCAAAGACTGACAAAATGGGGTGACGCGGCCGCGGAGAACCAGTGAAAATTAATGATAAATTAATATGGTTAGTGCTTGTCAATCCTGACAAATTCCATTACAATTAATTATGATCGTTATTAGGGGCTTTCCGATTCACGGAAAGGAGATAGCGATGAATAAATTTCTTAAGCCGGCAGCAGGCTTTCTAGTCATTTCTTTCTGTATTTTCATGGGGTGTGAGAGAAAGGAAGAAAAAGGAGATATCTTAGAGCCGGTTTCATTTTCGGAGACAGAGGAAGCAGGGCAGGAGCAGCCTTCGGCGTTTTATGCGGCTGAAAATGAAGCTTTGACTGATAATCGTGCGGAGGTTTCCGGAGAAAAGGAAATGTGCGTGGTGCATGTCTGTGGTGCAGTGCAAAATCCGGGAGTTTATACATTGGAAGAAGGAAGCCGGATTTATCAGGCAGTTGAAGCGGCAGGGGGATTCGCCCAAGATGCCGGAGCAGATTATTTAAATCAGGCGGACAGGATCAGTGACGGGATGAAGATTTATGTGCCCGATCTGAACGAACTGCAGGATATGGGGTGGCAGGAGATTTCGGGCAGTGCTTTCGAGAATANCGAGACAGGACTGGTTAATATCAATACGGCAGATGAGGCACTTTTGTGCACCTTATCNGGNGTTGGAAGCAGCAGAGCCAAAAGTATTATTGCGTNCCGCGANCAGCATGGGGCATTNCAGAAGATTGAAGATATTATGAACGTTGAGGGGATAAAGGAAGGCTTGTTCCAAAAGATCAGGGACAACATTACGGTTTGATTTATGTAGCAGATGCAGGAAAGGCGTGAATAGTTAAATGGCAAAAAAAGTGCTTGTAGTGGATGATGAAAAGCTGATCGTAAAGGGGATTCGTTTCAGCTTAGAACAGGATGGGATGGAAGTAGACTGTGCCTATGACGGTGAAGAGGCACTTGAAATGATCCGCAAGAAGGAGTATGACATGATTCTCCTTGATGTGATGCTTCCCAAGCTCACCGGATTTGAAGTATGTCAGCAGGTTCGGGAATTTTCCAGCGTCCCGATTGTTATGTTAACCGCTAAGGGCGAAGATATGGATAAGATTCTCGGGCTTGAATATGGCGCTGATGATTATATTACCAAGCCCTTTAATATCTTAGAGGTGAAAGCACGGATCAAGGCAATTATCCGGAGAACCTCGCCGAAACCCAAGGAAGCGGCAAAGGTGATCGAAAGCGGAGATATGAAACTGGATTGTGAGGGAAGAAGGGTTTATGCGGCAGGCAGAGAGATTAATCTGACAGCCAAGGAGTTTGAACTGCTGGAGCTTTTGGTAGTTAATGCCAACAAGGTGTATAGCAGGGAGAAACTTTTGAAGCTGGTATGGGGAAATGATTATCCGGGAGATGTGCGTACAGTGGATGTGCATATCAGAAGGCTCAGAGAAAAAATCGAAACAACTCCTTCTGAACCGAAGTATGTACACACAAAATGGGGCGTGGGGTATTATTTTGCCTGAATACTGTATGAAAGGCTGTGCCGGTTATGGCGGAAAATATANTTANATTTNTTAAAAATCTGANAATANNNCGGAGCNTTAAGGTCNGNCNNTTTGTCATTATTTTTCTTATGGGCATTCTTCCGAGCATTGTGATCCGGGCGGGTATTTTGGAAAATTATGAGGATCGTGCGGTGGAGGTTCGTATCTCGGATGTACAGACTCAGTTAAGGATCATTGCAAATCATCTGATCACATACAATTATCTTCAGGACAATTCATCTGAAGTTATCGGAGCGGAGCTGGAGCAGCTTTCTAATCTGTATAACGGACGTGTGCTTATTATTAATGGCAATTTAAGAGTGGTAAAGGATACCTACGGGATCAGTGAAGGAAAGACGATTATTTCTGAGGAAGTGATCCGATGCATGAAAGGAATCAATACTGCCAATTATGATGCGGTGAATGGTTTTATTGAGATTACGATACCGATTATCGAGACCGTTTCGGCTAAGATGGCAACGGAAGAGCTGCCGGAGGGAACAGAAGTTGTAAGGGGGGTAATGCTTACCAGTGTTTCTACGGACAGCATTGCCATGACACTGGAGATTCTCAATCGAAAAGCGCTGATCATTGAGATCATTATGATTTTTGGAATTTTTGCAATAGCACTTTTACTGGCACAGGTTCTGATCAGGCCTTTTGACCGGGTATCAAAGGCCATTAGCGAGATTCGGGAGGGATATACGGATGACCCCATTTCCGTGCCGGATTATCTGGAGACGGAGCATATTGTGGATGCCTTTAACAGTCTGCTTAGCCGGATGAAGGCGTTAGATGATTCCAGACAGGAATTTGTGGCGAATGTTTCTCATGAGCTGAAAACACCGATTACATCGGTTAAGGTGCTGGCGGAATCTCTGATGGTACAAAAGGATGCACCAGCAGAATTGTATCAGGAATTTATGAAGGACATCGCAGAAGAGATTGAGCGGGAAGATAAGATCATTAATGATCTTCTGGCACTTGTGAAGCTGGATAAATCGGTGGCAGAGCTTAAGATCAGTGCAGTGAATCTCAATGAACTGACAGAAATCATTCTGAAGAGGCTGCGTCCTATTGCCAGAAAAAATAATGTAGAGGTCGTTTTGGTCAGTAAGCGCGAGGTCATTGCAGAGGTAGACGAGGTTAAGATGTCACTGATTCTGACGAATCTGGTGGAAAATGCAATAAAATATAATATCGAACAGGGAACTGTGGAAGTGACGCTGGATGCAGATCATCAATTTTTTACAATCCAAGTGTCGGATACCGGAATCGGAATACCGGAGGAAAGTATGGAACAGATTTATGAACGTTTTTACCGGGTGGATAAATCTCATTCCCGAGAGATCGGAGGTACCGGACTGGGTCTGGCAATTACCAGAAATGCAGTTCTTTTGCATAGAGGTTCCATTAAGGCAGAAAGCAGGGAGGGTGAGGGTACGACCTTTACCGTCAAGATCCCGCTTACCAGAACACTGACATAGGAGATAGAACATGTTTAGGAAGAAAAAGTGGATACTTTTCCCCACGCTGTTTGTACTGTTGCTGTTATGTGCCTGCGGACAGCAGGGAAAAAAGAAAGTGGGAACAACTTACAAGATATATTATGTAAACCATGACGAAACCGGGGTGATTTACAATGAGTATGTTACGGAAACAACAGATCGAGATATGCTCCTTGATGAATTGCTGCAGCAGATGGAGACTGGGGCAGAAAAGCTGGAATACAAAGCACCCCTTTCAGGAGCGTTTCAAATACTTGGAACAACGTTTTCTGAGGATCAGCTGATTCTTAATTTTAATGAAGATTATCGTCTTCAGCCGGTGATTACCGAGATTTTAGTGCGGGCAGCAATTGTCAGAACCCTGACGCAGATTGACGGTGTATCATACTTGTCTTTTCAGATAAACTCAGAGCCGTTTCTGGATGCTTCGGGGACGCTTGTGGGAGTTATGAATGCAGATCAGTTTATTGATAATGCAGGAAATGAGATCAATACTTATGAGAAGGTTAAGCTGACACTTTATCTGGCGGATGAAGAAGGAGATAACCTGAAGGCAGTGACAAGGACAGTGGTCTATAACAGTAATATTTCCATGGAACGGTTAGTGGTAGACCAGCTAATAGCAGGTCCATCCGAGAACGAAGCGGCGTTTCCGACGATTAATCCGGATACCAGAGTGGTCAGTGTAAACGTGCAAGATGGAATATGTTATGTAAACTTTGACAGCACTTTCCTGACACAAATTTATAATGTAACCTCGGAGGTTGCAATTTATTCCCTCACCAATTCGCTGGTGGAGCTTACCAATGTAAATAAGGTACAGATATCGATTAATGGCAATTCCAATGTTAATTACAAGGAAAATATCAGTCTCTCCACGGTATTTGAGAGAAATCTGGAGATTGTGGAGCAGTAAGAAAGGTGGTTGTATGAGAAAACGCCCATTGGCGAGTGCCTGCTTGCTGATTATCTTATTGTTTTACCTTGTGGTGAATCTCTTTCCTCCGCCTGTGCAGCAGGCGAAGGAGGGCAAGGCTGACAAGGTCAGCGTTACAGGCACAATATATAAAAAGGAACTTCGGAGGCAGGCGGAGGAGTCTGCACTTGTTTTGTATCTGAAAAACCTTTCCGAAGATTCCCCTCCCGGCAAGGCAGCAATCTGTTACCTGAAAAACGGGCAGATGGAACCTGAAATAGGGAGCAGAGTTACAGTAAAAGGTAAATACAAGGCTTTTGAGAGGGCCTCGAACCCAGGACAGTTTGATTCTTATTCTTATTATCTGATATCTGGAATTTCTTATCGCCTGAATCAGGCAATTATTCTGGAAAAAACAAGAAAATACAGCAAAGCAGAAGAGGGGTTGTACCTCCTTAGAAAGGCTTTATCTGAGAAGCTTTCGGAAAATCTTCCCGAAGAGGAAAGTGCTCTTATGAAAACCATTCTCCTTGGAGAAAAGTGGGAGATTGATCAAGAAGTGAAGGAGCTGTATCAGAGAAATGGGATTGCACATATTCTTGCAATTTCAGGACTGCATGTATCCATGCTTGGTATGGGTTTGTATCATCTGTTGCGAAAATGCGGTCTGCCGATGAAGTTGTCGGCAGCAGCGTCTTCTCTTCTATTAATTCTATATGGTGTCATGACCGGATTTTCGGTATCCGCCCTGCGGGCAATCTTTATGTTTTCACTACATATGTTGGCGGTTATTACAGAAAGAACCTATGATATGCTGACGGCACTTTCGGTTGTAGCATCGGTTCTGCTTATCACGCAGCCTCTTTATGTAAACCACAGCGGATTTGTCTTTTCCTTTGGATGTGTGCTTGGCATCGGTGTTTTGACACCGACGCTGACAGAGGGAAAGGAAATGTTTTTTCTAAGAAAATATTTTCAGGGAAAAAAGAATGCTCTGACTCACGGAATAAAGTATATCCTTTCTGCACTTTCCATGGGTGTGGTCTCACTGCCCGTTTATCTATGGTATTATTATCAGTTTCCGGTATGGTCTGTTCTTTTGAATCTGCTGGTTATTCCGCTGATGAGCTATCTGATGGCAGCGGGAATTCTTTTGCTGATGATAAGCATCGTTTGTCCATCGGCTGTTTTCCCATTCATTTTTATGATCAGAGGAATCTTCCGGATTTTTGAATCAGCGTGTGCAGTCAGTGAATTGCTTCCTGCTCATCTGGTAAATTTTGGCCGGCCCGAAGGCTGGCAGATGATTCTTTATCTGGGGGCGCTTCTTTTGATCATCTGGTTGAAAAAGAAACTGATATTACCGGTAAAGTGGCTGATTGTCTCTATTGCAGTCACGGTTTTGCTGATGCGTCCGGGGAACGAACTGAAACTGACCTTTTTAGATGTGGGACAGGGAGATGGAATTTACATAGAGACCGCAGAGGGGGGAAGATTCCTCATTGACGGAGGGAGTTCATCGGTGAGCAGCGTGGGAAGATACCGTCTGATACCTTTTTTGCAGTTTCAGGGGACGCGCAGACTGGATGCCGTTTTTGTGACGCATCCAGATGTTGACCATTGCAATGGGATAAAAGAAATTCTGGAATATGGAGCGGATAACGGAATATCTGTAGACTGTCTGATTCTGCCGGATATCGATGAAAAAGGAAAAAGTGATGAGTATAAGAGTCTGGTAAAGACCGCAGAGCAAAATAACGTGTCGGTGATTTATATCAGTCGTGGTCAGAAGCTGCAAAGGGGAGATTTGATCATAACTTGTCTGCATCCGCAAAAAGGGTATAAGACAGAAGATGCCAATGCTTATTCCATTGTTCTGGAGCTTGTTTACGGAGATTTCAGCGCTCTGTTTACCGGAGATCTGGAAGGAGAAGGGGAGCAGAACTTTTTGGAATACCAAAGGAAGAGAAGCAACCAGGGAAAAGAAAAACTGACCGTTTTAAAGGTAGCGCACCATGGTTCAAAGTACTCTACACCGAAGGAGCTTTTGGAAATGTTAAATCCGGATATAGCGGTTATTTCTGCCGGAGAGGATAACCGCTATGGTCATCCCCATGAAGAACTGCTTGGGAGATTGGAGGAGCAGGGGTGCCTCATTTATCAGACAGCGATCGGCGGAGCAATTACCATGCGGGTGAAAAATGGGAAAATTGAAGTGGAGGAGTTTTTAACGTCAGAATAAAGCAATCTCGTAAAAGGTATCAATCAGCGGTGTATAGATGAAGCCATTCGATGATAGGTGTGGCGAATGCCCCGGATGGCAACAGAATAAGCCTGTATATTTTCAGGCAGTGACATTCCCGCATAACCGGCATCACCAAGATGATGTATGTCCGTGCCGGTCATTTTGCACATCAGTGCAAGCTGACGGATCGTATCGATATCAGCGCCCTCCTGGGAGGTGCCGATTGCAGTGATGGTTAAAGCTCCCAGACTGTGTGCATAACTTACAAGTTCTCTGATAGATTCCACAGTGATGCCCGGGACGGTGGCGGGCGCAGGAAAAAGAAGAATATCCGCTCCGGCTTCCCGGAAACGTCTCACATCGTCCTTAGTTATGATATGCTCAGCCGATTCCGTTAAAACTCCTGCCGCATGCATTTTGCCAGCAGCTAAAATAATCTGATCACCAAGAGCAGCTTTATATACTTTCAATGTTTTTTCAATGGCTTCATTGGATACACCCATGCCCGGATTGCCGGTCAACAGAATCATATCGACTCCCATTTGGCATGCTTTCTTAGCATTTTCCAGAGTGGCCCGTCGTCCTTCGGACATTTTCCAGAGAGGATTGGTTTCTTCTTCCATCTCTTCATCCACCGGCTCTAAATTAATCCCCACCGGTCGTCCGGTAAGCTGTTTGATCATATGGATGGTATTGTCCGGATTCGTTTCGGGGAGTCCCTGAATTTCAGGATTATTTACATCAAACATATTCAGAAGCAGAAGATCGGCTCCCATTGCAGATACAAATTCTGCATTGGTGACATCACCAAGCATAGGGCGTATAGTGCCGATAGTTTCACAGGCAATCACCCGTCCTTCGCTTTTGGTAATGGATTCTAAAAGATCTTTTTTGGAGAAATTGTTAAAATCAGATGCAAAACAGTCTAACAGTCTTTTAGCCATAGGGACTCCTTCTTAGTTTAAGATAAACATATTTTAACATTCTAAATTTGTTATAGCAAGGAAATTACCGTTTAGATGGGGTATGCGTATGCAAGACGGCCGCGCAGATAAAATAACTCCTTTCGTCAGCACGCTCGATAAAGCGTTCGCGAATGGCTTCCTTAAGGAGTTATTTTATTCTGCGCTGG
>WFLX010384955.1_pt1 | contig 16320 bp, 15 predicted proteins | sample 4967041 | NCBI WGS metagenome assembly WFLX01 (sample SAMN12857096, study PRJNA449069) | gut metagenome | isolation source: stool from male and female vole | host: Microtus ochrogaster | place: USA:Florida | collected 2017 | reverse complement strand
CTGAAGCGTTCACTGTCAAAGAAAGCTTCAGTAGACGCAGCTGCAGGCCCTGCTCTCCAAGGCAACCGCCGCTTCAAGTAATCAACCTCGATTATATAAAAATGCCCGACACCAACGATGTCGGGCATTTTTTATATAATCGAGATCGGGTTTATGGGTTTATAAGTTTAAGGATTTATAGATGGCAAGATCAACACGAAGAATTAATCCTTCTATGTAGTTGCAATTTTTTCATGAATTATAAAGGGTTTTTGAAAAAAAAACATTAATTTTGCATCTTGAATAGCCTCGCATTCTCTTATGCGTGCTCTTCTTCGTAATTCTACAATAACAACTAAAAACTTATACCGCTCCCCCTAATGGATAAGAACACAGTCTATGGCCTAATTCTGATGGCCATCGTTTTCTTCGGTTTCATGTATTTTACATCGCCGGACCCCGCCGCTGTGGAGGAACAAGCTCAGACAGAACAGACCGTCGTAAACGATCAGCCCACTTCTGCAGCCCTATTCTCCGATACAGAACGTGAATGGCTCGCCAAAAACATCATGTCGAACGGCACTCCTGTCACTACCGACGATGGAAAAGCCGCAGTCGCACTCAACAGCAATGGAGTCAATCTCACCCTTGCCGGTGATTCAATCTATGGCACCGTCAACGTAAATGGCAAAAGCCTTTCTTGGAAAGATATCCAGGCTAACAATCTTTCTGTCATGACTGCGGCCGAACACAAAGCAGCAGTCGACAAAGTACGTGCCCTTTCTAACTCAATCGGACGCTATGGACGTTTTGCAACTTTTCTTACAGGCGAGGATAAGACAATTACGCTTGAGAATGAGGTGATTAAAATCGATCTCTCTTCAAAAGGTGGCGTAGTGACACGTGCCGAACTTAAGAAATACGACACGGAGTACGATCCGGACGAGACTAAGAAGGTGAAGAAGAAGGTAGTTATGTTTGACAGCGAATCAAACCAGATGAGTTTCACACTTCCTCTTCCTCAGGAAATCGCAACTTCCGACCTCTATTTCACTCCAAAACAGGTGACTGATTCCACAGTGCTTATGGCACTCGACCTTTCGGCTGATGCATATTGGGGTATCAAATATACTCTTCCCAAAGGCAACAACTATATGATAAAGATGGAGATAGTCCAGAATAATATGGCTCCTATCGTGCAGAGCAATGTCCGCAAGCTTGGGGTCAATTGGCATCAGGACATCCATCGCCAGGAGAAGGGACGTATNTTTGAAGAGNNCAACTNGCNGCTTGCATATAAGTTCCTCGGTGGCTCTGTGNAGGAAATGAGTGAGAACNCCAATAAGAGCAAAGAACGCCAACAGAAAATCAAATGGATTGCCTTCAAGAATCAGTTCTTCTCCTCAGTCTTAATTTCTGACAAAAATTTCAATTCAGCTGACTTCAACACTGAGGTGCTGAAAAATAGTGTATTCCTCAAGTCACTTACAGCTGACGCTGAGGTAAATGACTATGATTGGAACTCTACAAACCCTGCTGGATTTAACTTCTATATCGGACCGAATCTTTATCCACTCCTCAATAAGATAGACAAGACCACCTACGAGGATGAGAATCTCAAGCTCACAAAGCTTATCCCTCTTGGTTGGCCTATCTTCCGTTGGATCAATACTCTAATTGTAATCCNAGTCTTCAACTNCCNCGGAANCTTCGGGTGGAACTATGGTATTGTGATCCTCGTGCTCACAATTCTATTGAAGATAGTTCTCTTCCCGTTAACGTATAAGAGCTACGTAAGTCAGGCCAAGATGCGTATCCTTGCTCCGGATATAAAGGAAATCAATGAAAAGTATCCCGGCAATGAGAATGCTATGGTGCGTCAGCAGAAGACCATGGCTCTCTACAACAAGGCTGGTGCAAGCCCAATGTCTGGCTGCTTGCCTATGCTGCTTCAGATGCCGATACTATTTGCGATGTTCTCATTCTTCCCTAACTGTATTGAACTTCGCGGACAGTCGTTCCTTTGGGCTCATGACCTTGCAGCTCCTGATGCAATTATTTCATGGAGTGGCAACATACCTCTTGTCACTGAATATTTTGGCAATCATATTTCCCTCTTCTGTCTTCTTATGACAGCGACCAACATCATCTACACGCGCTCTACTATGCAGAATCAGAGTGGAGGCATGCCTGGCATGAAATGGATGATGTATCTGATGCCTCTGATGTTCCTTGTATTCTTCAACAACTATGCCGCCGGCCTTAGCTACTACTATTTCCTATCGCTGCTTATTACCATCATCCAGACCTACGCTATCCGCAAATGGTTTGTCAAGGAAGAGGATGTACGTCGCACGATGAGGGAAAATGCAAAGAAACCTCAGAAGAAATCCGGCTGGATGGCTCGCCTCGAAGAGATGCAGAAGCAGCAGCAAGAGATGATGCGCCAGCAGCAAAAAGCCAATAACGCCAAGAAGCGTTAAGTAAGAAACATTGAACATTAAACAATAAGTGTAAGCATTTGCCAACACTCAATGTTTAATGTTCAATACTTAATACTTAAATACATAATGAGATCTTTCCGGATAATGCTCGCATTAGTGATGCTCTTTGTGTCACTTCTCTGGGTTCTGCTTGGCACCAGGGCTCCGGTCTACGCGCTAATNTCGGAAGAATCTCAGATTNTTCCATCTGCAATACAGTCAACGTTTGGAGTCACTATAGCGTGGCTCATCGCCACACTTCTTTTTGGTCGCATCTATTGCGCTACGGTCTGTCCGATTGGAACGCTCCAGGATATTGTGATTTGGGGGCGTCGTAAGATAGAACCGCAGCATAAATTCCGCTATCAGAAGCCAAATAAGGTATGGTTAGTGATTCTGGTTGCTTATATAGCATCGCTCGTGGCTGGAATAATGATGGTGGCATACGTCATTGAGCCATGGAATATCCTGCGCAATGCCGCGACATTGGTGCGTCCAGCCGATACGGAGACTACTTGGCAGGCAATAGGAGTTTCGGTAGGAGTGGGATTNGCTTGCGGNATNATAGTNNTGCTCNTCATTCTTTTTTCAGCTTGGAAATGGGGNCGCGTTTTCTGTACCTCCATCTGCCCGATCGGGACTGCCTTAGGATGCCTACACACGCAGGCCTTGATGCACATTGCAATTGACCCTGACAAATGCATCAGTTGCATGAAATGTGAAGATGTGTGTGCTTCGAAATGCATCAAGGTAGAGCAACGTTTAGTCGACAATTCACGCTGCACCCGCTGCTTTGACTGCACAGAGATTTGCCCCAACGACGCCATCAACTTCCAGCTCAACAAGGGTCGCCACCGCCAAACCCCACTTATGGAACCTAATGCATAATGTATAATGCATAATTGGCTACGCCCAAGCTAAAGCAAGTCATAATGTATTGTCCGCAGCTGAATATGAATTGTGTAGGTTAATTATGCATTATGAATTATGAATTATGAATTGAAAAAATGAAGCAATATCAAGATCTTTTACGCCATATTCTTGCCAACGGCCACCGCAAGGAAGACCGCACAGGCACCGGCACGATATCCACATTCGGATATCAGATGCGTTTCGACCTTTCCGAAGGTTTCCCTCTTGTCACCACTAAGAAAACGCATCTAAAGAGTATCATTTATGAGCTCCTGTGGTTTCTAAAGGGTGACACCAATGTGAAATATCTCCAGGACCATGGCGTACGCATCTGGAATGAATGGGCTGATCCTGACGGTGATCTCGGTCATATTTACGGTTACCAATGGCGGTCCTGGCCCGACTATAACGGCGGACATATCGACCAGATCAAGGAGGCTGTAGAAACCCTCAAGAATAATCCTGATTCCCGACGTATCATTGTCAGCGCATGGAATGTGGCAGATCTCGACAACATGAACCTTCCTCCTTGCCATGCTTTCTTCCAGATGTATGTAGTGGATGGACGGCTTTCGCTGCAACTTTATCAGCGCAGTGCCGATTGCTTCTTGGGAGTGCCATTCAATATCGCATCATACGCATTGCTCACCATGATGCTTGCACAGGTTTGCGGATTGCAACCTGGAGAGTTTATCCACACTCTTGGGGATGCCCATATCTATCTCAATCATCTTGACCAGGTCAATCTTCAGCTCACTCGCGAACCACGTCAGCTCCCAAAAATGAAAATAAATCCTGATGTGAAGGATATTTTCGATTTCAAATACGAAGATTTCCAGCTTGAAGGCTATGACCCATGGCCTGCGATAAAGGGGCAGGTTAGTGTATGAGAGTGACGTTTCTTTGTCGGAGTGATCTTCGTGGTGGGGCAGCTATCGTGACTTTTAGGCTGATGATGGCGATGCGCGAAAGTGGCATTGATGCCCGTATGCTTGTATGCGAAAAGCTCAGTGACTCCCCTTATGTGGATTATTGCGCTCCGAAATGGAAAATCCAATATGCCTTCCTCAAAGAGCGTCTCAACGTTTTCTATCATAACGGTTGCAACCGCGCCACACTCTTTAAAATAGATCCTGCTGCTGATGGGCTGCCTGTGTGGAATCATCCATGGGTTNNAGANGCGGATGCCATCTATCTTGCTTGGGTCAATCAGGGGATGGTAAGTCTGGANGGAGTTGCACGACTTGCCAAAATTGGTAAACCACTTACGTGGATNATGCANGACATGTGGAACATGACTGGCATNTGCCATCATGCGGGGAGTTGCACCCATTTCCAGGAGAACTGCGGTGATTGCCCCTTGTTGGGCAAAAAGGCATCTCCAAAAGATATGTCTTTCTCCACATGGAAGAAAAAAAAGAAACTTTACGATAACATCCCAATCCGATTTGTAGCAGTCAGCTCGTGGTTGGCAGGAAAAGCGGAAGAAAGTTNGTTGCTGAAGGGCAAAGGAGTGCAAGTTATNCCCAATGCATNCNCTGTNGCCAATCANCTGCAGAGAGAAAGTAAAAAAATAGAAAAGAAANAGGGGGAGCCCATACGCATCATTNTTGGAGCAGCACGGANCNATGATCCGATCAAAGGATTGCCGATTTTGAAAGATGCATTGCAAATTTTGCACGATAATTATCCCGAAGTAAGTGAGAAACTTGAACTTGTCACATTCGGAAGTGTCAAAAATCCGTCTTCATTGGAAGACTTTGCCATCTCTGCTCGTCACCTTGGAATGCTCTCGTGTGAAGANTCCATCCGNAAAGCCTACGAGCANTGTGATATNGTGGTTTCCTCCTCAGATTTTGAGACTCTTCCCGGCACGCTGATAGAAGGTCAAGCTTACGGTTGCATCCCTGTCGCTTTCGATCATGGCGGCCAACGCGACATCATTACCAGCGAAGATGTGGGATATCTCGCTCCATGGGATGATAATCCTAAAATGCGTGCCAACAATCTTGCCGAAGGACTCATCTGGGCATATAAACGGGCAAACAATCTTGCGATTCTCAATGCTATGCGACATTCCGTAATCGACCGCTTCAGCCCAACTTCAGTAGTAAATAAACTGCTATCTAAATAATTCGCAAAACGCACTATGCGCTAAAATACTAAAAAAAAAAGACCTCAGCTATNCTGAAGTCTTTATGTCGGGGTGACAGGATTCGAACCTGCGACCACCTGGTCCCAAACCAGGTGCGCTACCGGACTGCGCTACGCCCCGATTGCCAGGGTATTTCCCTTAAGCGAGTGCAAAGTTAATACAATTTCATGAACTATGCAAGGAAAATCCAATTTTTTTTTAAAATTTTATTTTTACTATTCATTTTTCATTATTCACTATTCGCAGATATCACAACATTTCTCCGCTTTTTTTCGTTGAATAAATATGAAAGCAATAAAAAGAATCATCACGATAGCTGCAATTTTGGCAGCACTAATAGTGACTGTCCCAGCAATGGCAGCAAAAAAAGAAGCCAAGATCACCTTCAAGGAAAAGGTATATGATTTCGGACAAATATCTTTGAAGGGAGGGAAGGTGTCGCATGAGTTCACTTTCACAAACGATGGTGATGGAAATCTTGTCATTACAAATGCCCGTGCCGATTGCGGATGCACGCGTCCGGAATACAGTGATGCTCCAGTCGCACCCGGGGCTTCTGGCAAACTAAAAGTTACCTTTGCTCCAGCTGCTAAAGGGAACTTTACGAAGAAAATCACGATTATTTCCAATGGAAGTCCTAAAAAGACTCGCCTCCTAATAAAGGGAGAAGTAGTAGAATGAAAAGCTTTCTAATTAGAAACAGGCACTCTTTGCTGGCAATTTCAATTGTCAGCCTTTTTGCTATAGCTCCGGCGGCTTATTCTCAGATCGAGAAAACTCTTAAATTCTTTCCCGATAAAGTGGAATTTGGTATGATACGGGAAGAAAATGGCAAGGTGTCGAAGATTGTGAAAGCTGTCAATATTTCGCCTGACACTACATACATAATCTCTTCGCGCACGAGCTGCGGCTGCTCAGCTGTAGAATATTCCGATCAGATGTTGGCTCCTGGAGACACAACTGAAGTGACGATCACCTACGATCCTGTAAACCGTCCTGGCAAATTCTTGAAGACTGCAAAGTTTTTCACAGGGAAAGAACGGATTGGAAATTCAATAAAACTTAGTGGAACGGTGATTCCAAGCAAAAAGAATCTTGATATGGCATATCCTGAAAAAGCTGGAGTTCTTCGATTGAGTACCATGTTTGTGAATGCAGGAGAAGTGTCGAGATCAGAAGCACGTCCCATTTTCGTAGGGCTTTATAATGACAGTGACGCGCCATTGGCCATAACCGCAACTACTGATTCGGATGCATTGGAAGGAGCACTTCTCCCAGACACTATCGAACCCTACGGAGTCTCCACGCTCTCTCTTATGCTTAAAGGACGCCTCGTGCCCACTTATGAATCCGAGATTCTCTACAAAGCCTGCTTGCTGTCGCATACCGATACACTCCTCACTATCCCTGTCATAGCCACTATAAAACCATAGAATAAGCATAACCGCAAGCCTCCGCTTTTTTTGCCACTCAACTAATAAAATCTATCCCTATAGCGTTATCTTTATAGAGACGTTTAACCTCACAACCTCACAATTAAGTAATGGAACATCCAGAAAACGATGCAAAATATATTGGGCTCCGCGTCAACGCCGGAGTATCCTCCAACCCTACAGTAAATCCCTACCGAAAGGTAGTCAAGAAGAAGCGTGTCCTTACAGCTTCTGAATATGTGGAAGGTATTCTTAAAGGCGATGTAAGTCTTCTTGGTCGCGCGGTGACTCTAATCGAGAGCACCGCTGATACGCATCAAGCAATAGCTCAGGAGGTGATAGAAAAATGCCTTCCTTATAGTGGCAATTCACGACGCATCGGCATCACTGGAGTGCCGGGTGCCGGCAAATCCACTTCAATCGATATGTTCGGCACTCATGTGATCCGTCAGGGTCATAAACTTGCTGTGCTCGCTATTGATCCAAGCAGCGAACGCACCCGCGGCAGTATACTTGGCGACAAGACTCGAATGGAGAGACTCTCGCTCGAGAAAGATGCTTTCATACGTCCTTCCCCCTCCGGAGGCTCACTGGGAGGAGTTGCCCGCAAAACGCGCGAAACTATCGTGTTGTGTGAAGCAGCCGGCTACGATCGAATCTTCGTAGAAACAGTCGGTGTAGGACAAAGTGAGACTGCAGTACACTCCATGGTAGACTTCTTTCTACTGATCCAAGTGGCTGGCACAGGCGATGAACTACAGGGCATCAAGCGAGGAATCATGGAGATGGCAGATGGCATAGCGATCAACAAGTGTGATGGCGACAATGTGGAGCGTTGCAAACTCGCCGCACAACAATTCCGCACCGCACTTATGCTATTCCCTCCGACACCCAGTAAATGGGTGCCAGAAGTGGTGACATATAGCGGCTATTATGGCTACGACATCGACAAAGTCTGGGATATGATCGACCGATATTTCAAGTATGTGGAAGAGACCGGCTACTTTGAGCGCAAGCGCAACGAACAGGCACGTTACTGGATGACTGAAACTATCGAAGAGCAACTTCGCACACGTTTCTATCATACTCCGGGTCTGAAAGAACTTTTGGAGCAAAAGGAAATTAGGGTGCTCAACAACGAGCAATCTTCTTTCACTGCAGCCAAGGATGTGCTCGACTATTATTTCGAGTCTCTTCGCAAGTAGTTGAATCCTAAAAAGATGGTCTGTTTGAAAGCATTGTTGGTTTTTTGAGTGCAAAAATTATTTATATAAGAGTTGCATTTGTTAATTTTTTTAACTAACTTTGCATTGTTGCATTTAACTTACATTTGCAATTCTCTACGAAAAGAGTGTTAATACTCATCAAGTTTAATTAGCTGATAGTACGAATGGCATCATCATATTGGATTTATACTGACCTGGCTGTATTCTGCGTTGCTTTGTTGCTTACAGGAATCATTATACCTCAAATTCTGCTTATAGCATTTAGTAAGAAGCTCTTTGATGAAGTAGATGAGCGCAAGATTCATAAGGGCGTAGTCCCTCGTCTTGGTGGCATTGCGTTTCTGCCAGCAATTATCTTTTCAATTTGTTTGGTTCTTGCTGTCAGCATAAGCTGTGGATTTTCGAATTCTTCTGAAATACTGCAAAACTGTAGCCAATCGATAATGTATCTGCTTTGTGCGGAGATGTTGATGTTCTTGGTGGGAATTGCCGACGATCTGATTGGAGTGCGCTATAAAGCAAAGTTTATGAGCCAGATTCTTGGAGCCATATTTATTTGTGCTTCTGGTGCTTATATTCATAATATGGAGGGTGTGCTTTGGATTGAAGAGTTGCCGGCATGGTTTGGATGGTGCCTTTCAGCATTTTTTGTGGTCTATATAGTCAACGCAATCAATCTTATCGATGGAATCGATGGGTTGGCATCCGGCTTGAGTGGAATTGCTTTGATTTTCTATGGTATAGTGCTCTCTAATGCAGGAGAATGGATATTGAGTCTTCTTGTATGGGCGCAACTCGGCACTCTTGTGCCATTCTTCTATTACAATGTATTTGGTAATCCCAAAAAGCGGAAAAAAATCTTCATGGGCGACACGGGATCGTTGACGGTGGGTATGATTCTCTCTTTCATTGCGCTGAGTGTGACAAATATTGATGCCCCCGACGTGACTAAGGACTATAATCAGTTGGTGCTCGCTTTCTCCCCCCTGATCATACCGGCATTCGATGTAGTGCGGGTATATTTCCATCGTATTCGCCAGCATAGAAATCCATTTCTCCCAGATAAGTGTCACATCCATCATAAGCTTCTTGCCCTTGGTCTCAATCAAAGAGCATCGCTTTGTGCAATACTACTCTCAGCAGTGGTTTTCATGCTTGTGAATATATCGCTCTCTCCTTATGTGTCTGCAACTTGGCTGCTATTAGGCGATATCGTCTTATGGCTATGCGGCAATATTCTTATCACGCGCGCTATCCGCAGAAAAGAAGCGCGGATGAATACTTCTCTATATGATTAATCTATTTGACTTTATATATTCAATGAAGATAAAATTTGCTTTTAAAAGCACCCTTTCGGTGCTCATTTTGGTATGTCTTTCCGTAAGTTGTACTGCACCTAAAAATATTGCTTATATGCAGGGCGCTGAAAATGCAGAAATATTCGAAATTGCATCAGCACAGACTAAACAGATCACTGTGAAGCCTTTCGATAAGCTGTCGATCGTAGTGAGCTGTAAGGATCCTGCTCTTGCACAGATGTTCAACTTGCAAGTGTTTACCAATACCTCTGCCCAAAGAAGCGGGTACAACGGGACAGAAAATTTCCGAGATTATAGTGTCGGCTACAGCGATGGGATAGATGGATTCACGGTTTCTCCTCAAGGCACTATCGACTATCCGATTCTTGGCATTTTGAAGGTGGAAGGGATGACACGTAATGAATTGGCCGCCTTCATCAAGGGGGAAATTATGGGGCGCGGCCTTATCAAAGATCCCATAGTGACGGTGGAGTTTTTGAATGTTGGTGTCTCTGTGCTCGGAGAAGTCATGCAACCCGGGCGCTACGACATGAATGTAGACGTGATCAACATCATGGAGGCAATCTCACTTGCAAAAGACCTCACTATTCAAGGCAACCGAAAAAATGTCAAAGTAATACGTAAAGAAGGAGACAAAGTGCAAACTTATATAGTAGATTTGACTGATGCGAAGGCTCTTTTAAATTCGCCAGCCTACTATCTCCAGCAGGGCGATATAGTCTATATCGAACCCAATGCAATGAAGAAACGGCAGTCTACCACCAATGGCAACAATGTTCTCAACGTTAGTTTCTGGCTTTCAGTGGCATCACTTCTTACTTCAGCTGCCATCTTATTTAAGAAATAATCGAAGGAAATATGTGGCTGTTTAAGGATAAGGTAGATACACTTCAAGATAGCGGATTGCTATCCGGTATGACTGATTGGCACTCGCATGTACTTCCCGGTGTGGATGATGGCATAAAGACTCTTGATGNNTCGATTGAAGTGTTAAAGCATTTCGACGAAAAAGGAGTCGATACTCTTTGGCTTACGCCTCACATAATGGAAGACTACCCAAATTCAACAGATAAGCTTCGAGCATGCTTTGATGAACTCCAGAATGCATGGAAGGGGAATCTTAAACTCCGTCTGGCTTCTGAGAATATGCTTGATTCTCTTTTTGAAGAGCGCTTGGCGTCTCGCGACTTGCTTCCCATCGGGGAGAATGCCGATCATCTTCTCATTGAGACTTCTTATTTCTCTGCCCCAATGGGTTTTGATTCAATAATTGATTCAATAATGTCGGNTGGATATTTTCCTNTGTTGGCGCATCCAGAAAGATACAAATATATGAATGAGGATGATTATCATCGCCTCAGAGAGAAAGGAGTAAAGATGCAACTCAATTATGTTTCCCTCGTAGGAGGCTATGGAGAGACATCTAAGAAGAAAAGTATTTGGCTTTTGAAAAATGGTATGATAGATGCAGTAGGAAGCGATGTGCATCGTCTCACAAGCAATCAGGCTCTTATTGCACAAAAACCATCTAAAAAAGAGCATCTCGAAATGCTTTTATCTGTAGCCAAAGATAAAAACAAAATTTAAAAGCACAAACTCCACAACCTCACAACCACAAACCATGAACAAGATTCTCCTAAGAATGTGCCGCATGTCGGGCCACGAGATGCAATTCATCACTGAAGCTTTCAGGGATGAATGGGTGGTGCCATTGGGACCAAACGTCACGGGATTTGAACAGGATCTTGAGAAGTTCTTAGGCAGGAATCTCCCTGTCGTGGCGCTATCTTCAGGCACGGCAGCCCTTCATCTTGGGCTTATCGGACTTGGAGTGCAGGAGGGCGACGAGGTAATGGTGCAGTCGATGACTTTCAGCGCGTCAGTGAATCCTGTGAGATATGTGGGTGCAATTCCTGTTATGGTCGATTCCGAAGCTGAAACATGGAATATGGATCCAGAGCTTCTTGATCATGCCATAGCTGATCGCATACAGGTCGCCGGTAGAAAGCCGAAGGCTATCGTAGTGGTATGCCTATATGGTATGCCGGCAAAGTATGATGAGATTCTCAAAGTGGCACAAAAATGGGATATCCCTGTGCTCGAAGATGCGGCTGAGGCATTTGGCTCGGAGTATGAGGGACGCAAGTGTGGCACATTCGGCNTATATGGTGCACTCTCCTTCAATGGCAATAAGATGATCACTACCTCCGGAGGCGGAGCTCTTGTATGTCCGGATGCAGAAGCTGCAAAAAAGGCTATGTATTTCGCCACTCAAGCGCGCCTTGGATATGCATATTATCAGCATGAAGATATTGGGTATAATTACCGCATGAGCAATATATCTGCCGGAATTGGCAGAGGCCAAATGTTTGTCGCCGAGGAATACATAGCGCATCATCGTCATCGCCAAAAATATTATCAAGAGCATCTCGGATGCATTGATGGAATATCCATACATGCTAATCCCGACAGCAAATTCAACAGTAATTTCTGGCTCTCAACTGCTCTCTTAGATAACTCCCTCAAAATAAAGGGAGAGGAGAAGGCTTATTCTTCAGCAGTCACTTCCATTGTAGGAGGAGCTGGAGCAGTGACTGAGCAGAGTGCGGAAGTGCATACCGACTGCGAGCCTAACGCCAATGTGGAAGCTTTACGACTCGGTCTTGCTGCGCTGNNAATAGANANTCGCCCATTGTGGANANCAATGCATCNGCAACCTGTATTTTCAAANTTTCCTGCATATACTAATGGAGNGTCNGAATCTTTGTTCNNTNGCGGCATTTGTCTCCCATCCGGTCCGTATGTGACAGATGAGGATGCAGATAGGGTCATTGATGCTATAAAATCGCTTATAGTTTGAGCCATGATTGAGAACTCTGCTTTTGATCGTACCGCACTCTTGGTGGGAGAGGAGGCTATGGAACGCATTTCAAATGCAAAGGTGATCCTCTTTGGAGTGGGAGGAGTCGGAAGCTGGGTGGCGGAGGCTCTCGTACGCACTGGTGTCAGAAATATAACACTCGTGGATTCCGATCGCGTGGCCACTACAAATATCAACCGCCAGATGCCTGCTACGGCTCTGACTGTCGGAAAGATAAAGACAGAAGTAGCAAAACGTCGCCTCTTGGAGATAAATCCTAAGGCAAACGTGGAGACTTTGACTCTTTTCTATAATGCAGAGACAGCCCCTTCTATCGATCTTTCGCGCTATGACTATATCGTTGATGCGATAGATTCTCTCAAAGATAAGGCACTCTTGATTCTCAATGCAACGGCGAGTGGAAGAAAATTCTACAGTAGTATGGGTGCCGCTCTTAAAATGGACCCAACTAAAATAAGGGTCGGAGAATTCTGGACTGTGAAGGGATGCCCACTTGCAAGGGCTCTGCGCCAGAAATTCAAGAAAGAAAAGCGATTCCCATCAAAAAAGTTTCTTTGTGTCTATTCCGACGAACTTCTTGATAATAAGGGAACAACGAGTGAAACCTGCGACTACAAAGCCCGTATAAATGGGAGTCTATGCCATATTACGGCGATTTTCGGAATGACAATTGCAGGAGAAATTATTAAAGATATTACTGAGAGATGACAAAAATGAATGTTATTTTATCTAAAGCAGCAGCCGTATGCATGGCTGTGGTGGCCGGATGTGGAGTTTCCTATGGCGACATTCCATTCTCCTACCATGCATCTGTGACAGGGCAGGTTTCATCGAAGTCGCTTTCTCCATATATGCTGGGCTCCTGGAATGAAGGCCGATATGTAGAAGGAAGCGGTATTTGGCAAGAGGCCGGCTTCGAAAAGGCACTCGACCTTTCAAAGCGTTTCAGCTGGAGTGTAGGGCTCGACTATATCGCAGGAGCTGGATCAAAGACAGATTACGACCGATGGGTTGAGGCCGACAAAGCGTGGACTACACACTCTGCGCACCTACCATATTTTCGACTTCAACAGCTATTCGGTCAGATCAAATACAGAGGTGTGTTTCTCACAATCGGAATGAAATATTCACACTCTAAAATCGTAGACGACCATCTTTCCTCGGGAGATCTGACACGCAGCAACAATGCTGCCCCTATCCCTGGAGTGGCAGCGGGATTCGTGGATTTCCAAGATATCCCTTTCACAAATGGATGGGTTCAGATTGATGGTGAGATTATGTATGGAAGAATGACTGACTCTGGTTTTAAGAAATCGGAGTTCAATTTTTATAACGGATTGGAGGCTATAAACCTATGGTACAACTACAAAAGATGCTATTTCCGTACCAATCCAAACAAAAACTTCCATGTTGTTGTTGGAATGCAGGCGGCAGCTATGTTTGGAGGAGCATCTTTCACTTATCAGAATGGTAAGCTTGTAGAGTCAGATACAAGAGGATTTCATTTCAAAGATCTGTTTCAGGCTTTCTTTCCACGTCCTGGTGGGGAAGCATATTATGATGGATCGCATCTTGGCTCATGGGATTTGAAAGCCGTGTATTGTTTCCGCGATGGATCAAAACTGAATGCGTATTTCGAATGGCCGTGGGAAGATGGTTCTGGCATTGGGCGAATGAACGGTTTTGATGGTGTATGGGGTCTTCAGTATAATTTTGCACATAAAGGAGTTGTCACGAAAGTCGTAGCAGAATATCTTGATTTCACCAATCAATCTGGTCCGATTCACTATGATCCAGAGGACAATCCTGAATCGACTATTACTGGCCAAGCAAAAGGGGCCGACGACTACTATAACAATGATTTCTATGGAGCATACGCCAATTATGGGATGAGCATCGGCTCCCCTTATCTTGTATCGCCAATCTACAATCGTAATGGTGCGTTGCGTTACCTCCATAATCGGGCTCGTGGGTTCCACATTGCTATTTCAGGCAATCCTTGCGATCGGCTGAGCTATCGGGCAATGGTTGGGTATCAAAAGGCTGGGGGAAATGGTCGATACCCTGCATATAAGCGACTAGAGACAACTTCTGCTATGATAGAAGCGACTACTATTCCTATCAAAAAACTTCCAGGATTTGAGCTTAACCTCAGATTGGCTTTTGATGCCGGAAAACTTCGTGGCAATAATTTTGGAGCACAAATTCAACTCTCTTATAGCGGAATTTTTAATCTGAAAAAGTAAGAATGATGAAAAAGACTTTGATGATGACTATTCTCGCACTTATAAGTCTGTGCGGATGTACTCAATATAATGGATACTTAGGCCCGATTTTCGGCTCATGGTNNCTTGTGGAGATTTCAGATAATGNAGTCCCCCTTNAANTGAAGGATGAGACTACATTTAGTTTCCAAAATGAAGTGGTCCAAGTCATGCGTTTTGTAGATCCCTTGAGTTCTACTACACGCTATGGAAATTTCGTAAAGACCGATGACACATTAACTTTGAAATTCCAGACGGAACCCACTGAAAGTGGAATCCACATGTATATGACCCCAGACTGGATTTATTTGCCCCTTGATATTTCTGAAATCAATTTCGATATTAAGAAATTAAATGGAAAAGAGATGATACTGGTGCTCGAATCTGGTCCAACTCCTCTGCAATATAAATTTGAACGCACTTGGTAGGAAATGTCCCAATAAAAGAGTCCGATGCTCATTGAGCACCGGACTTATTTTAACTTTATAATCTTATCTTGGGATTATTCAGCTTTTCCGTCTGAACCAAGCACGTTGAGGATCTTGTGCTTGTAGAGCTTCTCCATTTCGTCGCGAGCCGGACCGAGATACTTGCGTGGGTCGAATTCGCCTGGTTTGTCATTGAGCACCTTGCGAACGGCTGCGGTCATAGCGAGACGGCTGTCAGAGTCGATGTTGATCTTGCATACATCCATCTTAGCAGCTTTACGGAGCTCTTCTTCTGGAATACCGATTGCGTCAGGAAGTTTGCCACCATTTTCGTTGATGATGTCTACATATTCCTGTGGAACAGAGCTTGAGCCGTGGAGTACGATTGGGAAGTCAGGAAGTTTCTTCTCTACTGCTTCAAGCACGTTGAATGCCAATGGAGGAGGCACAAGGCGTCCGGTCTTCGGGTCGCGTGTGCACTGTTCCGGAGTGAACTTGTAGGCACCGTGAGAAGTACCGATTGAGATAGCGAGGCTGTCGCACTGTGTGCGAGCTACGAACTCGATCACCTCTTCAGGGTCAGTGTAAGTGTGGTGGTCGGAGCTTACTTCGTCTTCAACGCCAGCGAGAACGCCGAGCTCGCCTTCTACAGTTACGTCAAACTGATGAGCGTAGTCTACAACTTTCTTTGTGAGCTCACAGTTGTCTTCGAAGCTGAGGTGGCTGCCGTCGATCATTACAGAAGAGAATCCATTGTCGATGCAGTCCTTGCAAGTCTCGAATGTGTCGCCGTGATCAAGGTGAAGTACGATCTGTGGCTTTTCCCAGCCGAGGCTCTTTGCATATTCTACTGCTCCCTGAGCCATGTAGCGGAGAAGAGTTGGGTTAGCATAGTTGCGTGCTCCCTTTGATACCTGTAGGATAACGGGGCTCTTAGTCTCAGCTGCAGCCTTGATGATTGCTTGGAGCTGCTCCATGTTGTTGAAGTTGAAGGNAGGAATTGCATAGCCTCCGTGTACGGCCTTAGCAAACANCTCGCGTGTGTNGACAAGACCAAGTTNCTTATAATCTACCATTTTACCTAAANCATTTTTCGCATCAGAGTTGCCTTCGGGCGCGTCTGACACTGGGTTATCTAATAATAGTATGCAAATTTAATTAATATTTTTGAATCTTGCACTATCCTTTTTGGAAAAATCGGCTTTTTTGGTTAAATTTGTAGTCGAAATAGCAATTTTAT
>WFLX010078053.1_pt1 | contig 16329 bp, 14 predicted proteins | sample 4967041 | NCBI WGS metagenome assembly WFLX01 (sample SAMN12857096, study PRJNA449069) | gut metagenome | isolation source: stool from male and female vole | host: Microtus ochrogaster | place: USA:Florida | collected 2017 | reverse complement strand
ACAGCGCGGCAACCACTGGGAGTCTGAGCCCGGAAAGAATCTGACGTTTTCTGTCATGCTGTGTCCGGGAGAGATCACGGCGTCGCGGCAGTTTGAGCTGTCACAGATTGTGTCGCTCGCACTCATAAAGGTGCTGAGGGAGAAACTCTCGACCGATGAGGTGTATGTCAAGTGGCCTAACGATATCTATTATAAGGATAAGAAAATCGCGGGCATCCTGATAGAGAATGCCGTCAGCGGCGCGCGCATCAAGCGTTCGATCGTTGGGGTGGGGCTCAACGTGAATCAACAGACATTCCCGGGTGATGTGCCCAATCCGGTGTCGATGACCCACATCAGCGGCAAGACATACGACCTCGACAGCCTGCTTGAGACCGTGATCAGGCGTATCGTCAACGACTTCGATAAATACGAGGAGAAGCCGGAGCACATCAAGTTGGCAGCCCGCTACCGCTACATGCTGTGGCGCGGCGAGGGCTACTGGCCCTACCGCGAGACAGAGACCGGACGCGAGTTCAGGGCGCGTGTGGCCGCGATCGCGCCTACGGGGCATCTGACGCTGGCATTTGACACGGGCGAGTTCAGGACCTACGCCTTCAAGGAGGTGGAGTTTGTGCTCTGAGGCCGGATTGTCGGCTACAAGCCCCCAACCCCCTGAAGGGGGAGAGTTGCCAAGAGGGCTGGAGCTCCACCAAAAATCCTGCGTGGCATCTGCCCTGATCCCGCGCCGGCTCTTTAGAGCCAACCGATCTGCCTACGGAATCCTTCCCTATCCCGAGTCACACGTAGAGGGGCGGAGTGTTCTAGTGGTCGGAAGACTTTAATCTGAGGCCATAGAGATAACATCAGACAAGCATCGATGGTAAAGAATATCACACGCAAAAACGAGAGAAACGCACAAAAACATTAGGCCAGGGGCCTCAAAAAAAGTTTTTGCGTGTTTTTGTGTAGTTTTCGCGTGTTCTCATGATAGCGTCAGAGATTACATCAAGGAGAGAGCCAGGGATGATGTCAGATTAAAGTCTTCCGACCGTTAGAAGGCTGAGTGGCAGAGAATCTTTTTAAGGAAAAGGATTGAGAAGGATTCCGAAGGCGGGATTTAGAGGCTCTCCGAGCCAACGGGGATGGAAGCAGATTATAACGCAGGAATTATTATATGGCCCACGCCTCAATCAACCTTAAAACAATCACCACCAAAAATCCTGCGAGCCATCTGCCCTGATCCCGCGCCGGCTCGCAGAGCCAACCGATCTGCCTACGGAATCATTTCCTATCCCGGACTTGTCTCGTCCATGACACCCTCATAGCCACTCCCCCTTTAGGGGGCTGGGGCCCACTTTACACCCGGTCTTATGATAATATGCTTTTAAACATCAAAATTTGTGGGGTGATAATTTTGCGTTTTCAACTTACCTGTGTACCTTTGAGGTGCTGAAAATCAAAATCCTCCTCCAATGAAAAAAGAATCCTTTTCCCGGTGTCATACAAAGGCGCGCGTGGACACGCCCGTGGGGTACATCGCCTCGGGGAGGATGCACTACTACATACGCGACCACCAGGGCAACGTGCGCCAGGTCACCGACAGCGACGGCAACGTGGAGCAGGACAACCACTACTATCCCTACGGCGGCAAGGAATACCTTACCACGGGCGGTGCCAACCTGCTCGACTTCACCGCGCGCACCTACGACCCCNCCATCCTGCTCTTCCACACCCCCGACCCCCTCCGCGACAAATACCTCCCCGTCCACTCCTACCTCTACTGCGGCGCCAACCCCATCATGTTCACCGACCCAACCGACATGAAACTACAGCTTTCAGGAAGTAAGGAAGATATTATTACAACAATCAGAGTGTATGAGAAATATACGGGTTGTAAATTGAAGTTTTCAGTTAATGAAACAGGGATAGTAAGTGTTCAACCTTGTAGTAATACTGATATGAAATTCAGCGAAGCTCAAGAGCAATGTGCAAATGTAATGATGCGGGTTATAGAGGATAATAATCTGACATCTATCAATATCGTAAATAACTCAGAAAGTATAGCAATAGCAGATGCTATCTCGTCAACTATAGATATAGGCGACATAACGGCATTGGGTGACGATTATCATGTGACTTCAGGTTATACACTTGTACATGAAACATGGGAACAATATAAACTTCAAAATGGTGACATAAAAAGTATTGGGACCAAGACNGATAANGATTTTTTTGTAGCACATAATAAAGCAATAAAAGTTGAGAATCTGATTTCGGGTTTTGAATATAGTGAGGACTACAAAGACCGACTAATGGATAATTATTATAATTTTGAGGATAGCGATTATATGGAATTAAATATAAATAATACAAAAACTGGCGATGGGTATTATTCTACAAATGTAGTTTTTTTTCAAAATAACGTGAAAAGCATAACAGAATTTAAACATGAAGTCAAACAATAACAATGAGACTATTGATCCTGATAATATCTCTAATTCAACTTTCGAATATTTTAGCATGTTATGCATCAGACAAAGCCAACTCTCAACTTTTTAATGAGGTAAAAATTAGCGATGATGATCCGAGACTTTTCGATTATGATGATTCCATATTTATAAACCGTAATCTGATAGATTCGATTTTAAGGAGTATTTGCGGGGAAAGAATAGATCCATCAGATATGACATTTTTACGTATTGAAAGAACATCAGAGGTATTGAATATTATAGAATTAGCCAATATATTCGTTAATGTTAGGAGTATGGATATTATTTATGAGCATTCATATTGCCATGCACCTTATCCGATACCGATACGTGACCTGTACAAGCTATATCAGTCCTTTTTAGATATTCAAAATATTGAAGCAAGAGATATTATCGATGTGATTAATATCAAGAAAAAAATCCGACATCTGGCAACAATCGAAGGGATAGTGCTGAAATGCTATACCTTAGAACAATTTATGGATCAAGATGATAAATATGGAGAGACTGATTCCTTATTTTTTGAACTAGAAAAAATCTCAAGAAAATACAAGTATGGGACAATAGATATTACACCGCGTCCAAAAGTCTGCTATTTGTTTGATCTACCAACAATGTCAACTTTTGAAAAGATTGAAATACTTAAATGCATGATTGAGAAACTGAATTATGCTTACGGACAATACAGAGGATACGAGACTGTGTTTGATGATAGAATCAAACGTTGGAGACAGGCTATAGACTCGCTCCAATCCGTGAATCCAAAGTGCAATTAGATTTGTTATATGAAGTCGTTTGAACTTATTACAAGATGTTAATTCCATATATGATGTTACCCTCATTGTTACCCTTTCGAATTCTTTACGGTCGATTTTTTCTCTTTCCTGGGTCACGATGGATTCCCATCGCTCCCTCAAAGAAGCTCAAAATCGCCTTGTAAATAATCTCGAAATGTTAATTTGTAATAAGTTTAAACGACTTCAATATCAACTTTATGACGTTATGAAGAACAATCAATATTTTTCTGGATTGCATCTCTTTGCAATCCTATTTATCAGCATCCTGTTAATTCCATGTAGCATATCCGCATATAAGACTATTAACGGATTCAAGTTTTTTGAGCAAGGCAAAGTGGTGGAAACAGAGAATGGAAATTTTGAATTTCCAAAAATTAAGGACTATAATGAAATAATCCCATTGGAGCTTACACCGTGCTTTATTGACAGTGTCATCTTTACAGACGTTTTTTTAGCACGGGACATTTGGGAGGCAAGAGGAGACACATTGACAGAAGAAGAATCAGACGGTAGACGCATTTTGTACATAAATTTGACGAATTTCCCACGTGAATATAATAGCGTTGACTCGACGGAAATGGATAGCCTTAATAAGACTTTTGGCACAACAATCCTGAGTGACCGACCCGATAGACTAAATTTTTCAGAACAGGCTAAGAATTTTTATAAGACAGGCCGTAATGTTATTTATTTTGACTATGCTCTCTGTAAAGACTCATTAGTAATCAGTGTCTACAAGTACGAATACAGTTTCAATAAGAAAAAAAGCGTAATAAAGAAATTAAATCATCTGAACTTCATACACAAGTACAATTGTACTGAAAATGAGTGGGAGCTGTCAGATGTCACTGAAACCAAAGATTATTTTCCGGAGATATATCGGTCGGATTACCTTCGGGAATCAATACTCGATGATCTTAGAACTTATCTGTCGACTTATCACCGTTACAAGCGCTGGTGTATGGCAAAATGGTTTCCAGAAGAAAACTACACTATCTCAGATACATATCAGAATACCTATCTTAATAGTTTTGATTTCCCTACAGGTGTACTCGATAATTTCACTGATTCCTTGTACCAGCTACCCAGAGAATACTATTATTTAAATCCCAAAGAATATCGTACTTTAAATAAAAGAATATTCAAAGACTCAAAGAAAGTATTAAAACTGGAGTATAAACTTAAAGGAGACTCACTGATAGTCCATTTCCATCTTGAAAGACATTCTTTTAATGCAAAAGAGAATTTTTTTGATATCACAACTTCATCGTTGGGATATTTTGTACACAGGTATGATTGTGACACACGCCGGTGGAAGAGAATATTCGAGACTTTCTATGTTTACTGAATCCCGAAATAAAACCTATTCCCATTGACATTAAGTGGTGAAGATGACTTTTGAGAATGTCAACGAGCGAGCTGATGAATTATTAACCGGAAGTATATGAATGATATGAGACGGATTGCGATAATGATGGTGGTGGTGATGGGTTGGGCGGCGGTGGCCGCCCAGATGCCACAGGGCATAACGGTGAGAGGCGAAGGCGCTGACCGCGCAACCGTCAGGCTCTACGACACCGCAGGCCGTCTATGGCATGAAGGCGACGCATCCGCACTCATACCCACCTCGCAACTTACCGCCGGTGTCTACCTGCTGCACATCACCTCAGACACCCACACAGCCAAGCTCACCATCGCCGGCCACTAAATCAGAGAGAGGTCTACCAAGCCCCCCGGCCCCCTAAAGGGGGAGCTGCCAAGACGGGAGGAGTCAAAATGTGCAACAGCTCCCACAAAAAATCCTGCGAGCCATCTGCCCTGATCCCGCGCCAGCTCTTTAGAGCCAACCGATCTGCCTTCGGAGTCCTTCCCTATCCCGAGTCGCACGCAGAGGGCCGGAGTGTTTTAGCGGTCGGAAGACTTTAATCTGAGGCCATAGAGATAACATCAGACAAGCATCGATGGTAAAGAATATCACACGCAAAAACGAGAGAAACGCACAAAAACATGAGGCCAGGGGCCTCAAAAAAGTTTTTGCGTGTTTTTGTGTAGTTTTCGCGTGTGCTCATGATAGCGGCAGAGATTACATCAAGGAGAGAGCCGGGGATGATGTCAGATTAAAGTCTTCCGACCGTTAGAAGGCTGAGTGGCAGAGAATCTTTTTAAGGAAAAGGATTGAGAAGGATTCCGAAGGCGGGATTTTGAGGCTTCCCGAGCCAACTGGGATGGAAGCAGATAATAATGCAGGATTTATGATATGGCCCACGTCTCAATCAACTTTAAAACAATCCCCACCAAAAATCCTGCGTGGCATCTGCCCTGATCCCGCGCCGGCTCGCAGAGCCAACCGATCTGCCTACGGAATCATTTCCTATCCCGGACTTGTCTCGTCCATGACACCCTCATAGCCACTCCCCCTTTAGGGGGCTGACTTCCCTATGTGCTCTGAGGTTTGCCGAAGTATCGGCCGATGATCTGAGCGATGGCGCCGTCGCCCGTCACGTTGCATGCGGTGCCGAAGCTGTCCATCGATATGTAGAGGGCGATCATCAGCGCGTTTTGCTCGGGCGTGAATCCCAAAATCGAGCTCAGGAGTCCGAGCGATGCCATTATGGCACCGCCGGGCACTCCCGGCGCGGCTATTATGCTGATGCCTATCATGGCGATGAAGCCCAGAAACAGGCTGAAATTGTAGGGCATACCGTGGAGTATCATGATGGCGAGGGCGCAGGCCACGATCTTGAGGGTGGAGCCCGACATGTGTATGGTGGCGCAGAGCGGTATGGTGAATCCGGCCACGTCCTTATCCACTCCCATGGCTATGGTGCGCTCAAGGGTCACGGGTATGGTGGCGGCCGATGAGGCTGTGCCCAGCGCCGTGAAATAGGCGGGCATCATGGTCTTGAGCGCCTTNAGCGGATTATTGTGTACGAANAGCGAGGCGATGCTGTANTGCAGCACCAGCACCACTACGTGCAGCACGAATATCACGGCNATGATCTTGGCGAATGTGGCCAGCACCGGGCCNACGGAGCCCGACACCGTCATGTCGAGGAATATNCCGAATATATACAGGGGCAGCAGCGGAATGATNGATTTGTCGATCACCCACACGATNATGTCGCGGAATTCCTCAAGCAGGCGNGTGAGNGAGGCCGATGANGTGCGGGCCGCGCCGAGACCNAGCACAAAGGCGAGCACCAGGGCCGTGAGCACACCGGNCAGNGGCTGCAGGTCGATGGTGAANTAGGGGCCGGGATGAGCGGCTCCCGACTCAGCCGCCGNNAANTNGCCGGGCGNGATCATCGAGGGGAAGAAGATCGAGCCCGTGAAGTANGACAGCAGACCAGACATGATGGTGAATGCGTAGGCGAGTGCGGCGGTGGCAAGCAGCATCTTNCCGGCACGGCTGCCCGTCTCGGCTATCGACGGAGCCACGAAGCCCACGATGAGGAGCGGTATCACGAAGCCTAAATAGGAGGAGAAGAGCGAGTTGAANGTGAAGAACAGNCGGCTCAGCCACATCGGCGACACGTNGGCGGCCCCGATACCGAGCACTATCGCTATCACGATCTTTGCCAGCAGGGGCATCTTGATTTTCCTTATCTTATTCATAAGATTCTGTCAGATAAAATGATTATATCGCGGTAATGAATTCAGTCTTGTGTCTTTTTATGCTTGGGCACGACAAGGGCGCTACATTCCCACAGCAGGTAGATGGGTGCGAACACTATCGATAGGGTGAATATGTCGCTGGTGGGGGTGATGAAGGCTGCGAGCAGCAGCAGGCCCACTATGGCATGGCGGCGGTAGCGGTGAAAGAATCCGCGGTGCAGCACACCGGCCTTGCCCAGCATCCATGTCACGATGGGCAGTTCGAATAGCACCCCCATCATGAGCACGAGCATATAGAATGTATCCATGTATGAGTTGAGCGACACGGTGTTGGGNATGGAGTCGCTCAGGTGATAGTCGGCCAGGAAATGCAGGCACAGCGGAAACACCAGGCAGTAGCCCGTGANCATGCCCAGNTAGAAGAGGATGTTGCCGAATACAAAGGCCTTGCGCGCTCCGCGGCGCTCGTGNTCGTAGAGCCCCGGGGCGACGAAGCTCCACAGCANNTACACCACTATCGGGAAGGCCACNGCGAAGGCAAGCCACAGCGACGACGATATGTGTACGAAAAACTGCGAGGCCAACTGTATGTTGATGATGTCGACATGAAAGTCGGAGTTGCCCATGTCGGGTATCCATGTGCCGTCGCCCTTGACGAAGCCCAGCAGGTTATAGAGCGGAAACGACGCGCGGGTAGGGGCCAGGATGATATGGTCGAATATCCACGGCATCAGCGCGAAGAATACGACNGCCAGCACCACCACCACCGCCACGATCCTGATCAGCACCGTGCGCAGGGCGTCGAGGTGTCCCCAGAAGTTCATGTCAGTGCTCTGCTCACTCACTCTTCACATCGTCTTTTTTGTCATCGTCTTTTGATGGCTCGCCGGCTTTCTTCACCTCTTTGTTGATTTCTTCCTTGGCGTCCTCGATACCCTGCTTGAAGCTGTGGATACCTTTGCCGAGATTGCGCATTATCGAGGGGATGCGCGATGTGCCGAAGAGCAGCAGGGCTACTATCGCGATCACTATGATCTCCGTGGTGCCGAGACCGCCCAGCAGTCCGCCCAATATCATTACGGTAACGTTCATATCAGATCCATGAATTAAAAAACGCACAAAAATAGAGATAATTTTCCTAACAGGCAACACCGCGCGGTTCTACTGGTCGTAAGACTTTAATCTGAGGCCATAGAGGTGACATCAGCGAGAGCGTCGGAGACGCGGGTTGTGGTTAACCACAGGTGGAGCGTAGCGTAACCTGGGATGTGGCCAGCATGGTGGGAGAGAGCCTCGGAGAGGCGATATTGTGGTAATAACCATGCAGATACCTCCAGGGTGTCCTATGGTATCTACCACAATATCGCGTCTCTGACGCTAAGTCTGTGGGGCAGGATCTATACCCCATGTTCCGCTTCGCTCCACATGGGGTTAGCGACAACCCGCCTCTGCGAGGCTCCCTTTGGTGTCAGCGATGACGCTCTCTCCAGTATGTGATTTTCCCTTATTGATTGCGTCTGATTGATACTGATATAAATCAAGGAGCAGTAGTATCTTTAGTCGGTTGTTCATCTTTATTCACCAGAAATAAATCCAATCCATACTTGGCATAAAATTCTCTTTCCCACAGATTGTGAAGCAATGTTTTCAACTCAGTGATTTTACTATCCAACTCATCATTGCCAACTATCTTATCATTGGCATAATGTGTGAGGATGGTACCTACACCTCCTTCAAACATTGTGAGCTCACTTATACCTGGTGACACATTTCGCTTTACTTTAAATTTTCTTTTGAACTTCTTCTTGGAGTACCGACTTCCAATTATGTTTTCCATATTATCGAACGTCCACTCCAGAATCGGTATTTTTTCCCACTCCTTGGTGATTTTCCGTCCGTACTCATCTGATATGGTTAGATTACATATTGAATCGCCTTCCTCAATCCGGACAGTAAACACATTATTATAACCAAACCGTAGCTGTACACTTTTCTTTTTGAAATGAAAGGATTCCAATCCATATTTTAAAAAAAAATCGGTAATCCATCTTTCTATCAGTAAGGATTCTAATTCTCTGATCCTTCTTTCTAATTCATCGTTACCTATTATTGTGTATTTGTGATTGAAATAAGTTTTGATGATCTTCTTTCTCTTATCTAATAGCAGTGATAATTCGCCTATAAATGGAGAATAACTTTCTGACACAGCAAAGTCAGGACTATTTATAGCTATATCCAGACTATCGAAAGCCCATTTCAGGATAGGAGTTTTCTCATGCTTTGCAGTAACACGCCGTCCGTTTAGGTCTGTTATAGATATATCGCATACCGAGTCAGCATCCTCAACAATGAGCGTAAATATATTATGTCCTCCATATCGGTAACAAAGGGATTTTCTGGATACTTCAATTACCGTAGAGTCGTCACAATCCACAACTTTGCCACTATCGAAGGCAAATATACTGCTTGGCAGTATAACAAATATTGATAAGTAGGTGGTCACATTAATCATATACTATCCTGCTTGCCCTTTTTGGCATCTTTGCCAAGTTAATTCCGTCACGATGGATCCCCATCGCTCCCTCTAAAAGCTCAAAATCGCCTCGTAAATAATCTCGAAATGTTAATTTGTAATAAGTATAAACGACTTCATTAAGAATATTTACTAAATAGTATGTCAACACCGGGCAAACCGGATAACCTCTACGGGTTATCGTGGTCGGAAAACTTCAGTCTGAGGGCATCGAAGTGACATCAGCGGGAGCGACGGGAGTTGCAGATTGGCGCGGTAATGATTATATTTGCAAAAAATTACCTCATACCCCGTCACCATGGCTCATGATACATTCGCCCGGTCAGTTGTTATATTAGGGATATGTCTGATTTCTAATATATGCATTATGGCAAAGACAGAGATAATAGCACACCGCGGCTACTGGAAAGCGGCCTCGGGTGCGCAGAATTCGATAGAGGCTCTGCGCAAGGCCGGCGATGCCGGCATGTATGCGTCGGAATTTGATGTGTGGCGCACCCGCGGGGGCGCGCTCGTGGTGAATCACGACCGTGTGAAGGGCGGGGCCGATATGCTGGAGTCGCCCGACAGCGACATCCTTGACGTGACCCTCGCCAACGGCGAGAAGCTGCCCACGCTCGACGCCTATCTGCGCGCCGCCCTCGATTATCCCGACATGAGGCTCGTGCTTGAGCTCAAGCCTCTCGGCAACCTGAAAAATGAGGATATGGCCGCAGCCGAGATCGTGGAGATGCTGGAGAAATACGGCCTCGTCTCACGTACTGATATAATATCATTCTCGATAAACGCCTGTCTGGCTTTCGTGAAGCTGTGTCCGCAGCTGCCGGTATACTATCTTGACGGCGATCTCGCCCCGGCCAAGATCAAGGAGCTCGGACTTGCCGGAATAGACTACAACCGGCCCACCATCGACAATCATCCCGGATGGATCGACGAGTGTCACCGTCTGGGTCTGAAGGTGAACGTATGGACAGTGGACGACCCGCAGGAAATACAGAAATTCGCCGGAATGGGCGTCGATTTCATTACCACTAACAATCCCGAAACACCCTTGCACTGATGAGACTACGCATCACACCCCCCGAAGAGATGATAGAGACCGGGGTAGCCCTGCCACTTAGCAAAAGCATGTATAACCGCGCCGTGATAATGCGCGCCCTCACCCCCGGCGACGACAGCGATCCGGGCCCGTCGCCCTGCGACGATGCCACCGCCATGCTCGGTGCCATAGACACGCTCTGCGGCGATGTTAATATAGGTGCGGCCGGCACGGCGATGCGCTTTCTCACAGCCTATTATGCCGCCACGCCGGGCGCTGATGTCACCCTCGACGGATGCGACCGNATGCGCCAGCGNCCNGTAGGCGCTCTGGTNGANGCNCTGNGNCTGTGNGGCGCCGACATAGAGTATGCCGGCGAGGAGGGCTTCCCGCCGCTGCGTATCCGNGGNCGCNGGNTGCACGGGGGNGNNGTGGATATTGACTCGGGTGTGAGTTCGCAGTTNGTNTCGGCNCTGATGATGGTGGCCCCGACCTTTGANTCGCCCCTCACGCTCAATCTCCGTGGCGAGACCTCTTCATGGCCCTATATCAGGATGACCGCCGGCATGATGCGCAATCGCGGGATTGATGCCGAGGTGTATCCCACCAAGGTGGAGATTGTCCCCGGCGCCTACCGGCCTGCGGAGACCGATGATGTGGAGCGTGACTGGAGCGCGGCCTCCTACTGGTATTCGCTCACGGCCCTGTCGGCCGGATGGGTCACTCTCGAATCCCTGNCNTGGCCGTCGCTGCAGGGCGACAGCATGGTGGCGNCNTATTANGAGAAACTCGGAGTGGTCACGGCCGCCGNGGANGGCAANGTCGAGCTNTCGGCNTCGCCCGAGGTATTCTCGCGGTTTGAGGCCGACTTCTCCGACACACCCGACGTGGCCCAGACCGTGGCCGTGACCTGCGCCATGATAGGCGTGCCATTCCATATTACTGGTGTGGGCAGCCTGCGCATCAAGGAGACCGACCGCCTCGAGGCCCTGCGTGCCGAGCTCTTCAAGCTCGGTATCGAGATAGAGGTGCGCCGCGACAGCGAGATAGTGTGGGAGGGTCGCCGTCATCCGATATTCGAGGCTCCGGAGATCGATACCTACGGCGACCACCGTATGGCCATGGCCTTTGCCGTAGCCGCTGTGTATGTCAATGATCTGGTGATCAATGATGCCGAGGTGGTGAGCAAGTCATACCCCGGATTCTGGGACGACCTGCGCCATGCCGGATTCACGCTGGAGGAGATATGACGGTAGCGCTGGTGATATTGGCGGCTCTGTTGGTGGTGGGCGTGATATGCTATATCCACTACCGGCTCACCGGTGATGACACCGATGCACCGGTGGTTGCCGACGTGAGCGCGCCGTTGCAGGAGGTGTGCTGCGGCATGCATATCACATGTGAGCGCGACTCGCTGCTCGCCGCCGTAAGTACGGAGATCGTATATTATGATGACGAGGAGCTCGATGTCTACCGCGGCCGCGAGGCCGGCGATTACGGCGATGCCGAGATCGAGCAATTCCGCGACGTGTTGCTCACATTGCTGCCCGATGACATTGCCGGCTGGGCCCGCAGTCTGCAATTGCGCGGTATAATCCTCCCCGCCGAGGTGCGTGAGGAGCTGCTGATGATAGTGGCCGAAACGCGCAGTCAACGTATTTAATATCAGCGGGTTATCTTATATTCTTGTATGTGGTTTGCAAGTAGCTGATTGTCAATAACATATAAAAGCTGAGAGATTTGTGAAATTCGCATATGTTGTAATATGCGGAATATCAATTATTTATGAATAGGCTGTGAGAGAATAAGAGGGCGTGTTTTTTAGGTGACAAGTCAAATAAAGCGGTAACTTTGCATCATTGAAATTTACCCCTTCAACGCTCTCACCCCTTTAAAACTCTTACCCATGAAAAGGATAATTCTTACAGTGTTGCTGCCGGTGGTGATATTCTGTTTCACCATCCAGATCCTCACGGCAGGGGTGCCCGCTAAATCATCAGGAGAGGAGGCTGTCCGCCGCGACAAGGCCGAGCGTAATCTTATAATAAAAAAGCCGTTCACATCTGTAAGGGTGGAGGGCAACTATAGACTCATCTATACCGTCGGGCCTGCATACAGGGTGCGTCTGTCGGGCCGTGAGGAGCTGGTGGAGAATACACTGGTCACTGTGCAGAATGACAATCTTACGATATCCCTGACGCATGATGAGGTAATGCGACAGTTGCGCAGCCGCAAGGACTGGAGTGTCAAGGTATATGTGACAGCTCCTGCGTTCAGCAGGATCGATGTTATAAATGGAGGTAATGTCACTATGGATACCGGGATGTCTGTTGGCGGCAAGCTCTACGTGGCTGCTATCGCGGGCGCGACATTCAATGCGGATAAGGGGTTGACCTGTGATACGCTCATAGTGACAGGTGCCGACGGATCAATAGTCAATATCAAGAAAATAAAGTCAAAGAAGGTATTGGTGGTTTCTGACACCGGCGCCCGGGTGACTATGAGTGGTGCAGCCGATTTTGTAGGTGCCAATGTGTCGTCGGGGGCTAATGCCGATCTTTCGGGGCTCGAAGCCCGGAAAGTAAATGTCAAGGCTACCATGGGAGCCACTGTGACCACGTGTAAGGGTGATGTTGACATCCACCGCTCATCAGGTGCGGTAGTAAACAAGAAATAGAGTGGCAATGAGAGGCAACTTACCATATCACTTGATCATCATGCTGATACTCGGCTTATCAGTCTGCGGATGTCACGGCAGTGGCGCCCCCGACGGCTACCGGCATCCCGCCGAGGTATGCCACGAGGCTGAGGTATTGCTGGGCGAGCAGCGCGTATCCGAGGCCATGATCGCCGCCGACGAGGCGTTGACGGCCCCTGGCGCCGATGATGTGGTGAAGGGCCGCAGTTGCCTGATACTCTCACTGTGCCACACAATGGCCGGCAACTCGGCCTCGGCGCTTACATTCGCGGAAATGGCTCTTGCGCATACTCCAGAGGATGAGGATACTCAGACTGTCTATGCCGATGCCCTCATCGATGCACGGCGCTACAGCGAGTGTGTGGCGTATATCGATTCGGTGCCTGATGCCGGTAAAGCCCTGCGCCGCAGGCGTATTCCGGCCTTGATAGGTCTGGGCCGGTGGCAGAGGGTGGTTGACCTGACCGANAGCATAGATATCTACCGGCTCAACGACACCGAGCTGGTGCAGAGGGCCTACGCGCTCGCCTCGTTGGGACGGCTGTCGTCGGCCGACCTTGAGCTGGGTCTGCTGGAGCTCGATGAAGACTCACCCGAATATTCGCGCGAGGAGCTGCGCCTGCTGGCCGAGATCTATACCACCATCGGTGATAGAGGACGTGCGGCCGAGATGGAACATAGGCTCATATCCATGCAGGATTCGCTCATCTCGTCATTGTCAGAGTCAAAGATCTACGAAGATATATACAATATCGAACACTCACGCCGGCGCGAGGAGGAAGACAAGGTGCATCGCTCGGAGATGCGTCTGCTCTTTACCATCGTGGCCTCGGTGCTGCTCGCGTCGCTGTTGGTGATGGTCATGCTGGTGATGAGGCTGCGGGTGTCGCGCCACAGGGCCGAGACCGACCGCCAGCTGCTGATGATGCGCGATGAGCTCAGGCACAGGCACGAGGAGAGCCATGTACAGGAGACATCGCTGGCCCGGATGTCGGCGCGTGTCGACCGTCTCTTCCGCGACCATTACGAGGCCATAGAGATGGCGGCCAATCTGCTGCTCGATGCCTCGCTGTCAAAGAATTCGGGCAAGAAGATAGCCGACTCGCTCGCCGAGATCGTGGACCGGTGCCGAGAGCCCAAATTCCTGCGCAGTCTTGAGCAGACTGTCAATGATTACCGTGACAACGTGATAGGGCGGCTGCGCTCGCAGATACCCGGGCTCAGTGACAGCGATATGGCCATAGTGCTGTATTCGGCCGCGGGCCTCACCCCGCGGGTGATGTGCCTGCTCACGGGGCTGTCGGCATCGGCTCTATACAACCGCAAGTACCGTCTGAAAAAGCGTATTNCTGCNTCGGGCGCGGNNGATACTGATGAATTTATCGGGCTACTCGANCAGTAGACCACTGANAATATCTTTCANNTATGTTATGAGACAACTGCGGTTAATNNTTTTTGCNGTGCTTNCGGCTGTATGCGNNCTGTCGGCCCGTGCCGCCGACCATTCACTTGATCTCAAGGGACAGGTCAGGGCCAAGTCTACCAATATCCAGCTCATCGGTGCCGAGGTGGCTCTGGTGCCGCCCGGCTCCGGCGACACTATAAGGTCTATTGCCAGGATATACAGGTATTCGGGTACCCGCCAGTCACATAGCTATAAGGAAACGGCTGATTTCGTGCTGCGTATACCCAAGGCAGTCCCCGGCGACTACGAACTCATAATATCCTATCCCGACTATGAGACACAGCACGTGCCGATAGACTTGTCCGATATAGGTAGCCGTGAATTCCAGAGACAGCTCGGTGTCTTGTATCTTGACAAGGCCCAGCCGATGAAGACCCTCAACGAGGTCACGGTCACTACCTCAAAGATAAAATTCTANAACAANGGCGANACGATNGTNTACAACGCCGATGCCTTCAATCTGGCCGAGGGCTCGATGCTCGACGAGCTCATCAGGCAGTTTCCGGGCGTNGAGCTCAAGGACGGCGGCCAGATATNTGTCAACGGCCGGTTTGTGGAGAGCCTGATGCTCAACGGCAAAGATTTCTTCAAGGGCGACAATCTGGTGCTGCTCGAGAANTTAGGNGCATATACGGNGAAGGANGTGCAGGTANACGAGAAGCAGAGCGCACAGAGCCGTATCGCCGGACGTGAGATCACTCCCAACGAGTATGTCATGGACATCAATCTCAAGAAGGAGTATATCGGCGGATGGACTTTCAACGCCGAGGGTGGATACGGCACGGAGAACCGCTATTTGGGACGATTCTTCGGACTCAACTTCGACCCCTCAAAGACTTTCTCTCTATACGCCAATGTCAACAACCTCAATGACAAGCGCGTGCCGGGTGAGAATGACTCGTGGACCCCCGAGCAGAATCCCGACGGCCTGCTGCGACATCTCGAATCGGGCTTCTCTTACAATATCGAGACGGGAGACGGTGGCCGTAGTTTCCTGACGGGTAATGCCAAGGTCACCCAGGACCGTACAAACCGCCACACTGTCACCGACGCGGTCAACTTCTACCCGTCGGGCGATATGTCGCGCCGCTCGATAAGAGGAAATATCAACCGAGACCTCAACCTTAAGACCAGTCACAGGCTGACGGTGGAGAAGGATAATTACACGTTTCTCATAGATCCGTCGCTCAACTACCGCCACCGCAACTCGCGCAGCATGTCGCAGGCGCTCAGTCTCAACACCGAGCTGCCGNCCGATGAGGTGGCGGCCGAGATGGACAGGGTGATCGACGGCGGGTTAGGCAGCATCGACCGCTCGCGGGTGATCAACGCCACCTTCGACGAAGCGTTCTCCAAATCGCACACATTTGATGTCTCGGCGATAGCCAGCGGCTCAGTAAAGGTGCCCAAGACGTCTGACATAGTGACACTCTTCATGCAATACAATCACCGCAGCGACCGCAATGACGACAGCAACGGCTACATGATAGGATACGGAGACCCGTCGGTGCCGGCGCTCATGCGACGCCAGCGCACCGGCAACGGCCCCAACCGCAGCCATTCATTCATAGCTGAGATGACATACAATTGCCTACAGTACATGACATTTTTTAAATAACTAATGGATAGCCATATGGCTATCCATTAGTTTAAAGTATGTTAATATATGTGTCCTCCTAAGTGGTTGAAGCGGAATAATAAAAGAAATGTG
>WFLX010306848.1_pt1 | contig 16352 bp, 13 predicted proteins | sample 4967041 | NCBI WGS metagenome assembly WFLX01 (sample SAMN12857096, study PRJNA449069) | gut metagenome | isolation source: stool from male and female vole | host: Microtus ochrogaster | place: USA:Florida | collected 2017 | reverse complement strand
ACCCCCTCAAAGTAGCGCGTCTACCAATTCCGCCACCTGGACTCTCTTATTCAATTTACTGAATAAATCAGAAATCAAATATTTGCTGAGCGAAAAACGGGACTCGAACCCGCGACCCCGACCTTGGCAAGGTCGTGCTCTACCAACTGAGCTATTTTCGCATTGGAGATCTAATTCCTAAAAATTATTTCTCAACCTTCAATCAGTCATCATTTCAATGTACTTGGAGCGAAAAACGGGACTCGAACCCGCGACCCCGACCTTGGCAAGGTCGTGCTCTACCAACTNAGCTATTTTCGCGATTGGAATTAAAAACTCAATAATTATCAAGCTCTTTCCCTTATTTGCGGTGCAAAGTTACAACGATTTTTTATTCTATGCAAACTTTTTGGATAAAATTTTCTTTGATACCTTACTACAATTTTGTTAAATATCTTATTATCAATAAACTGAATAGTATTTATAAATTTCTTTTTGCAATTCAAAACACAAAATCCAAACCCCTTTAATTACCTATATTGATGCTTAAAATTAGGCGCTGATAAAACATGAAACTTCCTTTAGCAAAATTAAAATTAAGTTGAGCTTCTAAATCCATAAATTTATTCTGATATATATGGGCATAAATATCAGCCCTATCGTAAAAATTAGATTGATAATAAGGTTCTCCTTGATAGAGAAGACTACCAAATTCACCATATAATGAGAATAAATCTTTTTTACTGACAAATAAGGAATTTCTTAAACCCAATATTTTCCATTCAAAAACAGCATCCACCAACAATCCTCCGGGACATTCCCACGAATTCCCGTGTGCCCTATTTCTCTCAATTGTCTGAAGAAGCCCTGCCTTTACAACCAAACTGTCTAAAACTGTTTTTTTACTTAAATCAAGACCTAAATATGGATTCACCAAAAAATTATCCACGACACTTTGGGAGCTTCCTGCATGACGCACTTTTGCAAAATGATTCATCATTGCATGCATGCCAAGAATAAAATCTTTTGCCTTAGGCCTTAATTCCCCATGGAACACTATATTAAATGCCTCACGACGCACTTCTGTCTGATGGGCCCTCCAATCGATATAGGCGTCAAAGAATCCTTTCTTTCCCTCATATTGCACTAAAGCTCCTCTTATATTCTTTTGGAAATAGGCTAATGAGTCGCACCATATAAATCCCGGCAGCTGTTCCCTGAGTTGCGTTCGTGGGAACATACCCATCGAAAATTTCCAATTTCTTCCATCATGACGATAATATAATGTGGGAATTATTTTACCATCTTTTATACCATTTTCAAGTGGTTGTGTCCATACAGCCCCACCGGCAATTCTATCACTGGCTGTGAATTTTAAGCCTATCTCCGGAGAAAGAGTCGTGAAAAAAAAAGTCCCGGCTTCAGACATTTTCCCATCTCCCTCTCTATTGTCAAAAACAGAACCAAATTCTATGTTCCATGTTGGTTCGACTGCTTTTGAATTTAATATAAAAATTAATATGAGGCTTACCAGAGTTAAAAACCGTTTCATCACTGTTTCAATAGATTAATTAAGAATACTATTATAAATTCTTTCAAAATTATAAAAAATAATCCAAACTATTTGCATAAATCAGAAAAACATTATAACTTTGCATCGCAAATGAGTACTAAAAAGTACTTTTACTCTCGCAGAACTTTCTGCAATAATGTCCAGGTGGCGGAATTGGTAGACGCGCTACTTTGAGGGGGTAGTGGCCGGTAGGCTGTGTGAGTTCGAGTCTCATCTTGGACACAAAAAAACTGAACGGATATCCGTTCAGTTTTTTTGTGTCCATCAGTTTATTTCGACAATTTCAACTCTGCTTAATGCCGGTGATTCACGACGTACCTGTATCTGAACAGGAATTCGCTCTTTCATCTCTGCAACGTGGCTAATCAGTCCTACCTTCCGNCCTCCTATNTGATGTAATTTTTNGAGAGTATCCANGACANNGTTANGATAGTNAGAAGATAGCGTNNNAAATCCCTCATCANTGAACAAAATATCTACTTCCATGCCACCGGAGCGAAGGTTTGACAAGGCTAATGCAAGTGACAAAGATGCCATAAAGCTCTCTCCTCCTGATAATATAGATGCCGGCTGTGGCTCACTGCTGGGCTTATAATCATCCTTCACCATTATTGTCAATGTACCTGCATTACACGTCAAAGTATAACGGTCGTTAAAACTCTTCATGTAGATATTTGCATTATCCAATAATGATCGCAATATGAAACTTTGTGCGATAGAACGGAATTTGATACCTTTAAGATCTCCCAATCTGTTATAAAGGCCTTCCCATTTTTCCATGTCATTTCTAATTTCCTCAAGTTTATTTCTCTTTAAGGAAATCTCTTTACGACGTTTACTATCATTGTCTAATGCCTCTGCTATGCCTCCTGCTTCTTCNGATAATGCCTTGATCTGCATATCGATATCATCNCGTAATTNTTCGAGGNTCTCTTTTGAATCTGTTTCTTCAAATACCGGGCGCGTAGCAGCTTGATTATCGATTTCCGCAACTATAGCTTCAAGTTTTCCCTTTTCATTTTTGAGTTGATCGATGGTAAACTCTATCCGTGCTTTCAGGGCCTGGATTTCAGCTGGTTTACAATTGCTCAGCTGAGTCAATCTCGGCATCGTTACCAAAGGATTATTAACAAAAAAGACTCGGAGANTTTCCCATAGCCTATCTTTTGCCNCTTCCAAGGTCTTAAGCTCAGCCCCTGTCTCTTTCAATAATAATTTTAATTTATTGACATTATTCTTGGCTTCTTCCGCCTCTTCTGAAACAGTCTTTAATTTGATCCTTATAGACTTCAGTTCCTTTTGAATTTCGGTTGCCAACTTCTGTTTTTCTCTTATAACTTCCAAAGTCTCCTGTAAAACCTTACGTTCTTTTTCACAAGTAGAGGTCACTTCGTTATTTTCAATCTCCTTTAATCCGGCTTTTATTTTAATATTTTCGGTTACCTCTTTTGTTACAGATAAGCGCTCATTGGCAATTTTTATTTGACCCTCAAGCAATAATATTGCTTTATCGTCAGAAGCTACTAATTTAAGAGCAGCTTCTTCATTTGACTTAAGATTTACATAAGCCACTTCTGCCTTTCCTTTGGCTTCTCTGATTGGAGCAAGCAAGGATTCGAAATATTCATCGGAAATATCTTCGTCAATAATTTTTCCACATACCGGACAACAATCTCCTTTTTTTAATCTGCATCGAATATCTTTTACCATATCGCTAACAGATATCTCAGCACTATTTAACTTCTCTGACCATTCTTTCAAATCTCTTTCCGCATCTGCTACAGGTGCTTTAAGACTCTCTGATTTTTTCAGGTTCTCAGCCTTTCTTGCCTTTAAATCTTTATCCTGACTGTCTAACAAAGCAACTGCATTCTCTTCTCCACGCTGCTTCTCAACCTGAGTCATCAACTCCGATAATAATGTATCTCTTGCTACCAGTTCCTGATATCTTGACGTTAAGACATCAATATCTATCTTTTCAAGCTTTTCTTCTTGAAGTGCCACACTTTTGTCCAGTTCATTCTTTTTTTCCAAGGCGCTTGCTTCAATTTTTTCAGCCTGACTCACTTCAAATTTTNAACNGGNCAACTGTTCTTNTTTCTGTTTNATANCAGNTTCATTNTTTTTAANNTTATCAAGATNTNTCCNTNCNNCANCNGAAGATTCGAAATCACTTACGAGTTGCCTGTCTTTAATGAATGATTCGTTATTAATTGAAGATTCTAATAGAGCGATATCTTTCTCTATTTTTTCTTTTGTTTCTTTATTCTTTAACGCAGCTGTTAACCAACTGATTTTTTCTTCTGTCAGTTTCCTCTGTGCTGACAAAGCAATCACAGTTTCTCGGATCTCATCCTTTCGCTTTTCCAAATTAATCAGATCATTTTCTTCAAGAAGTTTCTCTTTGTTTATCTCCTCTTTTAAGCTTTGCCATCGTGTCTTGATGCCATTATAATGCTCCGCAATTTTTATACCTAAACGTGAATAGATTTCAGTTCCGGTAAGTTTTTCCAGAATCTCAGATTTCTCAGATTTATTACTCTTAAGAAACTTTGTAAATTCTCCTTGAGCTAACATCACAGTGCGACAGAACTGATCATATTCCAGCCCCGTCAAATCTACTATTTTATTTTTTATCTCCGATAAACGATTTTCACTAAACGACCCATCGAGGGCAGTCAACATTCTTGTAGGTCGTAGAAGACGTTTGTAAGCTTTATTATGTGCTCTATGCACTTCCCAGATTGCCCTATAATCTTTATCATCATTACCCGTGAATAATAATTCGCAATATCCTTCGCCGGCTCCTCTATGAAGTAATTGGGAATTGTCATTACTGTAATAACGATCAGTTTTATTGTCTGTAGAATCGATAAATTCTATATCCTCTTTACTTACTGAGGTCATTCTCGGCGTTTCTCCATATAAGGCCAGGCATATAGCATCGAGGATTGTGGTTTTCCCTGCTCCGGTCTCACCACAAATTAGAAATATTGGTGCTTTCCCCAGTGCAGAATCAGCAAAGTCTATAACCGCATCCTCTATTGATGCAATGTTATGTATTATGAGTTTTTTCAGTTGCATAATGTATCCTCTTCTACTAAGCTATACTTGATTATCTTTTTCCTCCCTTTTTAACTCCTCCTCCAATTGATGGATGAGATTGAGGTATTCCAATTTCATTTCTTCATCTAATCCGCTTGATCTGAAATATGCTTCGGCTACTTCACCCGGAGCCATTTCCTTGAATTCAAACGATCTCAGACCTGTCAATATGGGGGTAGTTTCACTCTTATTTGTAGAGGTATATTTAAATGTGCAGAATCTGCACGACTTATTTTTTGTTTTCGAAACTGCTTGCTCAATACAGTCAACAGGCAAATCCTCTTTCTGACATACATTTAATCTTATATATGACAAATCATCATCAGAAAGTTTTCCTATTGATTTTAATGCCTTCTTAAATGCAACACCCTCTTCAGGTATAGTCTTCAAAGGTCTTANAGGTTTTATTTCCAATAGCTCTATATCAGGAAGTTCACCTTTCTTGACTGTAACTAAAGATACGCTGTGTGGAAATGNTTCATCAAANCCTATNNCTAATGGAGCACCGCAATAAGCCACTTTNCCCCCTTCANATTTTTGAGGTTTNTGTATATGTCCTAAAGCTATATAATCAAATGATTTACCAAATATATCAGTATTCACACTATCAAATCCTCCTATAGGCCGTTCTCTGTGTCCTTGAGTATCTGAATTTGAAACTGCAACATGTGCCATAAGGACAACCGGCAAGCCTTGAGGATTCTTTCTTATTATTTCCTCTTCAAGGACCCTGAATAATTCTGCTTCTCCCGACGCGCCGTTCTTTCCTTTTAACAACGAGGCTTTATTCATAAAAGGCACTGCTGCAACATAACCCTCTTCTCCAACCTTTATAATTATATCGTTAAAATCATACCTCCCGTTTTTCCTGTCAAGGGCACCTATCACATGAATACCTCCTGATTTCCATAAATTTCTGTCAATGTCAATTCGAGATGCACTGTCATGATTTCCTGCAATAACAATGATTTTCATATTCGGCATCAATTCATGGAACTCCAGAATAGTATCTTTAAACATTCGTGCCACGGAGGAAGGTGGATTGGATACATCAAAGATATCTCCACTTACAAGCATTGCATCCGGAGTATTCCAAATTAAAATATCCTTGAGCTGGTTAAAAAAATGAATATATTCCGCATTTCGTTCATAACTGTATAATGTCTGGCCAAGATGCCAGTCGGAGGTATGGAGAATCTTCATAACGGTATAAATAGGTATTGAGACAGCAATCCAACAAACAATGTTTTCTTCAGCGAATTAACAAAAAAAAATTAAATTATGCAAATTCATTATGTATCATTTATCCAACCTTAATATATGTTAAGTTGTTATAAAATAAAATTCCTTTACGGATTATTTTAAGGAGCTTTATGCTCAACTTAACTAACATTGCACAACTATGAGTCAAATAACTGCTTCATCACCCTCACAGACAGAACGGCTAAATCATATATTCCAAAAAAGAGGAATATATGACTGTCTACACCTTTTAATTCTCGGTTTGNNAATATTTTTGGTTGTTNTTATTTCTATTGACAGCTATCGCAATGAAGCANTTTATCGNCAGCCACAGTTTAACAAAGTTCAATTATGGATTTGCGTAGTGTTCTTGGCTGACTTCTTTATTGAATTCTTTCTCTCTCCAAATAAGAAATCCTATATCGGAACCAGATTCATATTTTTTCTTGTATCGATTCCTTATAATACCATAATTGAACATTACGGCTGGGATTTTTCTCCTATGTTAACATATTGTATACGTTATTTTCCACTTATCAGAGGTGGGTATGCAATGTCCATAGTGGTAAGCTGGTTTACATATAATAAAGCCACGGGGCTTTTTATCTCCTATCTTGCCACACTTCTTTTTACTATCTACTTCTCTTCACTTGCATTTTTCCTTTTTGAGAAAGGAGTAAATCCGGGTGTCAAAACCTACGGGGATGCTTTGTGGTGGGCGTTCATGGACGCAACTACTGTAGGATCCAATATTGTTGCCGTCACAACTGTGGGAAAAGTGCTGTCTGTTTTGCTCGCCGCTATAGGTATGATGATGTTCCCTATTTTCACGGTTTACGTTACCAATATTCTTACTAAACATAATCAGCAAGGAAAGAATCCCATACTCAGTGTAACCCCGATTTCTAATAACCAGGCAGATTCATCTCATCAAGCAGATGCCTCAGTTAATACAAACGGTCAAGCTACTAAGAGCACATCCCACTGATAAACTTTTTTATTTTTAAATTCAGATAATTTCTCTAATACTAATAAATATGGCATTTGACAAAGTCTTTATTCAAACATCTGTAAAAGAGTTTCCACGTACGGTTGCTCGTGGTGTAGGTCAAGTTATGTTTCAAGACAACATGTGGACAGGAATCTTGTTTCTCGCAGGTATTTTCTGGGGGGCTTATGAAGAAGGATTTCCTCTCGTAGCATGGGGCGCACTTGTAGGCGTCCTTGTCTCAACACTTACGGGTTATATTCTTCGGCTTCCNGATNAACNTGGTGCAAATGGTCTTTGGGGTTTCAACGGCNTNCTTNNCGGCTNTGCTTTCCCAACTTTCTTAGCCGNCACCCCNTGGATGTGGATAGGCTTTGNTTTTATGTTCGGCCTTGACTACTGTTGCACAATCCGGCATGGATAACGTCCTTAGTCGTTGGAATCTGTCTTCTTTTACATTCCCCTTCGTATTCTGCACATGGATTTTCCTTCTTTCCGCAAGACTTTTTGCCGGATTCCCCGCTGAATACATGGGTACTCCTGAATTTGCTCACGGAGATACAACACACATAGCTATGCGATTCGGTGATCTTGTAGTTTACTGGCTACGCGGGATCTCTCAGGTATTTCTAATTAAGTCTTGGGTAACAGGAATATTTTTCCTTGCCGGGTTAGCTGTCAGCTCATGGAGAGCTGCTATGTGGGCAGCTATTGGGTCAGCTATCGCCTTAGCCATCGCCTTTCTTTGGAAAGCTCCAAGTGTTGATGTGGCAAACGGTTTATATGGTTTCTCTGCCGTTTTAACTGCCATTGCGTTAGGTGCTACCTTTTGTAACTTTTCATGGAGAGCTGCTCTTTGGGCTATTTTCGGAACCATAGCAACAGTGTTTATTCAAGCTGCAATGAATGCTTTCTTTGCTCCTATGGGATTGCCAACTTTAACAGGCCCCTTCTGTCTTGGCACCTGGATATTTCTCCTGCCTGCTTATAAATTTTTCCAGCCTAAGACTTCTAACTAATTTTATAGATTTTACAGCCGGGCCTNACACTACCCGGCTGTTATATTTTATTATTTAGATTTTTTGNTATGAATTATACTATTANTGATGCTCCTCTNTCCTGGAGACATTATTGGATTACTACAGTTGCATCACTTGGCCAACTTATTGGTACAGGTCTTGCAACACTTGTTTCGATTATTATCCCTCTCTATCAAATCAACGCTCATCCTGAACTAAGTTCTTTCATGCAAGGACTGATAGGAGCAATGGATCTTATTGGTATCGTCTTCGGTTCAGTTGTATTCGGTCGGCTGTCTGATCAATATGGTTACATCAAATTTTTCAGATTATGTCCCCTCATTATTTGTAGCGCCTCAATTGCCGCATTAATTTTCCCCTCTGTTACTGTACTTGTAATAGCACTATTTATCATGGGTTTTGGTATAGGAGGCGAATATAGTCTTGATTCTGATTATATTTCTGAACTTATGCCTGCCAAGTGGAAATTTATCATGGTAGGTGGTGCGAAAGCCGCCAGTGCTTTGGGAAACATAGCAGTAGCAGGAGTCTGTTTCTTAATAGTTAAAGATTGGACAGATGCAAATCTATGGCCAAAGCTTATGTGGATCATGATTATTATTTCGGCAATAATGTTTATTACCAGAATCAGATTTTGGGAGAGTCCCGTTTGGCTTGCTTCGCACGGTGATATGAAGGAAGCTCAGATAGATGCCCACAGATTTCTTGGCAATAATATAAATGTTGCCCCTCCGGCGGCTAAACCGGCGTCTCCGACCACTGCTAAAATATCCAATTGGGAATTCATGAAGAAGAATTGGCGTAATGTTATTTTCACCGGTATTCCTTGGGCATGCGAAGGGCTTGGAGTTTATGGCATAGGCGTCTTTCTTCCCATTCTTGTCATGGCACTTGGTATTGAACATGTAGCTCCGGGAGAATCAAAGCTTATGCATGTAGCCAATTCCGTAGAAGTCACATTCTGGATTTCATGTATCATGCTTCCGGGCTTTGTGCTGGGATTATTACTGATTAATAAAATGAAAGGTGGGAAAATACAATGGCTTGGATTCTTTTTAAGCGCAATATCACTTACCGTTCTTCTTTATTCCTACCATTACGGTCTCTCAAAATGGCTTTCAATCGGTGCATTCATGGCTTTCGAGCTATTTCTTAATATGGGCCCTCATCTTATGACATACGTTCTGCCGGCAAAAGTTTACCCGGTTGAAGTGCGTGGTCAAGGATCGGGATTAGCGGCTTCAATAGGCAAGATAGGAGCAGTATTAGGTGTATTCTGTATTCCTGTTCTTCTTAAAGCCGGAGGTACAACCTTAGTTTTAGTTGTGTCCATCGCTGTCATGCTTATCGGAGGTGTCGTGACAATCTTATTCGCACCTCGTCATCTCGATGACTGATCACAATTTAACTTAAACTAAGAAATAATATTGACTTNTGCTCATCTAATCAGTCACTTNGATAAATAAAATCCGGTTTAATTCTTGATTGAATTAAACCGGATTTATTTATCGTGGCTTTATGAAAATTATTTCACTTTGTCAACGATAGCCTTGAAAGCCTCAGGATTGTTCATAGCGAGGTCAGCGAGAACTTTACGGTTAATCTCAATACCTGCTTTATGAATGAGGCCCATAAGTTTGCTGTAGGAAAGATCCTCCATACGGGCGGCAGCGTTAATACGCTGAATCCAGAGAGCGCGGAAGTTGCGTTTTTTCTGCTTACGGTCGCGATATGCATAGGTAAGACCCTTCTCCCANGTNTTNTTGGCNACNGTCCANACATTNCGNCGGCTNCCATAGTAACCNCGGGTNAGTTTGAGTATTTTCTTTCTTTTNGCCCTTGAGGCTACNTGATTNACTGATCTTGGCATTTTTGTTCAGTTTTTGAATGTGAGCGGCCATACTTAGCTCTTGCGGTGCTCTACATTCGGTTAATAATTGAATGATAAAAATGAGATTTGAAAGAATTTGCTTATATTACCTATTCTTTCCAAGAAGAAAATTTAACGGAGGTTGAGAAGTTCTTTCACAGCCTTTGCGTTAGCACCGGCAACGAGTGTTGTGTGGTCAAGATTTCTCTTACGTTTTTTTGACTTCTTAGTCAGAATGTGACTGTGATAAGCATGTTTTCTTTTAATCTTCCCTGTGCCGGTGAGCGCGAAACGCTTCTTTGACGCGGCATTGGTTTTTACCTTTGGCATTTTTTAAAAATTTAGTTGTTTGTGTTTTCACCTCGGCACTTTGTGCCTACGGTCTCTTTCAATTTTTATTCTTTATCCTCAGAAGNCGGAGCCTCTTCAGATTTNTTGANAGTTTCTTGNACAGTATTCTTTATCTCACCGCTACTCTTCGCAGCTTTTTCTTTCTTTGGAGCTGCCTTGAGCGGTGAAAGCATTATTATCATACGCTTACCTTCAAGCACCGGCATCATCTCTACCTTACCATACTCCTCAAGATCATTTGCAAAACGCAACAAGAGTACTTCGCCCTGTTCCTTAAATAGGATTGATCTTCCTCTGAAAAAAACATAAGCTTTCACTTTCGAACCCTCTTTTAAGAAACCGATGGCATGTTTAAGCTTAAAGTTGNAGTCATGATCGTCAGTCTGCGGACCAAAACGAATCTCCTTTACCACGACCTTTGCAGCTTTCTGCTTCTGTTCTTTCTGTCGTTTCTTTTGCTGATAGAGGAATTTCTGATAATCCAGAATTCTGCACACCGGCGGCTCCGCATTGGGGGAAATCTCTATTAAATCAAGTTCCATCTTTTCAGCAATGCGTAAAGCTTTTTCCAAGGGATATATTCCTTGCTCTACGTTGTCGCCAACCAGACGCACTTCTTTGGCACGGATGTGTTCGTTGATTACATAAGGGTCCTTGCTATTACGGTCATTCCCTTTGCGTGCTCCTTTGCTTTGTGGTGCGGGAGCAGCGGGGCGTGGCGGACGAGGAGCACCCCCGGCCGGTCGGCGCGGACCTGTGAATTGTGGTTTTTTCTCCATTCAGTTTTTGCCTGTATCCTGTAGGCAGCTTTCGTTGTTTTTTGTGGTTATTTTATCATTGAATCAACTTCTGCATTCAATTCGGCTGCAAAGTTAACAATTTTCATCGTACCTTTATCACCTTCGCCCTGTTTTCTTACAGAAACTTCATCATTTTCTGCTTCTTTTTCACCTACAATGAGCAAATAAGGTACTTTCTTAAGTTCGTTATCACGAATTTTCTTCCCTATTTTCTCATTTCGGTCATCTATGAATGCACGCACTCCGAGCTCATCCAATTGTTCTACAACCTTACGACCATAGTCGTTAAACTTTTCACTAATCGGCAATACAACTGCTTGCTCCGGAATTAACCACAGAGGAAGTTTACCGGCTGTATGCTCGAGAAGCACCGCTACAAAACGTTCCATAGAGCCAAATGGCGCGCGGTGAATCATAACCGGACGATGTTTCTGATTATCACTACCGGTAAATTCAAGGCCGAAACGCTCAGGGAGATTATAATCCACCTGAATGGTTCCCAACTGCCAGCGACGTCCGATTGCATCTTTCACCATAAAGTCGAGCTTCGGTCCATAGAACGCTGCTTCACCTTCCACCTGTTTTGCCTTAAGGCCTTTTTCAGCACAAGCTTCTATGATAGCATTCTCTGCAAGATGCCAATTTTCATCAGAGCCAATATATTTCTCCTTATTCTTGGGATCCCTAAGTGAAATCTGAGCTTCGTAGTTCTTAAAATCAAGTGCCTTGAAGATATAAAGAATGATATCCATTACTTTCAGGAACTCACCTTTTATCTGTTCAGGAGCACAGAATATGTGTGCATCATCTTGTGTAAAGCCACGCACACGGGTTAATCCATGCAACTCTCCACTCTGTTCATAACGATAAACTGTACCAAATTCCGCAAGTCGCATGGGTAACTCACGATAACTGCGCGGACTTGACTTGTAAATCTCACAATGGTGAGGACAGTTCATAGGCTTAAGCATATACTCTTCACCCTCTTCCGGAGTATGGATAGGTTGGAATGAATCCTTACCGTACTTAGCCCAGTGGCCTGAGGTTACGTAGAGTGCCTTATTTCCTATATGAGGAGTAATCACCTGAAGATAACCATATTTTTTCTGTATCTTACGTAAGAACTGTTCCAGACGGTCACGGAGCGCGGCGCCTTTAGGCAACCATAACGGAAGACCCTGACCAACTGTTTGTGAGAATGTGAACAGTTCCATCTCTTTTCCCAATTTGCGATGATCGCGTTTCTTAGCTTCTTCCAAAAGGGTGAGATACTCGTCAAGCATCTTCTTTTTAGGGAAGGTAATGCCATAAACCCTTACGAGCTGATTTCTCTTTTCATCGCCCCTCCAGTAAGCACCGGCCAAAGACAATATCTTTGCTGCTTTTATCGGTGCAGTGTTTGGGNTATGAGGACCTCGGCAAAGATCGGTANANGANCCTTGGGNNTAGGTGGTGNTGTGGCCATCCTCAAGTTCACTTATAAGTTCGCATTTATAAGTTTCGCCACGATCGCCAAAGAGTTTCAAAGCATCGGCTTTAGAAATGTCAGCTCTTACAATGGCTTCTTTCTTTGCCACAAGCTCCATCATCTTCTTCTCTATCTTCGGGAAGTCTTCTGATGTTATTTTATGCTCGCCTGGATCTATATCATAATAGAATCCGTTCTCTATGGCGGGACCTATACCGAATTTCACACCCGGATATAATTCCTGAAGTGCCTCGGCAAGAAGATGGGCCGAAGAATGCCAGAAAGCATGCTTTCCTTCTGCATCATCCCATTTAAAAAGTTCTATCTTCGCATCTTCATTAACAGGACGCGAGATGTCCCATTCCTGTCCGTTAATCTTGGCTGCGAGAACATCGGCTGCAAAGCGCGGGCTTATGCTCTCTGCAATTTGAAAGGGGGTAACTCCTGACTCAAACTGCTTTACACTGCCATCGGGAAAAGTTATATTGATCATCTGATGTTGACTGGTTTTTCTGTTTTTTAGTAATACTTGAGTTCACTTTGTGAAGCTCACTCTTATAAAACGTGCAAATTTACTAAAAAAAAACCACATTTCTATCATCAATCTGCTTTTTTCTTATTCTTGATCCCGGTTTTAAACATTTATCAACATGTTTTAAAGAGTGTTTTAATTTTCACATACTTTATATGGAGATATTTTGTTAATTTTGCATCATCATGAAACTGACGAAACCACTTTCCAGATACAAATGGCTCGCTTCTCTGCTGTTATACGTCTGTGCCTCCGGTAATATTACCGTGGCACAGGTCAATGCCGACCAAGTGCTCGCCATAGGACGCAATGTCCTTTCGATGGAGGACTATATGCTGGCCATCCAATATTTTAATCAGGCTATTAAAGCAAAACCGTATCTTTCCGATCCCTACTTCTTTAGGGCCATAGCTAAATTGAGTCTTGATGATTTTAAAGGTGCTGAGACTGATTGCTCGTTGGCTATTGACCGTAATAAATTCAAAACCGAAGCCTATAAAGTGAGAGGATTTGCTCGACAGAACCTTGGTCTTGACTCACTCGCTGTGGAAGACTATAATGTTGGCCTTTCTTATAATCCCACTGACAAATATTTCTTATTTTATAAAGCAGTGGCACAAACCGAGATGAAAAAATATGACAGTGCGGATTCCACTTTCAAATCTCTTCTACGGCAATATCCCGCTTTTGAGGAAGGATACTCAGCAAGGGGTAGACTTAATCTTATGCGTGGCGACACAGTGGCCGCACTCACCGATCTTGATAAAGCTATTTCTCTTACAAAAAGTCTGATAAATCCCTTCTTGCTTAGAGCACAGATTGAATGGAACCGTAGAGAATGGTCGAAAGCTGCTGAAGACATGGATGCTGCAATCCGCCTCCAACCTGAAATAGCCGATCTTTATGTCAACAGGGCTTTCATACGCTATAATTCAGATGACTTTTTCGGAGCCATGAGCGATTATAACTACACTCTCGAGCTCGACCCTAAAAATACCGCCGCACTATTCAATCGTGCGCTCCTTCGCTATGAGGTTAGAGATATCAATAAAGCCGTTGATGACCTTACCAAGGTTCTTACTATTGAGCCGGATAATTTCCACGCTCATTATAATCGCGGACTTATGAACCTGGAGCTAAACAACAATAAGGAGGCCTTGGCTGACTTCGAGATCATTGCACGACGTTATCCCAGATTCTATCCCGTTTATTACGCAATGGCTGAGACAAAGCGAAATATGGGTGATATGCGTGCAGCTATGCAGTTTGTACATCAGGCGGATATGATGGTAGAAAATTACGTTAAGAATCCTGAGAAAAATCCGCTTGACCGTCCAACCATCGCGGCCGCAGAAACTAAGGATGTACGTGATACCCAAAGGGAAGATGAATCAGAAGTAGAAGTTATGAATCGTTTCAATCGTCTGGTCACAGTGTCGGAAGCTGTTGAAACACAATTGTCTTACAACGAGAAAATCAAAGGGCGGGTTCAGGACAGGAATGTCCAGGTTGAACCCGAACCTGTCTATATGGTTACTTTCACTCCTGCCCCACTTACTCTTCGTTCTGTTTCCAATTATTTCAGAGAACTTGACGATCTGAATGGGCAACGCTTTATCTCTAAACAGTTTTATCTTATCCCGGCTTCAGCCAATATGATTGATGAAAGCGAAGCACAGCAACTGTTTGCATACGCCGACGACCTGAAGTCATTGATTCAATCAGGAAAAGGACGTCCTATTGATCGTCTGGCATTAGGGGTAACTCAGACTATGTTGAAAAATTATCCGGAAGCTATAGAGAATCTTGATGAAGTGATAAATAAGGACAATAAATTTACTGTCGCATATATGGCACGTGCCTATGCTCGCTATATGAAACATGCCTCTGAGAAAAAAACTGCTCAAAACAATATATTTGACCGTAAAGCCGCAATGGGTGCTCTTCAAGAAGTCATATCTGATTATGACATGGCTCTTACCTTGAACCCACGACTCGTGTTTGCTTGGTTCAATAAAGGTAACATTTATTATTCCATCGGCGATTACACTTCTGCCCTTCATTGTTATGCAGAGGCTTTAAAGATAGATCCCGAATTTGGTCAGGCATATTTTAACCGTGGTTTGTCTTACCTACAGGCCGGAAACAAGACTCAAGCATTTTCAGATCTGTCCAAAGCCGGTGAATTAGGTGTGCTCCCCTCTTATAATATCTTAAAACGAATGAAGTAGACAATACTTCATTCGTTTTATCACCTCAAAAATAATCCAAATAAATATCATAAATAAATAAGAAAGCGCCTCTGAAATTTCAGAGGCGCTTTCTTATTTATTTATGGCTTATATTATTTCTCTGCCTTAGCAGCGGCACCACGTGCAGCACGGGTGAGCTGAACAGCACATACCACAGCATTCTTGGCATTCATGAGCTCAAGACCCTCAAAGTGCAGATCACCTACTGCAAGACTTTTACCAAGACCGAGATTGTCAACATTTACTACAAGGCGATCCGGAATCTTGTCATAGAGAGCTTTCACTTTAAGCTTACGCATTGATAAAGTAAGTTTACCACCGGCTTTTACACCCTCGGCATGGCCCTCGATCTGAACAGGAACTTCCATTACAATCGGCTTATCCTCACCTACCTCAAGAAAATCGAGGTGAAGAATGGTATCCTTAACAGGCTGGAACTGGATTTCCTTGAGCACAGCTTTACGCTTGTCACCATTGATATCAAGATCAATCTCAAAGATATCGGGTGAGTAGATGAGCTTACGTACATCCTCATTCTTCACTACAATGTCAGTTGTGATAAGACCACGACGGCCATCTACATCAACAACTTTCTCTCCCTCTTTTAACGGACCGTCATAAGGAAGATCAACATGTTTACCACCATTAAGCACTGCCGGGATTTTACCCTCTGCACGTAAAGCCTTAACAGACTTCTTGCCGAGCTCTGTACGAGGTTCGGCGTTAAGTTGGAATTTCTTCATTTTTTAATTTGTGTTACTCAAAATAAGTTTTATTGCTCCGGCAAATCGCCTTTGGGAGCCAGCCTGCATTCCTTACAGAAATACGAGGCAACAGATTTCCCATCACACGTTTTTGTTCAAAAGCACCGCAAAATTACAAAAAATTCTTCAATATGCAAAATCTTAATGTCTTCTAATATTATTAGCGTTAATAAGTCGTTATTTATTAACAATATAGATTTTGATATAAGTCAATTCTATAAATTCCTGTTTAAAAAAGTTCTCAAATAAATACAATAATGACTCCCAAGAAAAATTTATCCTACAGGGATTTTGTTTACCTTTACTATCAAAGGGTATTTACAATAAAGAAACAGATAATTATAGAATATCGCAATAATATTCGATGTTATAAATAAAGGATAAACAC
>WFLX010010688.1_pt1 | contig 16352 bp, 12 predicted proteins | sample 4967041 | NCBI WGS metagenome assembly WFLX01 (sample SAMN12857096, study PRJNA449069) | gut metagenome | isolation source: stool from male and female vole | host: Microtus ochrogaster | place: USA:Florida | collected 2017 | reverse complement strand
GGGGATTAAGAAGTTATTGTAGCCCAAACGCGGATAGAGCTACGCTGTGTCGGCTTCGCCGTCAGGCGGATATGGCGCGGATTTTTTTCGCCTTCGGCGGGGAGTGGCGTTGTACGTTATGCGTTTTACGAATTGACGCTTCGGGACGATATTTTGGTCGCTGAGCGTTGCTTCGCCGCAGGCCGGATGGGATGCGGATGCGAAGCCAACTCCATATTTTTATATCTTATAATAATTCTATATTCTTGGCAATATCATATACTTTTGCTAATTTTGCAAAAAAAATACCATGGCGCTTAACAANGACTATCTCGAAATAGGATATGATATAATAGGATGTGCATACGAAGTAAGAAACACATCGGGCAGACTACTGCGTGAAAAATATTATCGTGATGCCCTGACCTGGGAACTACGTCAACGAGGCTATGAAGTCGAAAATGAAGTATTAGTGCCAGCATTATACAAAGGCGTTGAAATCGGGGAAGCGTATAAAGCCGACATCGTGGTTGACAATAGGGTTGTAGTTGAAACTAAGGCAATCGTAAATTTGGGGGAGAAGGAAGTGCGTCAGCTTATCACTTATCTTAAACTCTCGGATTTCAAATTAGGGTATCTGATCAATTTCGGGACAAGGACTTTCAGAAATGGGAAACTAACTGATCCTTTCCCATACGATAAGGGCATTTACCGTCTCGTCAATAATCTATAAACCTATTATTCACTCAAGTTTCTGATTTGCTATTTCATTATTTTGTAAGGATCAAATCACACAGTGATGAGGCTCGCTTCGTATCCGCATCCAATCCGGCTTGCGGCGAAGCCATGCACAGCGACCAAAATACCGTCCCGTAGCGTCAAACACTGACATCTGGACTCTGGCTACTGAACTCTAAAAAAACCGCCGAAGGCGAAAAAATCCGCNCNANATCCGCCTGANGGCGAAGCCNNCACAGCGNNNCCAAATCCGCGTCTGCGCAAACCTCCTTAAAAATCCAAAACCAAATCCCTCCCCCAAAAATCCAAAATATCATCTGAGCAAAAACCTCCTTAAAAATCCAAAACCAAATCNCTCCCCCAAAAATCCAAAATATCATCTGAGCAAAAACTCCTTAAAAATCCAAAACCATAGNACTCCNAAANAATCCAAAATATCATTTAGAAAAAAAGGAAAAAGAAAAAAGAATTGAGATATTTTGAAGTAAAGGAAATTATTATTAATTTTGCAAAAATCTAACCAAAACATATTTTTAATACCTAACTTTTATGAAAATCAAACATTTTGGAGCCTTGCTCGCAGGCGCAGCCCTCACACTCTGTGGAGGACTCGGCCTCAATGCGATGATGACTCCCGCAGCTGCCGCAGCCGCTGAAGATGGCACCGCCGAATTGCAAGACGCAACCGGAGTATGGAGCTACGGCAATGCCGGCGTAATGGATGCCACAATGGCTCTTTCCGGCTCAGAGGAAGCCGGAGTCGTAATGTCGAACGAAGGTGGTCTCGAAATGACCGTCCTCGCCAACGGAGCTTCCTTCCGCAACAACGGCGACAACATCCAAGTGCGCACCGGCGCTGAATTCCGCATCCCTGTCATCTCCACCAACGACGTAGTGACAGTAGAAGGCTACCCCGGCTATTCCTACTACACAATCTCCGGAGGCGAGGAACTCAACAACACCAACACCTACAAGGCAAAGTTTTCCGACGTAGAACGCGGTTATGTAGCGGTAGTTTCCACCAACGACAACAACTACTACAAGTCGTTCACCGTAGAGCAGAAGGCTCCTAAAGGCCCTGCTACCCTTGACAACGAGCCTGTGAATGCTGCCTTCACATTCAATCTCGGCACAGAGGGACAGAAAGCTGACATCAACTGCTCTGAATACTTCATGGCTTCGAAAGTGACCTATGGCAGCGACCTCACTCTCGACGGCGTTGACAACAAGCACCTCGACATGACATGGTTTGGCATCGTAGGTGGCACTTCCGCCGCTGATGAATCCAACCAAATCCGCTTCATCATCCAGCCAAACTTCGGCCTTTCTTTCACTCCGACCAAGGTGTCGTTTGAAATGACCCGTTTCGGAACCGACGGCGGTTATGTTGACGTAGCTTGGGAAAATCCTGACAAGACCATCGTGGAACTTGCTAAGGAAATCAAACCGCAGCGCGACAACGCCACTCCAAATGTAAGTGAATGTAGTTATGAGGTAGTCGGCGCAACTCCGGCCGAAGGCCCTTGCGCACTTCTTCTCAACCTCTACAGCCTCAACCCGGGCAAGCGCGTCGGTTTCCGCAACATTGTGATCGAAGGCACACTCAGCGGAACAGAGAAAGATCTTCCTATGCTTGGCGCTTTCAAGGCTAATGGCGTAGAATACAGTGCTCAGGATATCTTCGAGGCTCAGGGCGACATCTACACCACCACCATCGAACTCGCAGCTGCAGAGACTATGATTTCTGCAAAAAACCCTGTCAGCGACGTAGTTGCTATCAAGGGTGAAGTTGGCAATGTGACTTACGAAGGTGACAATGACCAGTGTGTTGTGACTATCCCTGTAAGCGTAGGCGAAATCATCATTGACTATATCGCTACTTTCGTGCGCAAACCTTTCTATACAGTCACTTACTATGACACAGACACCAAGACTGTGATGGGCACTCAGGAAGTGGAGAAAGACGCCACTATCGGCGAGTTTGCTGTAGACTATAACACCGCTACCGCTGAAGATGGATATAAGGTGCGCGGTTGGTATATGGCTCCTGCTAAGGCACGCAAGGCTACCGTAGACGAAGTCATCACAGAACCTCTCGCACTCTACGCCCGTGCTTCAGAAATCGAGATCGAATCAACTCATAAGAAATATGAATTCCCCCTCAACGACGAGTCTTTCGATCCAGCCGACCACGAGGCATTCAACACTGAAAACGGTTATTTCCACGATACCACCCATGGTTGGGCATTCAAGAATGGCGACGTGATCACACTGCTCACCGGTCCGAAGGCTGCCGTTTCCATCGCTCTCTGCCGCTACGGATATGGCACCAACATCAAGGTGACCGACGCAAAGGGTAATGAAGTGGCTACAGTTCCTGCCAAGTCTGAGACCGACACCGACGGCGAGGTGGTTGCATTCCAGTATGACGGCGAACCGGGTCTCCTTACACTCACATTCGAGGCTGAAGGTGAACTCTACATCCACTCCGTCAAGATTATGAACAATGCCGAAGTCAACTATGAGGCAGAAGGGAACTGGTATTTCGTGAAGCCGGGCGATGCACAGTCACTCCTCGACGTGATCGAGGCTGTTAGCGCTGTCAACTCCGACCGTGAGGCTGCACGCTCATACATCTTCGTTCCTGACGGTGTATATGACCTCCGTGAGACTGTCCTCACTAACCTCTCCGGCCACAATATCTCACTCATCGGACAGAGCATGGAAGGCACTATCATCCGCAATGCACCTCACTACACCACTGAAGGCATCGCTCAGACCGCTACTCTCATGAACACCGGCACAAACCTATATATGCAGGATATCACCATACAGAATGCTCTCGACTACTATGGTGCTCAGGATGCAGGCCTTGCCGGCGGACGCGCAGTGGCATTCTGGGATAAGGGTATCAACACCGCTGCCAAGAATGTGACACTCCTTTCTTATCAGGACACTTACTACACCAACAACGTAAACGGTACTTACTATTGGGAAACTTCTGACATCCACGGCACAGTCGACTTCTTCTGTGGAGAAGGCACAATGTTCATGACCAACTCAACAATCACAGTAGAACAGCGTAAACTCGACGGAAGCGGCGAATGCACCATCACTGCTCCTTCTACAAAGGCTGGCGACAAGTTTGGCTATGTATTCGACAACTGTACAATCGTCAACCACGCTGCCAAGTATAACTTCGGTCGCGCTTGGAGCAACGAGCCACGCTGCGCATACATCAATACTACCGTTAATGACGACAAGCTCAACGCTGCTCGTTGGACTGCAAACGGCATGAACGTAGCTGCAAAAGCATTCGTAGAATACAACACTAAGGATGCTGAAGGAAATGTAGTTTCTCCTGATTCTCACGTGATGACATTCATCAAGGGCGACAACGTCAACGAGATGGAGACCATCCTTTCTGCCGACGAAGCTGCTGAATTCACTCTCGCAAATGTATTCCCGGAATGGAATCCTGCTGCCCTTTGCGTGCAGATTGAAGCTCCAAAGGCTGCAATGAGTGGCGGCATGATCACTTGGGAGCCGGTAGATGGCGCTTCTGCATACGCACTCTTTAAGAACTGTAAGCTCGAAGCTATCGTCACTGACGGAGAGGCTTACGCTGCCGACGATGCAAAGGCAAGCTGGGAGATCCGCTCTGCAAATGCTCAGGGTGGGCTCGGAGCGGCTGCTCCTGTAAGCGGCACCACTTCAGCAGTTGCTATCGAAGCTGAGAAGGAAGGCGTCTACTACAACCTCCAGGGTATAAAGGTAGAAAAACCCGTCAAGGGCCAGCTTTACATTGTCAATGGCAAGAAGATAGTAAAATAATTATGTCGCGGACGGCTTTCCGGTCGTCTTACTGCCCACCACTCCTGCTGAAACCACTTCAGCAGGAGTTTTTTTATCCCCTCAGCGAGCCTCCCTTCAAAACGCAAAACGCAAAATGCGCAACGCAAAACGCACAACGCAAAACGCAATACGTATTATCAAGATAAGGTGTGGATCTACATTTCGGATGCTATCTTTGCGCCCAAAAACGCTATTATGGAACATNTTTTCACCAATGCCCTCCATCAATGGANTATGATGGAAACATTCCGCTCTGACCGCGCACGCTGCAAACGCTACGTCTACGGCGACCAATGGAGCGAATACATCAAAGTAAATGGGAAAAAAATCTCAGAAGAAAGTTTTATCCAGATGCATGGACAAATGCCGCTTAAGAACAATATTCTGCGGCGCATCCTACGCAATGTCGTGGGCCTTTACCGCACACGATATAAGGTGCCTCAACTTTCTGCCAAAGATTCCGGCCTGAAGGGAGAGAAATTGCGACGTGCCAACAAGATGCGCCGTGAATGGTTTCGGCAAAACAGCATGGAGGAACTCGCCCCGCGACTTTTCGAAGAATTCCTCATCTCCGGTATGGTGGCAGTGAAAGTGGAAGGCGACCACATCCTCCCGGTCACTCCCGACAATTTCTTCTTCCATTCCGATGGCTACGACCCCAGAGGAAATGAAGTGGACTTGATAGGGGAGGTGCACAGAGTTTCGTTCTCAACCCTCTTGGAAAAATTTTGCACTACTGCCGACGATTATCGCCGAGTCACGGCGCTCTACAATTCATCCGGAGGCAATGCCGGCACTTGCCGCATAATCGAGGTGTGGCATAAGGAAATCGAACTTTTCGGGATGGTTCATGATGAGGAGGGTGCCACATTGAAGGTAGGGAAGATGGGTGATATAGTCTCCTCAATGAAGAATGAAGACAAATACTTTGGTGGAAAAGTAAAGAGTGTAGTCAAGCGGAGATGGCGCCGACTGTGGTTTGCCGACAACGGTGTCTTGCTTCGCGATATGGAAGCGCGCGACTCACATCCTTACGTATTCAAGGCCTATCCCTTCTTGGATGGGGAAATACATTCCTACATCAGCGACCTTATCGACCAGCAACGTTACGTCAACCGGCTTATAACACTCTATGATTTTGTGATGAAATCGAGTGCCAAGGGAGTTTTATTGTTTCCGGATGAATGTATTCCGGCAGGGATGGACCTTCAGGATGTAGCCGAGGAGTGGTCGCGTTTTAATGGGGTGATTCCTTACAGGGCTCGTCCCGGGGTGCCTATGCCGACGCAAGTCAGTGGTAATGCAGCCAACATCGGAATCACCGAGCTCCTCAAAATAGAGATGCAGCTGCTCGAAGACATCAGTGGAGTGTCGCCGACACTTCAGGGAAAGCTCATCACTAACGCTACGAGCGGCACCCTCTTCGCCCAACAGAACGAGGCCGCCCAAACTTCGCTGCTCGATATCATCAGCAGCTTCGACGACTTTATTAATGAATTGGCAGGGTTTGTATCTTGAAGGTTGCAACATTGCAACATAAATGCCCATATTATATACTTTTTTTACTGAAACATTACAAAAATTATTGTTCTCACTGAAACATTATCTATCTTTGCAATACCAAAAGGAAAAGAAACTAAGATTAAAAATTCTAAATTCTAAATAATATGGCAATAAATCTTCAGAAAGGACAGCGTATTGAGATCGGGCTTGAAAAAGTCGGCGTTGGTCTCGGCTGGGATCCTAACACAAGCACAGGTTTTGAATTCGACCTCGACGCATCAGCTTTCATGCTCGGCACCAACAAGAAGCTCCCACTCGACGAATTCTTCGTCTTCTACAACAACCCTATCTCTCCCGACCAGGCAGTGGAGTCGTCTGGCGACGACCGCACCGGAGGCAACAGCGATGGCGGCGACGACGAAACCATCACTGTCGACCTCTCAAAAGTAGATCCACGAATCAACGAGATTATCTTCACCGTGACCATCCACGAGGCAGAACAGCGTCGGCAGAACTTCGGACAGGTACACAACTCCTACATACGCATCTACAACGCTCTCACCAACGAGGAAATCGCCAAATATGATCTCGACGAAGACTTCTCGATTGAAACAGCTGTAGAATTCGGCCGCCTCTACAAACGCAATGGTCAATGGAAGTTCGAAGCTATGGGCAACGGCTACAAAGGGGGACTCCAATTCTTCGTTGATAAATACGTAGGAGCGTGATTCTTAGTGAATAGTGAATAGTGAATAGTGAACAGTGAATAGTGAATAGTGAATAATTCTCAATTCTCAATTCTCAATTCTCAATTAATAAAATTCAAAATTATACAATGATACGCTTAGAAAAAGGCCAACGCATCAACCTTGAAAAAGGAAATGGCTCAAAACTCACTCAATTCTGCGTAGGTTGCAACTGGGGTGCCATCGTGAAAGGTGGTTTTCTCGGGATCGGAAAAACCGTCCAGGACGTTGACCTCGATCTCTCCTGCGTAATGATAGATGCAAACGGGAAACTCGTAGACCATATTTATTCACCCCTTTACCGCAGGGAGTTTCTCTCTCGCTATAGGATGCCCGATGGGAAGGTTGATTCCAATGACTATGCCCTCCACCACAGCGGCGATGACCTTAAGGGAGACCAGGCTGGTGACGACGGCCTTGACAACGAAATCATAACCGTCGACCTCAACAGGGTCAGTCCTCAGGTGCAACAGATATTCTTCTTCCTCAACAACTGCGGCAAAGAAGACTTCTCTCAGATACCATACGCCTCCATCCGCATGTATGAAGGGACTCCGACGAAGGTGAAGGAAGTGTTTGCCTCCTACGATGTAGCAGCCGAACCCCTATACCGAGGCATGACTGCCCTCATTATGGGTAAGCTCTACCGCCGCAACGGTGAATGGAAATTCTCCGCGATCGGCGATGCATTCCCTGATCCCAACATCTGCGAGACAATCAAGCGCATTTGCGTCAATTACGCCAAATAATCGTCAGTTGTCCAACCTGTCCGACAAAATTCAAAATTCAAAATTCAAAATTCAAAAATACAATGCGTCGACTCCCAGTATACCTCCTATTAGACACATCGGGCTCCATGTTTGGCGAGCCGATTGAGGCTGTAAAGAATGGCGTGCAGGTGCTCGTGTCTACCCTCCGCCAAGACCCATACGCCCTTGAGACGGCATATCTTAGTATCATAACTTTCGACAGTAAAGCCCAGCAGGTGACTCCCCTCACCGAACTCTCTGCTTTCCAACAGCCAAACCTCCAGGCGAGCGGTTGCACAGCTCTCGGCGAAGCCCTCTCGCTTCTGACTAAAAAGGCTGACCAAGAGGTGACAAAGACCACTATGGAAAAGAAGGGTGATTGGAAACCGCTCGTATTCATCATGACCGACGGGGAACCAACCGACGACCTTAACAAAGGTCTTGCCGACTTCAAAAAAGGGAAGTGGGGCATGGTAGTGGCTTGCGCAGCAGGCGCAGGAGCCAACACAGACACACTCAAGAAGATAACCGAATGTGTAGTCCAGCTCGACACTGCTGATAGCGCAACAATCAAAGCATTCTTCAAATGGGTATCTGCTTCTGTAAGCACAAGCTCCATGAAGGTAGACGAAGGGAACGGCGAACCCACCGGGCTCTCCGAACTTCCACCTCCACCGCCAGAAGTTAATATAGTTGTCTAATTATACTGCCACTTACCCATCCACTAACTTCTCTCTGGGAGATGGCCTCNGCAGTGACCATCTCCCANTCTCAATAATNTAAATTTTTAATTCTAAATTCTCAATTCTAAAAGTNCGTCGCCTNCCGGTTTACTTACTAATAGACACCTCCGGCTCCATGCGCGGAGAACCCATCGAGTCTGTAAAAGTCGGACTCGAAACGATGTTGTCAAGTCTCAGGCAAGATCCATTTGCCCTTGAATCGGTCAGCATCAGCATCATTACATTCGACCGGGAGGTGAAGCAGATACTTCCGCTCACTCCCCTCGATGAATTGCAACTTCCTGAAATTACGACTCCGGAAAGCGGTCCGACACATACAGGGCTTGCACTCAAACTCTTATGTGAGAAAATCGATTCTGAAGTTAGGCGCACTACAGCCGACCGTAAGGGGGATTGGATGCCGATTCTNTTCCTTATGACAGATGGNAAACCTTCTGACATCCAGCTCTACCGAGATATGATACCGGAGATAAAGAAGCGGAAATTTGCTGATATCATCGCATGCGCAGCCGGAATGAGTGCCAAGACCGAACCCCTGAAGGAACTGACAGATGATGTCTATTCCCTCGACACAGTCGACAGCACNTCTTTCAAATCCTTCTTCAAATGGGTGTCTGACTCCATAGGTGTCGGCAACCGCTCCATCGGAGCCACCTCAGATCTCGAACTTCCACCGCCACCCGCCGAACTAAACATAATAATCTGATGTCAACGCCGGGCTGAGGATGCAGTCCCGAAGAAAAAATCATTCAATCTACAATAGAATCCAAATGGAATCCAAGATAAAAAATATCTCCCTCCGCCTTCCTAACGGCACCATAGACAAGGAATATTCAGTCTACTTCAATCTCCCCTTCGAACATGTCACTGACGTAAAGCTCTTGGGAACAGATGACCTCGGACTGACATTCTCGGTAGCTGACGACGGTAGATGCTCTCTCTCAGGCATACCAAAGCAATGCGGTGACTTTACCCTAATCTTGCGCTATCGCAAAGCTGACAGTGATCATGCTTCCGAACTTTTGATTCCGATCGCTTTCAATCCTGACCCAAGGAGCCTTTGGGTATCAAAACCGGTGCCTGCCAACATTGAATTTCCTAAAAGTGATGAGGATTCAGATTATGTTTGCGTGACGGAATTTGAAGGAGTGCCGCAGAAAGATATTGTGGCAGCCAGCAAACGAGGCAGAAGCCATGCTCAGGAGGGGAAACCCCGCGACGATGATTTCCGCATCAGTTTCAATCCTCAGAATGGATGGTATGTGCTTGCGGTAGCAGACGGTGCAGGTTCCGCTAAATATTCTCGCGAGGGATCGCGCATCGCTTGCGAGGTGGCAGAGGCATATTGCAAGAATACCCTTGCCGACCGTGGCGTCCAGCTGGAAGATGCCGTAAAAAAGTATTATGCAGAAAAGACACAGGAATCGCTCCAGCCGGTAGTGGCCAGTGTGCATGAAGTTCTGTTCAAAGCCGCAACAGAGGCTTATAAAGCCATATTGAAGCGGAAAGATGAATGTGGAGGATCGGCAGTATTGAAGGATTTTTCGACGACTTTGCTTCTCGCTGTCTGCCGAAAATTTAGTTTCGGATGGTTTGTCGCTTCATTCGGTGTCGGCGACGGAGCTATTGCCATCTATGACAAGGATTATGAAACAGTGCGCCTGCTCAACGAACCTGACGGAGGAGAATTTGCGGGACAGACTCGTTTCCTGACTATGGAATCCATCTTCCGCGATCGTCCGCGCATACGAATCTCGATAGTGCCTGACTTCACAGCTCTCATGCTCATGACCGACGGCATCAGCGATCCCTTCTTTGAGACTGACGCAAACCTCTCCAAAAAAGAAAAATGGGATGCCCTCTGGGCAGACATCACCGGCAACGTCACACTCACCGACGACAACGCCGACTCCCGCTACCAGCTCCTATCCTGGCTCGACTTCTGGAGCCCCGGCAACCACGACGACCGCACCATAGCCATTCTCTATTAATTCAAAACTCCTCCTCTCCCGAATCATCCGACAAGTCCGACCCAATTCTCAATTCTCAATTCAAAATTCTAAATTATTTAGATGTCAAATATAATCAAACTGAAAGCTACCGATGGCTCCACCGTAGAATTTGTCGACGAAGTGATGGGCTCCGGCGCAATGAAAGATGTCTACTTCAGCCCCGACAAAAGCTATGTGGTAGGATTCTTCCGCAAACCTCAGGACGCGAACTCCAAGGATCGTCTGCAGAATATCGTTGGAAAATACCGTGACAAGATATTCAACCAGGTGGGAGGCAACTACTGGGAAAATCTCTTTTGCTGGCCAACGAAACTCGTAGAGTGGAACGGCAAACTTGGGATAGTTTGCCCTGCCTACCAAAAGGAGTTCTTTTTCAAAGAGGGTATGTTCAAAGGGAAAGAGAAAGAGGGCAAATGGTTTGCTTCCGCCAAACTAAGAAATAAATTTCTCAAACCCCATCAGAAAGGAACATGGCTCAGTCATTATCACATGTGCCTGCAGATAGCCCGAGCCGTGCGCCGGCTGCATGCAGCCGGGCTTGCACATTCCGACCTCTCATACAAGAATGTCCTCGTAGATCCCGAGACAGGAAAAGCCGCGGTAATTGACTGCGACGGACTTGTCGTGCCTGGGAAATATCCACCGGACGTGGTCGGCACTCCAGACTTTATAGCCCCGGAGGTATTGCAGACCCGGTCCCTTCCATTAGGCGACCCAAACAAGAAACTTCCGAGCATCCAGACCGACCGCCATGCTCTTGCGGTGCTTATATATATGTATCTCCTCTACCGTCATCCATTGCGCGGAGGGAAAGTGCATGATCTTGATGCTGCCAAAGACGAAGAACTCTCAATGGGAGAGAAAGCCCTTTTCATAGAGCATCCTACGGATAAAAGCAACCGACCGAAGGTCAAGAACATGCAACCTGCGGAGTTGCCGCAAGGAGATGTTGACAAACTCCCGTATACCATCTCCGGCCCATATATGAAGGAACTCTTCGACAGGGCTTTCATTGACGGACTCCATGACCCTTCAAAGCGTCCGACAGCTGATGAATGGGAAACTGCCCTTGTAAAGACGACCGATCTCATGCAACCTTGCCAAAATCCNAACTGCGANGCGAAATGGTTTGTGTTTGACAATACGACCAAACCAAAATGTCCCTTCTGCGGAACGGAATATCATGGCCAGTTGCCGGTGCTAAATCTTTATTATTCCCCGTCAAAAGGGAAATTCTTGCCTGAAAACTACCGTCTGATGGTCTATGACAAGCAATCTCTCTATATGTGGCATGTCAATCGCTTTGTCACTCCTAACGAACGCACCCTCCCGGAAGATAAGCGCCCGGTAGGAGACTTCCACTTCCATAAAGGACAATGGATCCTCATCAACCGTAAGCTGCCCGACATGTGGGATGTAACAGGCCCAGACAAGCNCCAAATCAAGCCGGGCGACTACGTGCCGCTGACCGATGGCCGTAAAATCCTCCTCTCTACAGCTGACGGTGGACGCCTAATCGTTGTCCAATTAGTAAAAAACTAAAGCCACTAAAGCTCATAACACCCCTAAAGCTCTTAAAGACCTTATGCCTACCAAGTCAGAAAAAACCGCGATAGCCCGGATCTTCGCCGACCTTATCAAAGCCGACCGAATCGTCGACACCGGCGAAATGGAATATTGGCGCAACATTTGCCTGAAATATGACATTGACCGTGAGACCCGCATGGCAGCCAAAGAAATCTCCTTTGCGGATGCCGTGAAGACTATCTGCGGCGCCGTAGATCTTGGATTGGGGGAGGATCTCCTCGGTGACTGCCGTGCTATGACTGTCAGCGACGGTTTTTGTGCCCATTCCGAAGCCCTACTGATGATTGCACTCACCACAATGTTCAGTTCAAAAAGTAATTTCACGGGAGATGTCTATTCCATTCCTCGGGCAAGCTTTGACATTGACATTGCCACTGCCATATATGTTGAGAATGATTATGATCCGGAAATAAACAATGCTATACGCAATTCATATCGTTCCATTTTCAAGGAGCTGCAGCTTGCCGGGCTCCATTTTGTCTATATACCTAAGATTATCGAGCATTATAGCAGCACCGACCCCGTGCTTTTCCGCGATATCCTGACTTTCCTCGCTCCCTCACTGAGCGACGCTGGGATAGACAAGGCTTATAATGCACTTATGGAAATGACAACCGGAACCTATTGCAAGGATCTACTATGCAACAAATGTGGCTTCATAGAGCTCCGCAACACTGCTCCTTCTATCCTCATCAAGATAGGTAACAGTTTTGTAGGTGAAACACGATATGCCAATTATCTAAAGATTGAAGTTGATGAAGATATTCTCACAACGATTCAAAAATTTGTCGATGAGTTCACTGATATGCAAAGCAATGATGTCTTTGTTGTCAACACGTCGGAAGAACGGGACAATCAATTTCATTTCCATGGTTTTTATAAGCAGCTTCTCGACATATTCCTCGTGCGNCGCAACATCAGAAGTGCTATCGTAATAGACCCATATAGGGAAGAGATATTTTTCNCTGACATTGATGAGAAGGCAATGGGTATGCATCGTAGGGAGAAAGCCTTGTATGCCCTTATGCTGTGTCAGGGGAGTGCCGGAATAAATTTCAACCGTCCTCGAACTGCCTCCGAACTCAAGGATTTTGAACGAAGAATGCAAAAATTCCAAAAGCGGTATGCTGCCATATATGAATTATTCGGTGGGGAAAAAGAGACTGCCCCCGACCTGACGCAACCCGAAATACGTCGTCCCATAATGGCATGCCTTCGTCGCTCGATTTCAAGGCTCGATGCCCTATACAATCCCGCCGACTACACCGTCACCAAAGACCACGACGGTGCTTTCGCGGTCCACGTGGAGCCGGATCTCATCTATGTTGCCCCCCTGAAAGGCGATACCCTCATACCCCTCGCTGCCTCTCCTCTCATGCAGATTGTCTCCTAAAGCCACTCATGCCCTTACAATCTCAATATTTTTTATTAATTTTGCAAAAAATTCTAAATTCTAAATTCTAAATTAAACTTAGAATTATGTCAGAAAAACATCGCTACGCCGGCCTGACCGACTCCCAAGTCGTAGAAAGTCGTGCTACTCATGGAGTTAACATCCTAACTCCTGCCGAAAAGGTTCCGCTATGGAAGCGTTTCCTTGAAAAATTCAGCGATCCGCTGATTATCATCCTTATGGTAGCAGGTGCCCTATCTATCGGCATCTCCTGCTATGAATTCTGGGGTCTGGACAAAGGTCCGACTGTATTCTTTGAGCCAGTCGGTATCTTTATCGCAATCCTCCTCGCCACTGGCCTCGCTTTCTACTTCGAGCTGAAAGCCGACAAGGAATTTGCACTCCTCAACCAGGTCAACGATGATGAACCTGTTCAGGTGGTCCGCAATGGCAACGCCACTATGATTCCTAAGAAAGATGTCGTAGTAGGGGATACCGTTATTCTCAATACAGGTGAAGAGGTCCCTGCTGACGGCGAACTCCTCGAAGCCGTTTCTCTCAATATCGACGAGTCAACCCTGACCGGCGAACCTATGTGCCATAAAAGCACGGATCCGGCTCAGTTTGACCCCGATGCAACTTTCCCCACCAACCATGTGATGCGTGGCACCAAAATAATGGAGGGTCATGGCGTCATGCGCGTACTCGCAGTCGGCGACAAGACTGAAAACGGCAAGGTCTTCGAAGCAGCTCAGATCGATGACAGTGTAAAGACACCACTGAATGAGCAACTCGATGGTCTCGGCGACCTTATCACCAAGATTTCATACGCTTTCGCTGCTTTGATCATCGTGGGGCGTATAATAATGTATTTCGTCAATAATCCTTTTGATTGGATCAGCTTCATAGCATATCTGCTCCAGACTTTGATGATCGCAGTGACACTCGTGGTTGTTGCTGTCCCCGAAGGGCTCCCAATGGCCGTTACCCTTTCGCTCGCATACTCAATGCGCCGCATGCTCAAGACCAACAATCTTGTGCGCAAGATGCATGCATGCGAGACTATGGGTGCCACTACAGTAATCTGCACTGATAAGACTGGTACGCTTACCCAAAACCAGATGCAGATCTACAAGACAAACTTCTTCGGCAATCCCTCAGATGAAGTGCTGTATGAAGGTATTGCAGTCAACTCCACTGCCCAGCTCGACCTTGCTGGCGAAAAACCCGAAGTGCTTGGTAATCCTACTGAAGGAGCCCTTCTTCTATGGCTTAACGAGCGGGGTGTTGACTACGCTGCCCTTCGTGCAAAAGTTGGCCGTATCGAAGAACTCCCCTTCACTACGGAGCGTAAGTATATGGCTACCGTTGTGAAGTCTGCNACCGGTAAGAATATCCTGTATGTGAAAGGTGCGCCCGAGATTGTGTTCGGGATGTGCAAGAACACTGCCGNAGTTACAAAGGCTGAAATCGATGCACAACTCCTCGAATACCAGAATATGGCTATGCGTACGCTCGGTTTTGCATATCAGGAGGTAAGCGAAGAGGAGGAGACTATCAAAGANGGTAGNGTAGTNGCAGANAATCTGACATTCCTTGGTATTGTCGCTATCTCTGACCCTGTGCGTGCCGATGTGCCGGGCGCAGTACGTGAAGTTACTGATGCCGGAATCAAGGTCAAGATTGTGACCGGTGACACTCCGGGCACTGCAAAGGAAATCGGACGTCAGGTAGGTATCTGGGATGATGCTGTAGACACTGACCGAAATATCATCACAGGTGTAGAATTTGAGGCTCTTTCTGATGAAGAGCTCAAGGAGCGCATCGGAGATCTCAAGATTATCGCCCGCGCGCGTCCTATGGACAAGAAGCGCCTCGTAGAGACGCTTCAAGGCAAAAATGAAGTGGTTGCCGTGACTGGCGACGGNACCAACGACGCCCCGGCTCTCAAGGCTGCCCACGTAGGTCTTTCTATGGGTGACGGCACTTCGGTTGCCAAGGAGGCTTCTGATATTACTATTGTCGATAATTCGTTCTCTTCCATCGGTCGCGCCGTGATGTGGGGACGCTCGCTCTATCAGAATATCCAGCGATTTATCCTCTTCCAAATGACCGTCAATGTGGCTGCTTGCTTCATCGTGCTTGCAGGTGCCTTTATGGGTACTGAATCTCCATTGACAGTGACCCAGATGCTGTGGGTCAACTTGATCATGGATACCTTCGCTGCGATGGCTCTCGCATCTTTGCCTCCATCTCCGAGCGTTATGAAAGACAAACCCCGCTCACGTGAGGCTTTCATCATCAACCGGCCGATGTGGAGGTCTATTATCGGAGTAGGTGGAATATTCTTCATTGTCCTTCTGGGAATCCTATATATCTTTGAGCATTACTCCGTGGAGTCAATGACTCAGATTTTCTCCTTCATTCCGCAGACTTCTGATCCCGGAGTTCCGACTTTGACTGCATACGAACTTTCAATGTTCTTCACTATCTTTGTCTTTCTACAGTTCTGGAACATGTTTAATGCCCGAGCCTTCGAGACAGGCCGCAGTGCCTTCCACTTCAAGGGAGCAAGTGGCTTCGTGACAATCGCCCTCGCCATCCTCATAGGCCAGATAGCCATAGTGACAATAGGCGGCGAATTCTTCAACGTCACTCCCCTCCGCATCGAAGACTGGGCAATAATAATCGGCTCAACCTCCTTAGTCCTCTGGATAGGCGAACTCCTCCGCCTCTTCAAAAAATAATAACTGGAGTAAATCCTCTATATCCTTGTAGGGACGCACGGCTCGTGCGTCCTATAATATTACCCCAAAAAGTGGCTATACTTGCTCCGTAAGTGCTTAAAGAAAAGACTTACGGAGCAAGTATAGCCACTTTTTATATTATGGTTATTCTTTAAATAATTGATCAGCAGTGACTTCATTCTGAATGTCATTCCACTGTGCATTGTGCTTTTTATTTCAATCTTGTGCGAAGTGGAACCAGTCGAAGTCCACATGGCCGCCGGTCTGCTTCGTTGCGTAATTGAATAGGGCAAACTTCGT
>WFLX010032575.1_pt1 | contig 16374 bp, 13 predicted proteins | sample 4967041 | NCBI WGS metagenome assembly WFLX01 (sample SAMN12857096, study PRJNA449069) | gut metagenome | isolation source: stool from male and female vole | host: Microtus ochrogaster | place: USA:Florida | collected 2017 | reverse complement strand
GTTACATACAGCGGAACTGTAGAAGCAAGCCAGGTGAGCCTGCTTCCTGAAATGCAAAACAAATGGGGCCAGGGTTGGAACGGCGGACAGACTTTTATCGAGAACGGATCATGGGGTCCGGCTCTTGACGGAAGCTCACAGGTATACGGTCCTATCTGGAACAACTCACAGCTCATCCACGAATACAGCGCTAAGAAAAACAATGTGCGCGATTTCTACGACACAGGCGTATCTCAGACCCACAATGTAGCAGTCAACGGCACCAGCAACGATGAGAAGCTGACATTCTACACTTCTTATTCATATACTGCCAACAATGGCGTAATGCCGACAGATGCTGATTCCTACAAGAGAAACACAATCTCTTTCCGCGGCTCTTTCCAACCGGAAAAATGGTTTAAGGTGTCGACTGCAATGAATTTTGCAACATGGAAAACAAAGACTGTAGGTTCATATCAAGGTACATCTCCTATCGACGGTGTGCTTGAGATGCCTCGCGACGTTTCCATTGTAGACATGAAGAACCTCAACAGTGCCTTCAACACTCCGGAAGCTTATTTCACTCCTTACGGTATCACAAACCCTTACTGGGCAATCGCAAACAACAAGAACGAGCTTAATGGTAAGCAGACATTCGGAAAACTCCAGGCAGACTTCTTCCCTGTAGACGGACTTACGCTGACCTACCGCTTCGGCTTCGACTATTCTGACTATGACCAAAAGCAAGGTTATCCACAGATCGCTCTCGATGATGCCCTCATCAACGAAGACTACGGCTACGCACCGAGCAACATGAACCAGGCTGGCTACGTATATGCTTACTACAGCCGCCGCTATGAGCTCAACCACGACTTCTTGGCCAACTACGGCAAGACGTTTGTTGACGATAAGCTTGACTTAAATGCTACAATCGGTTTCACACTTAACGAACGCGCAAGCACATATATGAATGGCGAGACCGACGACTTGGCGATCAACACCGGTTTCTGGCAGTTGAGCAACGGCGCCACCCGCACTACTCTTGGTGAAGGACAGAGCAAGCGTCGCCTTGTTGGTCTATTCGGTGATGTGACAATCGGTTGGGATAACTTCCTCTACCTTGATGTCACTGCACGCAACGACTGGTCGTCTACACTTCCGATAGGAAATAACTCTTTCTTCTATCCGGGTATCACATTCAGTGGCATATTCACCAAGTTCTTGCCGAAGAATGACGTGTTTACATTCGGTAAAATCCGTTTAGCATACGGAAAGACCGGTAATGACGCTTCTCCTTACTACACTGCCACCAACTATATCCAAGCATACACCAACGGCTACTATGGCAACTATATAATCAAATTCCCATTCAATGCAGTCAATGCATTCATGGCATCCGCAACCGCAGGTTCAAACACACTACGCCCGGAGATGACATCGGAGTTTGAAGTTGGTACTAACTTAAAGTTCTTTAATGGAAGAATCGACATTGATGCTTCTTATTACAACCGTATCTCATCCGACCAGATCTTCACACTCCCGGTTGACCCGTCGACCGGTTTCAGCAGCCAGGTGATCAACTTCGGTAAGGTGCGCAACCGTGGCGTGGAAATCATGTTGAATACCACACCTATTCAGACAGAAAACTTCCGCTGGGAACTCGGCTTGAACTTCTCTAAAAACTACAATAAGGTGCTTTCACTTCCAGAGAGCCTCGAGGGTGGAAAAGTATCGATCTACGACTTCTCCGCCGGCAACGATGCAGTATATATGTATGCAGAGCAGGGTAAGGCTATCGGTCAGTACTACACCTACCTTCCGCAGTATGTGACTGATGAGAAGAGCCCTTACTTCGGATGCCCAATCGTTGACGCAAACGGCCAACCGGTTCTTTCTGACGAGATTCAGGCTACCGGCTACAATATGAACCACCTTTGGACCGGAGGTCTCACCACATCACTCACACTTTATGGAGTGACACTAAGCGCTGCATTCGACCTCCGATACGGAGGCAAGATGTTCTCACGTACAAAGAACCTCATGCAGTTTACCGGTAATGGTATCGTGACCGAAGAAAATGAGCGTCGTCCATTCATCATCCCTAATTCTGTAGTGGCAAATGGCGACGGCTCTTACAGCGAGAACACTACTCCGATCTACGTAGCCAACAGCAGTTTCCAGAACTACTTCAACAACTACGGTTGGGGACACGGTGGCGAAGCTTACCTTACAGACCGCACTTATTGCAAAGTACGCAATATATCACTCAGCTGGAGCCTGCCTCAGAAGTGGATGAAGAGCATCTATATGAAGGAAATAGTGTTGACAGCATATTGCAACAACCCATTCATCTGGACAGCAAAAGAAAACCGTTATGTTGACCCCGAATCAACCACAGTCACCAATTATGGTGATATCGCATACGGCTTTGGTGAACTCTACACCAACCCATCATGCCGCACATACGGAGTCAACCTAAAAGTAACCTTCTAAAGAATCATCAGCAATGAAAAAGATATTAATGACAGGCGTCCTGGCTTTGACACTCTCCCTCGGAGCTTGCGACAGCTATCTCGACATCAACGAGAGTCCAAACTCTCCGGCAGCCGGCAACCTAAATGCCGATCTGATCTTCCCGGGAGCTGAGATGGCCTTTGCCAATAGCTACAGCGACTATTTCCGTATCACCGGCGGATATTTCGCACAGCATTATTCACAGTTTTTCGGCACGTCAAACTACATGGACTATAGCCAGTTCATGCAAAGTGCCGTGCGTTCCAGCTCCACTTACAGCAATCTTTCGACTCGCACTCTCCAGAACCTATCTACCGTTATAGCTATGGCAGAAGAGAGTGAGAGCTACGGAACATTGCTTGCTGCAACTGTTTTGAGAGCTGCCACATACCAGGCTTTTATCGACTGCTACGGTGAAATTCCTTATAGCGAAGCCCTTGACATCAACAATATCACTCCTAAATATGACGACGGCAAGGATGTGTATGCAGGCATCATCGCCGAACTCGACGAAGCCCTCTCGAAAGTCAACGGACTCGAAAGCGTCTGCACCAACTTCCTCCTTCCCGGGGCCCGTGCATCTGAATGGGTGAAGGTAGCGAATGCAATCAAACTCCGCCTTCTTATGAGAGAAAGCAATGTAGTAGACGTCAAGAGTCAGCTTGCTGCTCTCGTGGCAGAGGGCAACTTCCCTGAGGGTGATGTGGCATGGACAGGCTGCTGGAAAAATGAGAGCGGACAAGCAAATCCATACTACCAGGAGGAATTTGCAACATACTTTGGCTCAACTCAGCAGAATGTGATCCTCAATATTGCGCTTCTTTCTACAATGAATGCCGGTGATGATGCGCGCTTGAAAGCATTCTTCAATCCGAATACCGACAAAGGTGAATACCAGGGTGGCGTCTCAGGCACCAATTTCTCTACTACTGCCTCTTATAAGGCAGGCTACTGGTGCCGCCCTAACATGGCATACGACACTCCAGTCTATCTGATCACACGCTCTGAAATCGAATTCTTCCTTGCAGAATATGAAGCTCGCTTTGGCTCTGCAAGCGCTGCGGAAGAGCATTATAAAGCAGCCATCGAGGCTTCTTTCGCATCGGCAGGAGTCGGAGGCTCAGAGACAGTGCTCAATGCATATCCTTGGGACTCTTCAAACTGGGCAAAATGTATCGGCATACAGAAATGGGTAGCTCTTTCTGGCACCAACAACTTCGAGGCTTGGTGTGAGCTTCGTCGCCTTAAATATCCGGCATTCGGCAGCGTTTCCGGCGAACAGCTTTATAANGTCTTNACCGACGACTACCANCCGGGNCTNCTCGAACCAGGNNCACTCNACNCTCCNATACAGGTGAACGGCACACTCGGCAACAACAAGGTGCTACAACGCTGGCCTTATCCGGAATCATCTGCCAACCGCAATGGCAAGACACCGGAATACAAGGGTGATGGCACTCCTGTCTTCTGGGCTCAGTAATATTAACTTCCTAAGTAATAATCATACTGATAGCATACGATCATAAGTGCATTAGTGATTGAATGTCAGCGACAATTAATAATTATGCATTATGAATTATGCATTGGTACTTAATTTGGAAATAAAATGAAGAAATATATTTTAATAATGGCTGTCGGTCTTTCGCTCATAACTTTAGGGTCTTGCAGCAAGGACACCGAGGGGTTGACAGGGATCACCTACTACCCCGTAATTGAGCTTGAAGGACCGCTTCAGGATATGGCAGTGGCAGGGACACCCTTCGTAGACCCGGGATACTCGGCCTCCTTAAATGGAGAAGATTATACATCAGAGGTAGTCGTGACAACTAATATGGATTTAAATAATCCTAAGCCCGGTTATTATTCAATCTCATATTCTGCCACAAATGCTGATGGGTTCAGTGCTTCTGCTGTAAGATNTGTGCTNGTAGCGTCAAATGATGATCCGGTCAGTGNATACTATACTACAAATACCGATAGCTNNCGCGATTATAATGGCACTACCTATTATGGAGGTTATCCGGAGGTAGTGTATGCCAATGGAGACGGCACCTATCATATTTCCGATCTGCTTGCAGGCTGGTATCAGTATCGTGCAGGATATGGAGCAGCGTATGCACTCGGTGGAGAAATCAGCGTTGATGCCGATGGCAACATTGAGCTTCTTGACAGCTTCCTCAGCGGATGGGGTGACTCTGCTGAAGGGCTCACTGATGGCAAGTTTGATAAGGATGCAGGTACTATAAAGTATATTGTAGAATATACTGACTATCCATTCTTCTTTAATGTAACTCTTGACAAGAACTAATAGTGGTTTTGCGTATCGTGTTTTGCGTTTTGCGATTTGCGAATGGCAAAGTTAAATAGTACGAACGACATAAAGAAAAATCAGATGAAAAAAATTATAAACCTCACCCTCCTACTGATGGGAATAGCCCTTTTTAGCTCTTGCGAAAAGGAGGAGATACCGATGACCTCGACTGTGGATCTCGCAGGAGAATGGATGGTAATCGTCGACGTGATCGATGGCGATGATGTCTATGAAGACGGTTATGGTCTTGGACAGATGCTCTGGATCACTTATAATACCAATGCAGACAATGGCAAAGAGCTGTGGCTCGACGACCTTGGCAGCTTTTGGGAGACAAAAGTAAAGCTGCCCTGCGATATCAATGCTCTGACTTTTGGAAGCAGTACGCCGGTAGCCAATCAATATTATGATTGCGATGTGACAGTCACCGACGGGAAAGTGACTTTTGGCGGAGCTGTGACCCCGTCAGGCATGCCAGCAGACAAATTTGAATGCTACATTACATACAGTGACGACGATGGAGGATACTCCTACTACGTCCATGGTTATCGCCGCACGGGCTTTGTAGCCGATGAATGAGGCGACTTAGAAATTTGATTATGTAAGAGAAGGATTCCTTGTGATAAGGAGTCCTTCTTTTTGTAATGCTTAATTCATAATGCATAATTCATAATTTCTGGCAGCTGCCACCTGAACTGTATAGCGATTCTGCGACTCTACTCCTTAACTTACTTCCTACTCCTTTCTCAGAATTGCTATTACGAAATCTTATAAAATGATCTAATAGATTTTTTATAACTTTTTTAAAGAGGGTTTACGGAAATTTTGCTAATTTTGCAACATGAATATTGAAGAGAATAAAAAAAGGAAGCGTGTGTTCGTGTCGGGCTGCTATGATATGTTGCATTCCGGCCATGTCGCTTTCTTTAAGGAAGCCTCGAAATATGGAGACTTGTATGTGGGTATTGGTTCTGACAAGACTATTGAAGAACTGAAAAGCCGCAAGACAGTATGCTCCGAAAAGGAACGCCTCTATATGGTGAAAGCAATCAAATATGTGACGGATGCCTGCATCAACAACGGAAACGGNATGATGGACTTCATNGANTCGGTAGANCGNTTNAANCCTGACGTNTTCGTGGTAAATTCGGATGGCGGAAGCGAAATTAAACGTANGTTCTGTGAAGAGCGAGGCATCGAATATGTGGTTCTGGAGCGTGAGCCGGAGGAAGGACTGAAACCTCGGTCTACGACTGCTCTACGCAACGAAGTGAAATGTAATCTCCCCTACCGAGTCGATATCGCAGGCACTTGGATCGACCAGCCATACGTTTCAGAGCACGGCTCCGGATGGGCAATCACTGCCTCAATCGAACCCACATACGATTTTATGGAGCGTGGAGGGATGTCTACATCAACTCGAAATGCCGCGAAAAAGATATGGCCTTACGAGTTGCCGGCATACAATGAAGAGATGCTGGCTCGGCTGCTCTTCTGCTTCGAGAACGACCCGGAGAATGAGGGACACATTTCCGGAGCCCAAGATGCAATTGGCATCTGCGTTTCGGGACTTTCCCGTCATTTTTACGACGGGAATTACTGGCCTAAGAAGATTGAGACGGTGCATGACGAGGAAATCCTTTCATGGCTTGAAAAGCATCTCTGCGTAGTGCCTATGTTTCCAAGAAGACAAGGGTGTTCTGTAGTAGAAGGCAAAGATATAACTCCAAATAAGGTCAAAGATTTGACCGAGGCTGCCGAACGATGTTGGGAGGCTATAATGAAAAAAGATCTTGATGCTTTTGCCCAAGCGTACCTTGATTCTTTCCTTGCGCAGATTGCGATGTTCCCGGCGATGATGCAACCCGGAGTCCAGAAGGAGATTGATAAATGGAAAGGGAAAGCGATGGCATGGAAGATGCTCGGAGCAGGAGGGGGAGGAAATCTCCTGCTGGTGGTAGATGAAATTCCAGAAGATGCCATCCCTATTAAAATCCGCCGCAGAGAATAACAACTAACAACTCGACAACTTGACGACTTGACAACTAAATACGACATGAAAAAAATATTCCTTTCAACCCTTGCAGCGGCTGCTGTGCTGACAATGATGGCTGATGATGCCAAATACGTATTTTACTTTATTGGCGACGGCATGGGTCTCGGCCATGTCAATGCCACTGAGGCTTACAATCGCGATGTGCTCAAGGGTGAGCAACCGATTCTCATGATGACCTTCCCTGTCGCATCACAGGCTCGAACCTATTCCGCCTCCTCCCCCATAACAGACTCTGCAGCTGCAGGAACTGCACTCTCTACAGGATACAAGACTAAAAATTCTATGATCGGAATGAATCCTGATACAGTGGCAGTCAATAGCATTGCTGTCGACTTTATGAAAGCTGGTTATGCGGTTGGTGTCGGCACTACGGTGCAGGCAGACGATGCAACTCCTGCCGCTTGGTATGCCCATGCTGAAAACCGGGGGATGAAAGAGACCATTGCTCCCCAAGCAGCAGAAAGCGGACTTTCGTTCTTGGCTGGTGGAGATTTCAAATTGCATGCTTTGGGAGAAGAAGCTTTCGCTGAATATCTCAATGTGATGCGCAATGGTAATTATGAAATTGCCGAGGGATATGCGGCATTCAATGAGCTGAAAAAGAAAGGCAGTAGATTTCCTCAAAAAGTAATGCTGATTCCAGAAAACCCCTCAGGAGGACAGGTAGGGTATACCATCGATTCAATTCCCGGGTATCTCACGTGTGCACAGATCACCGAAGCCTGTCTGCATACTCTCGAAAGCGTAAATCCGGATAAGTTTCTCATGATGATAGAGGGTGGCAACATCGACTGGGCTGCCCATGCCAACGACGGTGGAGGTGTCATAAAGGAGATTCTGAATTTCCAGGATGCAATCAATGTGGCCTACCAGTTCTATCTCCGCCATCCATCGGAGACTCTGATTGTGGTGACAGCCGACCATGACACGGGAGGCATGGCATACGGACGAAATGGGGGTCCTTACAATATCGCATACGCTGATGCTCAGAAGATATCTAAGGATGCTTTTGCCGATTGGACTCGTGAGTGGGGAAAGAATACACAAAATCCAACATGGGAAGAGATGGAGAATGTGCTTAAAGATAAACTTGGTTTCTGGAGTTCTGTGCCAGTCAGCGAAAAGGAGACGGCAGATCTGAAGAAACTCTTCGATGAGACCTTTATCACCAAGAGGGCTGAGGATGAGCAGACTCTATATCATACCTTCAATGCTTTCACAGCGAAGGCTTTTTCAATTCTCAACTACCACATGGGTATCGGATGGACCACAACCTACCATGCCGGAAATCTCGTGCCTGTGTATGCAATTGGTGCTAATGCGCAGTATTTCACAGGCAGCCTCAACAACACAGAAATTCCACTGCTCATTAAGAGGGCAGCGGGTCTTGATTGAACTTCGTTAAATCAAGGAAGTATTGAACAATGAACATTAAACATTAAGTGGCTTCGCCTCTTCAAATAATTATGCATTATGACTTGCTTTAGCTTGAGCATAGCTAATTATGCATTATGCATTAGAACTTATGGGAAAGACTAAGTATTATGTAGTATGGGTCGGGCGTGTGCCGGGAGTATATGATAACTGGAACGACTGCGAGGAGCAGATTCTGAATTTTCCAGGAGCTAAATATAAGAGCTTCTCTTCCTCCGCAGAGGCTGCTCAGGCTTTCCGTGGAAGTGATGATGACAGCAATCCCGCCGATCTCGGCTCTTTGCTTATAGCGGCGGCTGACCATAGGGATGGAGCTGCTCCCAAATCTGGGGCTCCATCATATATGTCAAATCCTGATATCGACAAGTCTGCATGGGCAGTGGATGCTTCATGCCAAGGGAATCCCGGGATTATGGAATACCGTGGAGTGGACTTGGCTACAGGACAGCAGCTTTTCAAGGTTGGTCCCTTCCAAGACGGCACCAATAATATCGGGGAGTTCTTGGCTATTGTCCATGCTTTGGCAGAGATGCACCGCCGTAATGAATGGCACAACATCTATTCTGATTCCAAGACTGCGTTAGCTTGGGTTCGCAACCGTCAAGTGAAGACTCAATTGAAACAGACCGACCGAAATGCAAAGCTTTTTGAGCTCTTGGGGCGTGGTCTCGTCTGGATAAGATCACATTCCTGGCCGGTAAAGATAATGAAATGGCAGACCGAACTCTGGGGAGAAATCCCCGCTGACTTCGGCAGAAAATAGCAATCCCGACAACCAGAAAACCAGAAAACCCGACAACCTGACAACCTGACAACTATGACTTTAAGAGAATACGTCACTGAGTGGATGAACTCGACCATGGGAGCGGACGCTGCTCAGCCTCTGATCAGCCCTACCCTATTGGTGATAATTGTGCTGATTTCTTTGGCATCATATTTCTTGTGTGTGAGGATTGTGACGCCCCTTATGAATTTTATCACCGAGAAGACAGAAACTGAGTGGGACGACGATATCCTGAATGAGAAAGCAATGAAAGCCTTCTCACAGCTTGCTCCTGCCCTTATACTTGCATGGCTTCTTCCTCAAGCCTTCTCCAACCATGTATGGAGTGTTGTGATAATCGAAAAACTCACGCAGGTCTACATAGTCTATGCAGTGATCAACCTTCTTTGTGTGCTAATATCCAATACAGTTGATGGTTTCGAAAAGCGCGATAAGGCAGCCGAGCATAACCTTACTGTGATTGAGGGTGCTGTCAAGCTCATTCTTGTTCTGATTGGGGTCATAATATCCTTAAGTATCCTTTTCGACAAGAAGCCGACTATGGTACTTACTGGATTTGGGGCTTCTGCAGCTGTGCTAATGCTTGTTTTTCAGGATACAATCAAGGGATTTGTGGGTGGTGTGCAGCTGACTCTCAACAATATGCTAAAGAAGGGAGATTGGATTATATGCGACAAGGCCGGGGCTAATGGAGAAGTGCAGGAAATAAAATTGACTACGGTAAAAGTGCGCAACTGGGACAATTCCATTGTCACGATTCACCCTTATACGCTCATAAGCGACTCCTTCCGCAACTATCAGAACATGCGCGAAGTGGGCGCAAGGCGTGTCTCACGCTCCATCTATATTGACTTCGATTCAATACGATTCTTGCACAAGGAGGAGATTGACAGGTTGCTGGAGAAAGGTTTGCTATCAGAGCATTCTTTGAAACATGCCAATCAGGAAGTGAATCTTTCTCTTTTCCGCAAATATCTCATCCGATACCTTACGTCGCATCCCGACATAATCAAAAAACACCCGGACCCGGCAGTAATTCTCATGGTGCGTCAGCTTCAGCCCACGCCGCAAGGACTCCCTTTGGAACTGTATTTTTTTACGAAGATAACCTCTTGGGCAGCCTACGAACGTCTTCAGGCCGACATCTTCGACTACGTATACGCCTGCATCCATGAATTCGGACTCCGCATCTATCAGGCTCCCTCTGGTACCGATTTACGCCACATACATTCAGCTCGTATGTGAGAATCAGGAATTTAAATTTTAGATAATTTTGCCAAAAGTATAACTACTCCCCTATGAAACCAATTCGTGTCAATCTTCTCGTAAAGATACTTATTGCTATCGCCCTCGGAATCGCAGCCGGCAATTTCTTCCCGGTATGGGCCGGCAGGATTTTCATGACATTCAATGCCATCTTCAGCCAGTTTTTGGGATTCCTCATTCCCCTTATCATTTTAGGCTTCGTTGCCCCCGCAATTGCGGAAATCGGAAAAAATGCCGGCAAGATGCTTGTATGGACAGCACTTATTGCATACGCTGCTACTCTCATGTCCGGTTTCCTCAGCTATGGAGTAGGCAATGCAATCTTCCCCCATCTGATATCCCCCGACAACCTGAAAGGAATAGCAGAGGGTCACGATTTGGAACCTTTCTTCACAATCGAAATGCCACCGTTGATGGGAGTGATGACCGCATTGGTGACAGCTTTCACAGTGGGTATTTGCCTTTCCCGGATGAAAGGAGAAACGCTCAAAAGATGTCTTGTGGAATTTCGCGACATAGTCCAAATGACAATCGCAGGTGCCATCATTCCTTTGCTCCCGATATACATCTTCGGTATATTCCTTAACATGACAGTCTCAGGACAGGTAATGGGCATACTGACAGCTTTCGCAAAGATAATCGGAGTCATCTTCGCTCTCCATATTTTCTTGCTAATATTCCAGTATTGCATTGCCGCTCTCTTCGTGAAGCGAAATCCATTTAAACTCCTCTGGACAATGTTGCCGGCTTATTTCACAGCCCTCGGCACCCAATCATCAGCGGCCACTATCCCGGTAACTCTCCGTCAAGCCATAAAGATGGGAGTGACAGAAGATGTCGCAGGCTTCGTCATTCCATTGTGTGCTACAATCCACATGTCCGGGAGCGTGATGAAGATCGTCTGCTGTGCATTGGCGCTCATGATCATGCAAGGCCACGCATACGACATCAGCATGATGTCGGGTTTCATCTGCATGTTGGGAGTTTCGATAGTCGCAGCCCCGGGAGTCCCGGGAGGAGCAATTATGGCATCTCTTGGCATCTTAGCAAGCATCTTAGGTTTCTCTGAAGGCGACCAAGCTCTTATGATAGCTCTCTATATCGCCATGGATAGCTTCGGAACTGCCTGCAACGTCACAGGCGACGGCTTTATCGCCCTCATCATTGATAAATTCTTCGGTAAAGAGAAAAACACATGATGATAGAAAAATTTGGTGGTTTGCGTGATTTTTTGTAATTTTGCAGCGTCTTTTGACGAAAGGAGGCTTTCGCATAGGGAGGAGAGTCCCTGAAGCTGTTCCTTTTAAAGAAAGGCAACAATATAATTTTTAATCATTTAAACTCTCAACACAATGCATCTTTCAACTGAAGAAAAGCAGGAAATCTTCGAGAAGTATGGCCAGGGCAAGAACGATACAGGAAGCCCTGAAAGCCAGATTGCGCTCTTCTCTATTCGTATCAAACACCTAACAGAGCACCTTAAGACCAACCACAAGGACCACGCAACAGCTCGTGCACTTAAGGCTCTCGTAGGTCAGCGTCGTAGCCTTCTCGACTACCTGATCCGCAAGGATATCAACCGTTACCGTGCAATCATCGCAAAGAAGGAACTCGGTATCCGTCGCTAATCAGGCAAAGAAATCCTGACAGCAAAGACTTTAAATCCAATTCCATCTTTGTGGAATTGGATTTATTTTTAAACATGGAGCATTGAACATGGAGTATTGGACAATACCTGAGGCTTAAGTAACCACGAACTAACAACGCAAAACGTAAAACGCAAAACGCAAAATGGATAAGATAAAGATTTGGCTTGAGAAGTTACCGCCATGGGTGCTTACGGGGGTGTGCTTTTTGGCGATATGCTGGCTTACGTTGGCGCCACATCCACTACCGGAAAATGACATTCCGCTTTTTCCCGGCGCTGATAAGATAGCGCATGCGATAATGTTTGGAGGTTTCACATTTTGCATTATCCTTGACTGGAACCGACGGCATGGATGGCCTACTAAGATTCAGAAAATGGATTGGTGTGCACCATTATTCGCTTCCTTATTTGGAATAGTGACAGAAGTGCTGCAAAATGAGATGCATGCCGGGAGATCGGGAGATATTTGGGATTTTGTGGCTGATATCACCGGGGCGTTGCTTGTAGCGGGAATTGTGATTTTTACAAAATCAAAGTGTTGAACAATAATCATTAATCAATAAGAGGGCTTTGCGACTTGTAATGATGCGCTCGGAGGTCGATTCCACACTGCATAGACTATAATCCTCGAGCTTAATTCCATACCGAAGGAGATAGATTACATTGTGGAAGTGGAACTCTAAAATCCTTAAAGCCCTTAGAGACCCTAAAGCCCTTAACGCCCAAATTGAAACTTAAAGACTAAAAACTAAAGACTTATATGATACTTGAGATTTGTGCCTGTGATATTGAAAGTGTATATGCAGCTGCCCGTGGAGGGGCAGACAGGGTGGAGCTTTGTTGTGCCTTAAGCGAAGGGGGACTCACTCCCTCAGCCGGTATGATTGAGGAGGCTATGACGGTGCCCGGAATCAAGGTCAATGTGCTGATACGTCCCCGCTCCGGCGACTTCGTATATACGGAAGATGAACAGAATGTCATGATACGCAATATCCAATTTTGCCGTAAATTAGGAGTAAACGGAATCGTCTTTGGTGCTTTGACTCCCGATGGGGAAATCGATATGGAGGTATGCCGCCGCATTATAAAAGAAGCTGAGGGGATGCATCTCACTTTCCATCGCGCATTTGATATGTGTCGAGATCCTCGGAAAGCCGTGCGCGACATCCGTGAGCTCGGATTCGACCGTATTCTGACCTCAGGGCAAGCAGTGTCGGCAATGGCTGGCACAGGGCTTATACGCGACCTACAGAATGAGTTTCCAGATATGATCTTTATTGCGGCAGGAGGAGTGATCCCAAGCAATGTCACAGAAATTATTGCTGAGACCGGAGTCCGCGAGGTGCATGCATCAGCAAAGACTACGGTCAAGTCAGGTATGAAATTCCGCCGTGTAGATGTCAGCATGGGTAATGTAGGTATGGACGAGTATATGCACCAGACGAGCGACACGGAGACAATCCGCAAGATAGTTGCTAAATTATGATGAGAAAATACTTGAAAGGATTAGGCGTTGGATGAGAGCAAGTATCTGCCCGATGGTTCGGAGACTGAGACATCAAACCATGTGATACGCGACTTAGCGGAGGCCTCCGGAAGACTTGAAGAAACCGGGAGACCGATATTGCTTCTGACAGAAGGAGTCAATCTCTCTGGAAAGGAATTGCCTTTAATCATTGTGGCAGACACATTTAATAGGATTATGTTTGTGTCAGAAGGGTATACTATTGGAATTGAAGATAAGTTGGCTTCGCTATTGAAAAGGCTTTAGACTTTAGATTTTTCAATTAGGGTGTAGATAAGTTTTTTATTAAAATTCGCAAATTATTGGTGTTTGCATTCGCAAATTTGAAAGAAATTATGTAATTTTACGCTCGATTTCATTTTTGTTAGCACACCATTCCTATGTCAGAGTCAACTTATCATACACCGGCATTGCTTCCGCAGACCATCGAATGCCTTGACATCAAGCCAAATGGCATCTATGTCGACGCCACCTTCGGCGGCGGTGGCCATTCTCGCGCCATACTTGAACGTCTGGGACCTGATGGAAGACTCTTCGGATTTGACCAGGATGAAGATGCTATCATAAATGCTACAGACGACCCCAGGTTTACCTTTGTAAGGAGTAATTTCCGTTTTATGCGCAACTTTCTGCGCTATTATGAAGTGGATAAAGTAGACGGAATACTTGCCGACCTGGGGGTGTCGTTCCATCATTTCGATGAAGCAGAACGAGGTTTCTCATTCCGGGCTGACGCGCCACTTGATATGAGGATGAACCAAAAAGCCCCTCAGACGGCAGCCCAACTACTTTCGCAATACGACCTACGAGACCTGACATCACTCTTTAGGACATACGCCGACCTCAAAGATCCTGCAAAAGCAGCCAAAGCTATAATCACTGCAAGAGATAAAGCTCCAATTATGACAACATTCCAACTTGCTGAGGCTGTAAAACCCGGATTGAATCCCAAGGGGGAGAAGAAAGAGATGGCACAAGTGTTTCAGGCGCTCCGTATCGTCGTCAACTCAGAAATGGAAGCGCTTACAACCCTGCTCTCCACAGCTCCATCAATGCTGAAAGAAGGAGGAAGGGCAGTCATACTGACCTATCACTCAGTGGAAGACCGAATAGTTAAAAACTTCTTCCGATCCGGCAATGCTGAAGGAGAGATCGAGAAAGACTTTTATGGGAAGGTGATATGCGATTGGAAAGCTATCACAAGATCGCCAATAACTGCCGACAAAGAGGAAATCGAACGGAATCCGCGAAGCAGAAGCGCTAAGCTCAGGGCCGCGGAACTAACGATAAACGATAAACGATAAACGATAAACGNCTTTAAAGCCTTTAAAGCCNCTAAANGCCTTAACGAAAAACAGACAACATAAAACGCAAAATATAATTAGGATGGGAAAGAGCAANANNAAAAAGAAGGGAACTGAGAAAAAGAAGAAGAAGGGAATAGGAGCGGCCGTGAGCGACACTGTCAGGCACAATACCGACTCCTTAAGAGCGGGGCGCGCAATTTCTCTTGAATTTTTCAAGCGGAATGCTTGGCTTTTGATAGCCATCATCACAGCGCTCATCGGCGTGATGGGACTCCGCTACCGTACTAAGACAAGGATGGCGGAAATCAAGCAACTCAACAAAGAACTCCAGCGGGCTGAAAGCGAGAAGCTTCATGAGAAAGCCTGGTATATGACACTCATACGCGAGACAGAACTTACCCGACTCACAACAGAGAAACATCTGGGTCTCCGCTACCAAGAGGAGCCCCCGGTAGTGATAGAATGTGACGCACTTGCAGCAACCACATATAAATGAATTTCACGACATGGCATCAGCAAAAAAAGGTAACAAAAGACGCATCTTCAATCGCTATGGAGTGATCACAGGAGCGTTCCTCCTCATGGCGTTTGGAATAGTATGGAATATGTTTCGCACTACAGTAGTAGAGGCGGCAGCTTGGAATGAACGGGCAGAAAAGCAACTTTCAAGAATAGACACAATAGCCCCGGAAAGGGGAAGCATCTTGGCAGCCAACGGCAACATATTAGCCTGCAATGTCAAGGTATGCGACATTAAAATCGACATGCGCCACAACAAGATAATGTCTATGCCGAAGGATAAACTTATTGCCAAGCTCGACTCGTTGGCTGACACCCTCGACGTTCGCTATCCTCGCTTCGACCCAAAAAAGGCTGACGCAGCCACGAGAAAGGCTAAGTCTTGGCGCGTAAGATTCTTGGAGGAAGTGGAGAAGGATCCTAACAAACGCACCCGATCACTGACCATAGCGCGCCATCGGCCGCTTGAAGAATACGACTCTGCACGCAAGTTGGTATTCATCCGCGACTTCAAAGGAGCTGGTTTTCGATGCCCTCTATATAAAGAGGAGCATTCGCGACGCATCTATCCCTACGGCAAGATGGCAAACCGAAGCATAGGACGCGTACATGAAGTGGTGACAGAGAAGACAAGATTCAAAGGAGAGATCCATGGCTACTCTGGACTTGAAAAAGACCTTGACTCTCTCCTATATGGGAAACCAGGGTATGCTAAGCAGATGCCCTTTACGAAAGGATACGGAAACTGGGTGACCACTCCCCCAACCCCAGGCTATGATCTTCTGACCACCATTGATATCGACCTTCAAGACATCGTAGAAGAAAGTCTTCAAGATATATGCTCGGAGCATACATGCGAATGGGGTACAGCTATCCTTATGGAGGTGGCGACAGGAGAAATCAAAGCTCTTTCGAGTATCGAAAGGATGGACGACGGAACCTACGGCGAAGCTATCAACCGCGCTGTGCTTCCTTACGAGCCGGGGTCAGTAATCAAACCAATTTCACTGATGATTGCATTTGAGGATAAA
>WFLX010087977.1_pt1 | contig 16379 bp, 12 predicted proteins | sample 4967041 | NCBI WGS metagenome assembly WFLX01 (sample SAMN12857096, study PRJNA449069) | gut metagenome | isolation source: stool from male and female vole | host: Microtus ochrogaster | place: USA:Florida | collected 2017 | reverse complement strand
CATGACGTTACAGAACTGCAGAATATCAGTAAAGAGCTGTCGATCGTATTGAACAGCCTTCCCTTTGCAGTTGTAATAGAAGATCCGAAAGGAATAGTGATCAGCGTTAATCCGGAGTTTTTAAGATATTTTCCTAATGTGAAACTTGAGGAGGGGCAGTCATTTGCCGATTGGAAGCAGAAGCTGCTTGAGGAAAAGTCGGTTCAGAATGGTGAAAATATAGAAATCGAACTGAATGAAGGGGAAGAGAAGACGGTGTTGATGTACCGTGAGGCTCCGGTCATTGATGTGTTTGGAGAAGCACTTGGGAAGATCGATATCTTCCGGGATATTACAATTGAAAAGAAATTTGGGGAGCAGACGCTTTATGCGGCAACTACCGATTTCCTGACGGGACTGAATAATCGACGGAGTCTGTTCCGATATCTGGAAGAAAAGAAATCCTGCCGGCAGATGACGATAATTACGCTGGACCTTGATAATTTCAAGCAGGTAAATGATATGTATGGACATAAGGAAGGCGACAGAGCGCTGGTAGAGACTTCAAGACTATTAAAGGAATGTTTTCCGGAAGATTTTATTGCAAGGCTTGGCGGTGATGAGTTTATTGTCGTACAGAGCCGGATGATTACGAGGGATGAGCTGCAGAAGGAAGTTGGTCATATGATGGAGACGATGCATGCATATTATAACACTGATGAAAAATTCAGCAGGATGACAGTTAGTGCAGGCGCGGCTTATTCTATTATGGATACAGGACTGGAACACGAAATCGAGAATCTCATGCAGCGCAGCGATAAGGCGCTGTATAAAGCGAAGGAATCCGGCAAGGCAAAGTACGTGTTTTTGGATTGAAACATTTGTGCCTGCGGCAGCATACAACAAAAAGCTTACGCTTTTCGTTGTCAAGAATTCGCAGATTACGGAAAGGCTTTGTTATTAATATGAATCTTCACGACAATTTATATCGTCCCGCGTTAAACTATATTAAAAAAGAACGATTTACCGGAAGCGATACGGGCATGAGATTTTTGCTCGAAAAGAAGAAATATGAAGAAGACAGCAGAGAAGTGATCAAGGCATGTGTCTGGCCGGAACCGTTTGCGTTTGACCATACGGAAGAAGAAAAAAAGNAATATCAGGAGTTCCCNCTGACGGAGGAAGGGNTGAATGAAGCGGTGGCATGGATAGAAAACAGACATATAGATTATTGCCAAGGTTTTGATAACGGATATTAGGTATGGAGTGGTNTGNNATATGAGGAAACCCAATGAAGATAAGCTTGATGAGATNATCAGGAATAACAACTTAAAAGCGAATCTTATAAAATGGTGGAACGTAAATTTCAAAATTCCTGAGCAGCAGGAGGAGAATACGGATGAAACGCCGGCTCCGGCTGATGGAGATAATGTATTTTCGGAAGGTAACACAGTTATCTATGAATCGATTCTGAAAGACAACAGCCGTGACGAGGATCCTTTTGAAAAAGCCATGAAGCAGGTGCAGGAGGAAAATGATAAGAGTATTGAGGAAGCAAACAAGATCTATGAACGTCTGATGCAGGAGGCGCAGATGGATGAGGACAAAAAACGGCTGGAGATCGAGGAAGTAAAGCGGAACCTTGAGAACGGCGAAAACTAAAAAAGCACTGATGAAATAAGTCAGTGCTTCTTTAAAATTATTCCTTGACTAAATTTTTGTTGGCGGTGGAAAGCATCAGCTTGATCCGGTTCAGCTGGTTGACCTCGCTTGCACCGGGATCGTAATCGATCGCCACGATATTCGATTTGGGATACCGCTTCCTGAGGGCTTTGATGACGCCCTTGCCGACTACATGGTTAGGCAGGCAGGCAAAAGGCTGCGTACATACAATGTTTGCAGTGCCGTTATGGATAAGCTCCAGCATTTCTCCGGTAAGAAACCATCCTTCGCCGGTCTGATTGCCGATATCCACGATTTCTCCGGCATATTTTACAAGCTCATAAATATCTGCGGGCGGATCAAAGTGTCTGCTCTTTTTTAATGCCTTNGCGGAGGCGGAACGGACAAAATTCATGCCGGTGATGCCGAGNCTGCACATCCTTGCCGCTTTTTTGCTGGTGCCGAGATGCTCCGCTTTATAGATCTGGTTATAAAAGCAGTAGAACATAAAGTCCAAAAGGTCGGGAACGACAGCTTCTGCGCCTTCATGCTCCAAAAGCTCNACCAGATAGTTATTTGCCGCNGGNGCAAATTTTACAAGAATCTCGCCCACGATGCCGACNCGNGGCTTTTTCATATCTTCATGAATTGGTATTGCGTCGAATTCACTTATCATTTCCCGGCAGATCTTCCGGTAACGGAAGAACGACGGGTGCTTTGAAGTAATAAATTCATTACAGATCGCNANCCATTTCTGATGCACTTCCTCCACGCTTCCGGGGGTGACTTCATAAGGGCGCATACGGTAAACGCATCTCATAAAGATATCTCCGAACAGCGCCGCATATAATAAACGCATGAGCAGCTTCAAATCAAGCTTAAACCCGGGATTAACCTCGATACCTCCAAGGTTTAAGGAGATCACCGGAATATGGGGATAGCCCGCCTTTTCCAAGGCACGGCGGATGAATCCCACATAATTGGTTGCACGGCATCCGCCGCCGGTCTGCGTCATCATGACAGCCAGATGATCCGTATCATATTCGCCGGAAAGGATCGCTTCCATAATCTGCCCGACAACGCACAGGGACGGATAGCAGGCATCGTTATTGACGTATTTTAAACCTACATCCACAGAGTGGCGGTTGTCGTTGGTCAGNACTTTAAAATTGTATCCGCAGGAGGAAAATGCTTTTTCCAGCATATCAAAATGGATCGGNGACATCTGCGGACAGATGATNGTATAGGTTTTGCGCATTTCCTCNGTAAAGAGGACGCGTTCNATATTGGCGGGACGNATNGTNCGTTTNGTGCATTTCCGGTCCCTGACCTCGATNGCNGCCANNAAGGANCGGATACGGATNTTTGCNGCNCCNAGNTTATTGACNTCNTCGATCTTGAGGCAGGTATAGATCTTATCNGANCCGCTTAAGATATCNCACACCTGATCGGTNGTNACGGCATCTAAGCCGCAGCCGAANGAATTGAGCTGGATCAGATCCAGATCGTCCCTTGTNTTTACATAGCTNGCCGCACAGTAGAGNCGGGANTGNTACATCCACTGGTCGGATACGATCAGCGGGCGTTCCGGNTTTGACAGATGGGANATNGAATCCTCTGTCAANACNGCNATATCAAANGAAGTNATCANNTCCGGAATNCCATGNTTGATNTCNGGNTCNATATGGTAAGGACGCCCTGCGAGGACGATNCCGCGTTTCTTATTTTTCGTCAGGTATTCTAAGACTTCTTCNCCCTTTTTCTGGATATCCNGNTGCGCNTTTTCCTGCTCCGCCCATGCTTTTTCCACNGCGGCAGCCACCAGCCTTGCCGGGATCTCGGAAAATTCTTCAATTAGTACTGGGGTTATGGTCTCAGGTCCTAAAAAGGACATAAACGGATTGCGGAAGCGGACTTCCCCACGGCCGATCTCCTCGATGTTATTCTTGATATTTTCCGAATAAGAGGTGACAATCGGGCAGTTATAGTGATTATTGGCGTCCGGTGTCTCATTGCGTTCATAGAACAACGCCGGATAAAAGATAAAATCCGTTTTCTGGTCAATCAGCCACTGTACATGACCATGCGCCAGTTTGGCGGGGTAACATTCCGATTCGCTGGGAATAGATTCAATGCCGAGCTCATAGATCTTATGGGTCGAGAGCGGAGAGAGGACAACTTCATATTCCAGTTCATTGAAGAAAGTGAACCAGAACGGATAGTTCTCATACATATTCAGCACGCGCGGAATGCCGACACGTCCGCGTACTGCTTTGTCCGCAGGGAGCGGTTCATAGTCAAAGATCCTTTTGAGCTTATATTCAAAAAGATTTGGCGTGTTGTTTTCGTTTTTCTGTCTGCCAAGTCCTCGTTCACAGCGGTTGCCGGAGATATACTGGCGGCCGCCGGAAAATTGATTGATGGTCAGACGGCAGTTGTTGGTACAGCCGCGGCATTTTGCCATGGATGTTGAAAATTTCAGTTCGTTGATCTGTTTAAATGAGAGCATGGTCGTCTGATCGCCGGTGTGGTAATTCTCCCGCGCAATCAGCGCCGCGCCGAAGGCACCCATGATCCCGGCGATGTCGGGACGGATGGCTTCACAGTTTGCAATTTTTTCAAAGCTGCGAAGAACGGCATCATTGTAGAATGTGCCGCCCTGTACGACGATACGCTTTCCAAGCTCGGAGGCGTCAGATACCTTGATTACTTTAAATAATGCATTTTTGATAACGGAATAGGCAAGCCCCGCAGAGATATCAGATACGGCGGCTCCTTCCTTCTGTGCCTGCTTTACCTTGGAATTCATAAATACGGTGCATCTGGTTCCAAGATCGATAGGATGCTCTGCAAATAACGCTGCCTTTGCAAAATCCTGTACGGAATAATTCAGGGATTTTGCAAAAGTCTCAATGAACGAGCCGCAGCCGGAGGAGCAGGCTTCGTTTAATAAAACGCTGTCAACGGTTTGATTCTTGATCTTAATGCATTTCATATCCTGACCGCCGATATCCAGAATACAGTCCACCTGGGGATCAAAGAATGCGGCTGCGTAATAGTGGGCGACGGTCTCAACTTGTCCGTCATCCAGTAAAAATGCAGCTTTCATCAGCGCTTCACCGTAACCGGTGGAGCAGGATCGGACGATCTTTGCATCGGCAGGAAGGAGTGAATAGATTTCTTTTAAGGCGCGGATCGCGGTTTCTAACGGACTTCCGTTATTATTGCTGTAGAAAGAATAAAGAAGCCTTCCCTGAGCGTCGATCAGCGCGGCTTTTGTCGTCGTGCTTCCGGCGTCGATACCGAGGAAGCAGTTGCCATGATACTGCGAAAGCTCGCCGGTGCCTACGCAATGGGAGTCGTGACGGCGTCCAAATTCTTCATATTCAGTCTCATCTTTAAAAAGCGGCTCCATACGTTCTACTTCAAATTCCATATGGATATNGGAANTTAANTTATTGGTCATCTGCTCCATTGTGACCATGCCATTGTCCGGGGCATCCGCCTTTGCGTTTAAGGCAGAACCGATAGCGGCAAACAGATGGGAGTTATCCGTATCAATGATATGTTCGTCATCAAGTTTTAAAGTGCGGACAAAAGCTGCCTTTAATTCGGACAGGAAATGAAGCGGACCACCCAGAAAAGCAACATGTCCGCGGATCGGCTTGCCGCAGGCAAGACCGCTGATGGTCTGGTTAACAACCGCCTGAAAGATGGAAGCGGCAAGATCTTCCCTTGTTGCGCCGTCATTGATCAGAGGCTGGATATCCGACTTGGCAAATACGCCGCACCTTGCTGCGATGGTATATAAAGACCGGTAATTTTTTGCATATTCATTTAAACCCATGGCGTCAGTCTGGATCAGGGACGCCATCTGGTCGATAAAGGAGCCTGTACCGCCGGCGCAGATGCCGTTCATGCGCTGTTCCACATTGCCGTCTTCAAAGTATATGATCTTGGCGTCCTCGCCGCCAAGCTCGATGGCAACGTCCGTTTTTGGTGCAAACGTCTCCAGCGAGGTGCTGACCGCAAGGACTTCCTGCACAAATGGCACCTCCAGATGTTTTGCAAGGGTAAGACCGCCGGAGCCGGTGATTACCGGAAGCAGCGTTACATTGCCCAGCTGCTGAAATGCCTTTTCCAGAAGGGCATGAAGTGTCTCACGGATATTGGCAAAATGACGTTCATAATCCGAAAAAAGGATCTTATTAGCCGGATCAAGCACGGCGATCTTGACTGTGGTTGATCCGATATCTATTCCTAAACGATAAAGTGTTTCCGACATAAATAATAAACCTTTCTAACCTTTTAAATCTGCTTATGAAATCATAAGTAATGTGGTATTCTAAGGAAGTGCAGATGAAATCAGCGTTTCCCTAAATTATTATATTGTTGGTATCCCGCATACATGCCGGCAGTTCATGCCCACGGGACATAAAATCGTTCCAACACTGGCTGCGGCAGAGGAAGCATGTTAATTTACAGCATACTCACCTATTATACGACGAGAATCGACATTTCGCAATCGAAAATCTTCTTAAAAAATTGATTTTAGAAGTAATTACACACAAAAAACACATTCCAAAGCAAAGACTTATGTTTACTTTTCTGGACTGGGATGATAAAATATGGAAATGTATGGATATTCTATTGAATTGACAGAAAACAATATTTGGAAATTTATAATATTTTGGAGAAAAACATATGAACAGATTTATCAATTATCTTGACAGGAAGATCGGGAAATACGCCATCCCAAACCTTCCCCTATACATGGTCATCTGCTATGCCATTGGGTATGTGATGGAGCTGATCAATCCTGAGGTCTGTCTGGTGCTGTCACTGAATCCCTATGCGATCCTGCATGGACAGGTATGGCGTCTGGTGAGCTGGCTTTTGATCCCGCCCAGTTCGTTTGATTTTTGGACGTTGATTGCGTTATATTTTTATTATTCCATCGGAATGACGCTGGAACGGACATGGGGGAGATTTTACTTTAATTACTATATTTTCTCCGGCATTATCTTTACGATCATCGGGGCATTTGGTCTGTATGGATATGAGGTCTTATTTCAGGCAGAGGAATTGGCAGCGATGAATGAGGGTTATCGTCTTATGTATGGAGAGCTCCCCTGGATTTACGGAATGGAATTCGGATATGCGCTGGAGTCTATGTCATTTTCTACTTTTTACGTAAATATGTCCATTTTTCTGGGATTTGCAGCTACCTATCCGGATATGCAGGTATTAATATTGTTTATCCTTCCGATCAAGGTGAAGGTGTTGGCGGTTATTTATGTGATCCTTCTCGCGGTACAGGCATATCAAATGGAGATTCCCGGTCTCTTTGTCATAGGTGCGTCGCTGCTGAACTTTATTCTGTTTTTCATTGCGACCAGAAAAGGAACGCATATGAGCATGGCGCAGCGTAAGCGTCGGGCGGAATATAAGCGGAANGTGAAAACTGCGCCGTCCCCCAAGATCGCAAAGCATAAATGCGCTATTTGCGGCAGGACTTTGGATGAATACCCCGATCTTGAATTCCGCTTTTGTTCCAAGTGCGAAGGTAATTATGAGTACTGTCAGGAGCATCTGTTTACGCATCAGCATAAGAGAGGTATGTGATTGGAAAGGGAAGAAGCTTCATGGATGAAAAACAATTTAAAAAAGCGCTGAATGAAATTAAAGATCTCGCTTCCCTGCAGGGCGGTTTTGTATCGGAGCTGCAGATCAGCGAGTGTCTGCCTGAGATTACCGGGGAACAGAAACCGCTGGTCTTTGAGTTTTTAAAGCAGAGCGGCATCGGGATCAATGAACCGATCAATACGGGAGAGGATGCTCCGGTGGAGGGGTATCTTAAATTTTATCTTGAGGAGCTTGAGGATATTGTCAGAGTCGACGAATCAATGAAGACACTTCTTCTAAGAGATGCNTTGCGCGGAGATCGGATTGCCAANGAGAAAGTGATCAATGCTTACCTTCCAATGGTTTTGGATATTGCCAAGCTGTACGCGGGACAGGGCGTGGAGATGGAAGATCTGATCGGCGAGGGCAATGTTGCACTGACGGCGGCTGTCAGCAGTCTGGAATGTGTGGAGACGCCGGAGGACGCAGATGCGCTGATCGGAAAGATGATTATGAATGCCATGGAGGCGTATGTCGGCATCGAAAATGATGAGGAGCAGATGATGGAACAGGTANTNGCCGATACTGCAAAGGTGCTGAATAAGGCAAGGCAGATGGCGGAGGATATGCTTCGGAAAGTTACGGTAGAGGAGCTGGCAGGAGAGAGCGGCATATCCAAAGAGGAGATCCTGCAGGCGGCTAAGATCGCAAAAGAGTGTGCGGATTATATTGAGCTTCCGCAATAGGAGACAGAAAAACGAATACATTCGTTTTGCAAATCTTGTGCCTGCGGCACAAATTCGCAGACTATAGAAAAGGCATGGTTATTAGGTTGAAAATAAAGACGGTAATTGAAAAATACTAGGAATGGCGGGCGGCAAGGATATGAATGAAAATGATTTTAAATACGTGCTTCAGGATTTTTCCAGTATCACGCTGGGCGCAAGATATTCCTATCAGGAGATCATGGAAAGCCAGCGGGTGCCGTTTAAACTGCAGTCCATCGTGGAACGCTATATACTGCCACACGTAACGGATACGTCTATAGAGATTGGCAGGCATGTACTTTCCCTGACAAAAGAGGATCCGTGTTACCGGATCTATGAAAATATCAAGTTGAAGGTCAAATATTTTGAACCGCGTAAAAAAGGCGGATATCAGGAGAAAAAGGCAAAGCTGGAGGAATTTATCAAGGTTGCCGGTGCGTGGGAGGAAGGCTGCATGATACAGGAAATTACCTTTTCCAATCTGGCAGTGATGGCATTCCATATCTGAGTGAGTTTAGATGAGGTTTGCATAACTCGAAGTTTGCGCATCTATGTTTCAAAAACGATTCCATTTATGGTGTTTTTGAAACATAGATGCGCAAACAAAGAGTTATGTAAGCCGGACTAAATTTTTCTAATTTTTTGTAAAAATTGATTGTAGAGGAGAACAGTATGAGCATTACAGATTTAACTTCTTACGAGGTGATTGAAAAGAGATGGATTGAAGACATTAACTCTATGGGATACCTTCTGAAACATAAGAAATCAGGTGCGCGCATTGTTGTCTGCGAAAATGATGACAATAATAAAGTATTCTATATCGGATTTCGGACACCGCCCAAGGACAGCACAGGCGTTGCCCATATTTTAGAGCATTCTGTTCTTTGCGGATCAAAGCGGTTTCCGGCAAAGGATCCATTTGTGGAGCTGGCAAAGGGTTCGCTGAATACCTTTTTAAATGCAATGACTTATCCTGATAAAACGGTCTATCCGGTGGCAAGTTGCAACGATCAGGATTTTAAGAATCTGATGCATGTCTATATGGATGCGGTTCTGTATCCGAATATCTATCAGGAGGAGAAGATTTTCCGGCAGGAGGGATGGCACTATGAGATGGAAGATGCGGATGCGCCGCTGACCATTAATGGTGTTGTCTATAATGAAATGAAAGGCGCATTTTCTTCGCCGGATGATGTCCTGGATCGGGAGATTTTTAACTCTCTTTATCCCGATACCGCCTATGGCGTGGAATCCGGCGGCGCGCCGGAGAATATCCCGGATCTGATGTATGAGGAATTTCTGGATTTTCACAGGCAGTATTACCATCCGGCCAATTCTTATATTTATCTTTATGGGGACGCCGATATGGAAGAACGCCTTCGCTGGCTGAATGAGGAGTATCTGAGCGCATATGATGCCATCAGCGTCGATTCCTTTCCGGGGAAGCAGAAGCCCTTTGAAGAACGGGTGATGCTGAAGAAAGAATTTCCGATCTCCGAGGAAGAAAATGAGAAAGACAATACGTATCTTTCGTATAACGTCATGGTGGGGGACGTATTGGACAGGGAGCTGTATCAGGCGTTTCAGGTAATCGATTATGCGGCTGCAGGCGCGCCGGGCACTCCGGTAAAGCAGGCGCTGATCGATGCCGGGATCGGTACGGATGTTTACAGTGTATATGAGAATGGTATTTATCAGCCATATTACAGTATCATAGCGAAAAATGCCAATGTAGAAGATGAGGCGGAGTTTATTGCGATCATTGAGGAACAGTTTGCAAAGATTGTGAAGGATGGATTTGATAAGAATGCCCTCCTTGCGGGATTAAATTCTTTGGAATTCCGTCACAGGGAAGCCGATTACGGTACGAATCCCAAGGGGCTTATGTACGGACTGGGGATCCTTGACAGCTGGCTCTATGAGGATCGAGCGCCGTTCCTTCATATTGAGGCAAATGGGACATTTGCGGCGCTTAGGGAGAAGATCGATACAGGATATTTTGAAGCATTGGTAGAGAAATATCTGATCAAAAATCCGCATAAGACGATCCTTACCGTTGTGCCCCAAAAAGGTCTTACGGCAAAGAAGGATGCGGAGCTGGCAAAGAAGCTTGCCGCCTATAAGGCTTCACTTTCGGAAAAAGAGATAACAGAGATCATAGAAAATGCCAAGGCGTTGAAGCAGTATCAGGGAACCCCGGACAGCAGGGAGACGCTACGCTGTATTCCGCGGCTGAAACGGGATGACATTACAAAGAAAGCAGAACCGCTTACCAATGAACTGACCGAGATAGACGGCGTCAGGACACTTTATCATAATATTGAAACAAACGGGATCGCTTATATCGGTCTTTTGTTTGATCTGAATAAGCTTCCGGCGGTTCTGTATCCTTATATTGGATTATTAAAGGTTGTGCTCGGATATGTGGATACGGCAGCCTATTCCTATGAACAGTTAGGCTATGAGATCAATAAACAGACAGGAAACCTGTATTCCGTGGTTCATCAGATGGCAAAAAATGGGGATATTGAAGAAATTGCCGCATATTATGAAATGAAGCTCAGTGTTATGTATTCTAATATCAATGCCGGACTTGGGCTGGCGGAGGAGATCTTATTTACTTCCGTGATTGAGGATGAAAAGCGGCTTAAGGAGATCATCAGCGAGACGAAATCAAGGATGCAGGCGAAGTTCATGTCCGCCGGGCATGCGATCGCGGCGGCACGGGCGCTGTCTTATGCTTCTGCATATGGAAATATGAGCGACAATATTTCGGGACTTGGTTTTTATCAGTTTATCGAGAAGGCGGAAGCGGGATTTGAACAGCAGAAAGAGGAGATCATCAATAATCTGAAAGCTGCGATGAAATATATCTTCCGTAAAGATAATCTAATGATCGACTTGACCGGTACAGCGGAAGCAAAAGAGCTGTTGGACGGAAAGATCAGTCCGCTGCTGCAGAAGCTTTCGGAGGAAGCGCTCCCTGAAACGCATGATACGCCGGCAGTGGAGAAAAAGAACGAAGGACTGACCACATCTGCACAGGTGCAGTATGTATGCCGCGCAGGAAATTACCGGAAACATGGGCTTGACTATGTCGGTACACTCAGGCTGTTAAAGACAATTCTTGGCTACGAATATCTTTGGAGCGAGGTACGCGTGAAAGGCGGGGCGTATGGCTGCATGAGCAGTTATGGGCGTAATGGGGAGTCGTATTTTGTGTCATACCGCGACCCCAATTTAGAGCATACCATCGACGTTTATGAAAAAGCTGCGGAATTTGTACGTGGATTTGAGGCGGATGAGGAAGTAATGACAAAATATATCATCGGTACGGTCAGTGAACTGGATATCCCACTGACGCCCCGGGCAAGGGGCAGCCGTTCCATGTACGCATATCTGAGCAACCTTTCCTATGAGGAGCTGCAGAAGGAACGGGATGAGATCCTCGCGGCTTCCGAAGCGGATATCAGAAAACTCGGAGACTATATTGCCGCATTTATGTCAGATGACAATCTCTGCGTCGTTGGTAATGAGGAGAAGATCAAGGAACAGAAAGAACTGTTTATGAATGTCGTGCCGCTGATCCACTAACTCTAAGCAGGTTCTTTCCTATTTTGAGCATCATTGATAATTTTGCGAAAGAGTTAAGTACGGATTACATAACTCTTTGTTTGAAAATATATGTTCCAAAAAAATCATAAATGAAATCATTTTTGGAACATATATTTTCAAACTTTGAGTTATGTAAACCTCATGGGCAGAATTGCGAAATCAATACATCTGAGCTGTGCGGCAGCATGGAAGAAGGAGAAAGAAGAGGTCAGAGACTTGCAGGAACAGATGAAATCCGGGTTTGTTGCGTTGATCGGCAGACCAAATGTAGGAAAGTCAACATTGATGAACCGATTGATAGGACAGAAGATTGCCATTACGTCGCCGCGTCCGCAGACGACAAGAAACCGTATCCAGACGGTCTATACTGAGGAACGCGGACAGATCGTGTTTGTAGATACGCCCGGCATCCATAAGGCAAAGAACAGGCTGGGCGACTATATGATGAATATTGCGCGTCAGTCAATGCGGGATGTTGACGTGATCTTGTGGCTGGTAGAGCCCTACGGCGAGATCGGGGAAGGGGAACAGCAAATCCTGGCACAGTTAAAAAACATTAAGATCCCGGTGATCTTAGTTATTAATAAGATAGATACGGTGAAGAAGCCGGAGCTGCTGAAGTATATAGACGCTTACCGCAGGGTATATGATTTTTCGGAGATCATACCATTGGCGGCGCTTACCGGTGAAAATACACAGGATCTCCTGGATACTCTGTATGGGTATCTTCCGGAAGGACCGTATTTCTTTGACGAAGATACGGTGACAGACCAGCCGATGCGACAGATTGCTGCAGAGCTTATAAGGGAGAAGGCTTTACGGAATCTTGAAAAAGAGATTCCGCACGGGATCGCAGTGGTCATTGAAAAGATGGAATACCGCAAAGGCGGAAAAGGAATTTATGATATTGAAGCGACCATAATCTGCGAACGGGACAGCCATAAAGGCATCATCATCGGGAAAGGCGGGGCGATGCTTAAAAAGATCGGAAGCCTTGCCAGACCCGAGATAGAAGATATGCTGGAGGCGAAGGTAAATCTGAAACTGTGGGTCAAGGTCAGGAAAGACTGGCGCGACAGCGAGCTTTACATTAAGAATTTCGGCTATCGTAAGGAGGAAAATCTTTCATAAGGAATTATCTACCAGTATATATTTACTGCAATTCCAAATCCTATCTATATAGCAGAAAGGCAGCCAGACAAACGCAGCCTGTCTGCTCAGGTAAAAGTAAGAGGAGGATGGGCTTTGGGCATGGACAGGGATGCTTATTGGAATGATTTTGTTAAAAGCGGAAAAGTGGAAGATTATCTTAGATATGCCGGGTATGAAGTAAAGGCTTCGTCGTCGGAAGATACGGATGAACAGGTGAAAGGGCATGCAGGAGTTTATCACGACAATGGGGATGGTGCTGAAGGCAGAGCCTATGGGGGAATATGACAGACGTGTCGTATTGCTTACAAAAGACCGTGGGAAGATTTCTGCATTTGCCAGAGGGGCGAGAAGGCAGGGTAACCGGCTTTCGGCGTCGACGGATTTATTTGCCTTTGGAGAATTTAAGCTGTATCCCGGAAAGAATTCCTATACGATCACCGATGCGGCGATCAGTAATTATTTTGAAGGATTTCGTGATCAGTTTAACGAAGCGATGTACGGNATGTATTTTCTGGAGGTCATGGATTATCAGACCAGAGAAAACAATGATGAAAGGGAAATGCNGNAGCNCTTATATNAATCCCTGNGCGCCGTACTGCATGATGNCTATGATAACCGTCTGGTACAGGTGATCTTTGAAATCAAGACGATGGCGCTGATGGGGGAATTTAACCAGATGCTGGATGAGAATAAGTATCGGCCGGGTACGCTATATGCAGTGGATTACATAGTGAGGCATAGGGTGGAGGAGCTGTTTCAATTTTCCGTAAAAGAAGAAATTTTAAAGGAACTTATTACAATAAGCAGGGAAGAAAAATCGCTTCGCTGGAATCATGGATTTAAAAGTGAGGAAATGCTTGCAATTATTGGCTGAAAAGTATAATGTATAGTTTAGGTAGTTTAAGAAGCGATCAGATCAGGAGATGGATATATGAACAAAAAATGGAAACATTGGGTTTTGACGGTTATGATGGTATGCGTGGTTTGGCTGGCGGGATGCGAATCCGATCAGACGGAATTTACAAAAAGCGGGATTGAAGTTTCGGAAGATAATACCATAAATGCGGTCATTATTGAGAATTTCACGGCGGATTATTATCAGATGGAGGAGTTGAAACAGTTTGTGACGGAGGATGTTGCAAACTATAATACGGAGCTCGGAAGCACTGCGGTGACTGTGGGGGAATCTTCCATGGAAAACGGAACCATACGCCTGAATCTTGCGTTCCAAAATTTTGATGCATATAACGGCTATATGCCGGAGGAAGTATTTATAGGTGATTTACAGGGGGCGTATGATAGAGGATATAGCTTTGACCGTACGTTAAATACCGCAGGAAAAGACGGGCAGACTATTGCAAGGGCGGATCTTATGAATATGGGGAATTCTAAAGTGATCGTAGTGACCGGGGATCTCTGCGTCAGATGTCCGTCGAAGATCTTATATTATTCCACGGGGATGACGCTGCTGGACAGCCAGACGGTCAGCGCGGATTCAGCGGGAAATTATTTTATCATATATAAATAAAGGTAATTGCGAAAGAGTTATGCCCGGCTTACATAACTCTTCGCCTGAAAATATATTTCCGAACATCTATGTTCTAACATAGATGTTCTAACATCATAAATGAAATCATTTTTGGAACATATATTTTCAAACTTTGAGTTATGTAAACCTCATGGACAAGATTGTGGAACGAAAAAACATAAAGTAAATGTTTTGCAATTATCTACATAAAAAATAAGGGAAAGAGGAGAGAAAACAATGGAAAAAACCATGGAGAAGATCGTGGCACTGGCAAAGGGAAGAGGATTTGTGTATCCGGGTTCCGAGATTTACGGGGGATTGGCTAACACGTGGGATTACGGCAATCTTGGCGTGGAACTGAAGAATAATGTTAAGAAAGCATGGTGGCAGAAATTTGTACAGGAAAACCCGTATAATGTGGGAGTAGATTGTGCGATCTTAATGAATCCGCAGACATGGGTGGCTTCCGGTCATTTGGGCGGATTTTCAGATCCGCTGATGGACTGTCGGGAATGTCACGAGAGATTCCGCGCAGATAATGTCATTGAGGATTTTGCAAAGGAAAATGGTATTACTTTGGAGACGGCTGTGGATGCGTGGTCGCCGGAAGAGATGATGGATTACATTAAGGAAAAGAGCATTCCGTGCCCGACCTGCGGAAAGCACAATTTTACGGATATCAGACAGTTTAACCTGATGTTTAAGACGTTNCAGGGCGTGACCGAGGATGCNAAGAGNACCGTATATCTGCGNCCGGAGACAGCGCAGGGTATCTTTGTTAATTTTAAGAATGTCCAGAGGACGTCCAGNAAGAAGATCCCGTTTGGAATCGGACAGATCGGCAAATCCTTCCGTAATGAAGTNACNCCGGGCAATTTTACATTCCGTACCAGAGAGTTTGAGCAGATGGAGCTGGAATTCTTCTGCGAGCCGGGGACAGATCTTGAATGGTTCCAGTATTGGAGACAATTCTGTATCGACTGGCTGAAGGCGCTTGGCATGAAGGATGAGGAAATGCGCGCAAGGGATCATTCACCGGAGGAGCTGTGCTTTTACTCCAAAGGAACGACGGATATCGAATTCAAGTTTCCGTTTGGCTGGGGCGAGCTGTGGGGAATCGCAGACCGTACGGATTATGACCTGACGCAGCATCAGAATGTATCTAAGCAGGATATGAGTTATTTTGATGAGACAAAGAATGAAAAATACATTCCGTATGTCATCGAGCCGTCTTTGGGTGCGGACAGAGTCGTATTGGCGTTTCTCTGTGCCGCATACGACGAGGAAGAACTTGGCGAGGGTGATATGAGGACTGTACTTCGGTTCCATCCGGCGCTGGCTCCGGTAAAGATCGGTGTGCTTCCGCTTTCTAAGAAATTAAATGAGGGTGCGGAAAAGATCTACGCTTCTCTTTGTAAAAAATATAACTGCGAGTTTGATGACAGGGGCGCCATCGGTAAGAGATACCGCCGCCAGGATGAAATCGGAACGCCGTTCTGTGTAACCTATGATTTTGATTCGGAGACGGATGGATGCGTAACTGTCAGATTCCGTGATTCCATGGAACAGATCAGAGTAAAGATCGATGAACTGGATGCTTACTTTGCAGATAAATTCGATTTCTAATGAAGAACTGATTTCATTGGTGCTTCCTTAGAACCGCAGACGCGCAAGGATTTTCTGTGGAATGTTTCATTTAATTTGTTCTGAATATCTTGATTCTAAATCTGCCGGATAAGTGATATTGTCCGGCAGATTTTTTCCCGGTAAATAAAAGAAAAGATTTATGTAAAAATTTTCCAACTAATAGTGCATTTTATAAAATATTGTGGTAAAATTATACTAATGTCGGCTTGTACGACAATTAAATGTATAGAGGGAGACAAGAGCATGGCAAAAAAATGGGTTTATTTATTTAGCGAAGGCGATGCAAAGATGCGTGAGCTGCTTGGCGGCAAGGGCGCTAATCTTGCGGAAATGACCAATCTTGGGCTTCCGGTACCTCAGGGCTTCACGATTACGACAGAGGCTTGTACACAGTATTACGAGGA
>WFLX010381222.1_pt1 | contig 16380 bp, 14 predicted proteins | sample 4967041 | NCBI WGS metagenome assembly WFLX01 (sample SAMN12857096, study PRJNA449069) | gut metagenome | isolation source: stool from male and female vole | host: Microtus ochrogaster | place: USA:Florida | collected 2017 | reverse complement strand
TTGCGGCTGTCAGGAAAATAGGGCGCCCCTAAGTGAAGGTCGCTCAGGAAGTAGACCGCCATCAGAGGAACCCGAGCTCAAGTTTGGCCTCCTCGCTCATCATGTCCTGCGTCCACTGCGGCTCGAAGACCAGGCGGAGGTCAACGGCCTCAGGCCCCTCGACACTGAGCAGCTTCTGGCGCACATCCTCCATTATGAAATCGGCGGCCGGGCACCCGGGAGCCGTAAGAGTCATGTCCACATGCAGAGTCTTGTCGGCAGGCGTGTAGTCTATCTTGTATATCAGCCCGAGGTCATAGACGTTGACCGGAATCTCCGGGTCAAACACCGTGCGCAGCAGCTCGATAGCGCGCGAGACAATGCGCATCTCCTCATCAACCTTCTGCTCGAGCGACTCAGCGGAAGTCTTGCCGTNCGGNGCGGCCTGCTCCCTGANCTCGCNNTCCATATTCTCTTTNTCTATATCTTTTTCCATATGTAATAATCAATTTGAATGTACCGGTCTGATTGACTCTGCAAATTTAACAATTACACACCGTCTAAGAAATATCTTTTGACAGTTTTTTCACACTTTTATGCACCATCGCACTGTTTTTACGCCCCCGCGTGGCGATTTACAGTTTTTTTGATTAACTTTGCATCTGATACGGCTGCGCCGTAGCTCTCTCCGAGATTTATCTTGATGATTTATCTAAATACTGTCTAACTATGAACCAGATCTCCAAACTCGCCCTCGCCGGCGCTTTAGTGCTCGCAGGCGCCGCTACTGCCAACGCCGGCTGGCGCTTCGGCATCAAGGCCGGACTCAACCTCGACAACCTCAAGGTCCATAACCTCGCTGATCTCAAGGATAATTTCGACACCGACAACCGCTGCGGCTGGACGGCCGGCATCATGACCGAGTTCGAAGTCCCCGTGGTTGGCATCTGCGCCGACGCTTCGCTGATGTACACCCGCATGGAAAATTCTTTCGAGATTCCATATGTTGAAAAAGCGGCAAGTTACGCCGTCGCCACCGGTTATGAGACCAACGCCGGAAAGAATTTCATCGAGATTCCCGTCAACCTGAAGTGGAAGCTCAACCTCCCCCTCGTGTCCAAGATCATCAAGCCCATGATCATGACCGGCCCCGCTTTCGCTTTCAANCTCGGCAGCAACCCCTACAAGGATGTGGTCAAGGCCAAGACCTGCCAGGTGGCCTGGAACGTAGGCCTCGGCGTAGAGCTCTTCAGCCACCTTCAGGTGCAGGGGCAGTATGGCTTCGGCATCAACAAGGTGGCCGAACTCGTCAGCCCCATCCATACCGAAGACCTCAAGGTGAAAAACAATTACTGGACCGTAACTGCCGCCTGGCTCTTCTGATTCCCAATAACCCACCCACGTGAATACAAGATCACTCATAACGCTTGCGGCCGGACTCGCCGCGCTCGCCTCTCCCCTCGCCTCTGAGGGGGCGTTCCGCTGGGGTCCGACCGCAGGCCTCAATATCAACAGCCTCCACTGGAAGCAGAAACTCCTCGAGACTTCGCAGACCGTGGGGGCCCAGGCCGGTGTCATGGCCGAGCTCATGATCCCCGGCATCGGCTTCGGCATAGATTTCGGCCTGAAATACTCGATGCAGGGAGCCAAGGTCAATTTCGGACAGTATCCGGTCTGGAGCGTCAGCGGATACGGCGATGAGAATGTGGTGATACATACTCTCGAGATTCCTTTCGACCTGCGATTCAAGTGGACACGCATGGACGGCCTGGAGGACATCATCGCCCCCTTCGCCTACGCCGGCCCCGCCTTCACATTCAATCTCGGCGACAACAATATCGGGGCTCTCGAGTATCCGGCCGGATTTGTGGCCATACGCTTCGGTCTGGGCCTGGAGTTCATCAAGAAAATCCAGCTCTCGGCCGGNTACTCCTTAGGAGTGAGCTATATCACGCGCACCGTCAAGCTCGACAACCTCAGCGCGCAGCCCCGCTCCTGGAACGTGGCTCTGACCTATCTCTTCTGAACCCGCGAGTCTTTGCGGCAGACGCATGTTTGCAGAAGTAATCTTACCGTTGCCACTCTACTCCACCTTCACCTACAGCGTGCCCCCCGGCATGGAGCGCGATCTGCAGGTGGGGAGCCGCGTGCTTGTGCAGTTCGGCCGCAGGAAGTATTACACTGCCATCGTATTCTCTATTTCAGACCGCTTCGAGGGCCCGTATGAGGTCAAGCCTCTCGCGGCCCTGCTCGACCCGGCGCCGATAGTGCGCTATCCCCAGATGAAACTCTGGCAGTGGGTGGCCGATTACTATCTCTGCTCCATCGGCGAGGTCTACAAGGCGGCGGTGCCCGCCGGGCTCAAACCTGAGAGCGAGACTTTCGTATCACTCTCCCCAGACTATGACCCTGACCTCCCCGGGGATGCTGAAGCCCAAACCGAGACCCCGGGGCCGGAGTCCCCGGAGGCGGACAAGGGGCACCCCACAAAGCTCACCGAAAGGGAGGCTATGGTGGTGATGCTCCTCTCCGAGAAGAAAAAGATGAAAATCTCCGAAATCGAGCAGCAGCTCCACCTGGCGAGCGCAACGGCCGTGGTCAATACCCTGCTCGAAAAGGGAATAGCGGGCATCAGCGAGAATGTCGTGGAGCGCTACCGGCCTAAAAAGGAGACTTTCGTGCGCCTCACGATTCCCCGGGGGGACTCCGAGGGGCTGCACTCCCTCTTTGACGCCGTGACGCGCTCGCGGCGCCAGGAGCAGGCCCTGGTGGCCTACCTGGACCTGTCGCGCTGGATGGCGCGCGAGACAGAGCCATTACCCGTCACACGCGAGGCCCTGCTGCAGAAGTCTCAGACCACGCCGGGCATTCTCAAGGCTATGGCCGACAANGGCATTTTTGAGATATACCGCGAGAGCGTCANCCGNTTCCAAGCCTCCGGTACAGGCTCANGCGCCCCCCTGCCAAAACTCTCGGATGCGCAAGGGAGGGCATTGCAAGAAATCAGGCAGGCCTTCCGCGACAAGGAGGTCGCCCTGCTTCACGGCGTGACCGGAAGCGGCAAGACGGAAATCTACGCACACCTCATCCGCGAGGTGCTCGACCGGGGTAGCCAGGCCCTCTACCTTGTGCCCGAAATATCGCTCACCACACAGCTCACCGACCGTCTGCGCAGCGTCTTTGGCGACCGTCTGCTGGTGTATCATTCCAAGTTTTCCGACAACGAGCGCGTCGATATATGGCGCCGCATGCTCACCTCCAATGAGCCATTGGTGGTGCTGGGGGCCCGCTCCGCGGTCTTTCTCCCCTTCGCGCGCCTGGGCCTTGTCATTGTCGATGAGGAGCATGAGGCCTCCTTCAAGCAGTATGACCCGGCTCCGCGCTACAATGCCCGCGATGTGGCTACGGTGCTTGCCCGCATGCACGGGGCACGCACGCTCTTCGGCTCCGCTACCCCCTCGGTGGAGACCTACTGGAAGGCCCGGCAGGGACGCTACGGCCTCGTGACCCTCTCGGAGCGTTTCGAGGGGGCGCAGCTCCCCGATGTGGAGATTGTGGACATGCGCGAGCAGCGCAAGCAGAAACTGGCCTCCGGCTCCATCTCGCGCCCGCTGCGCCTGCAGACCGAAGAGGCCCTCAAAGCGGGGAGGCAGGCCATCATGTTCCAGAACCGGCGCGGCTTCGCTCCGGTGGTGGTGTGCCGCACATGCGGATGGACCCCCAAGTGCATCAACTGCGATGTCTCGCTGGTCTATCACAAGCAGACCGACATGCTGCGGTGCCATTACTGCGGTTATTCCCGCACCCTTCCCTCCCTCTGCCCAGCCTGCGGCGAGAATACCATAGAGGTCTACGGCTATGGCACGGAGCGTATCGCAGAGGAGATGCACCGCGCTTTCGACGGCTACCGCGTGGCCCGCATGGACCTCGACACGACGCGCAACAAGGATGCTTACCAGGATATTATAGAGGAGTTCGCCCGCCATGAGACCGACATTCTGGTAGGCACGCAGATGGTCTCCAAAGGGCTCGATTTTGAAAAGGTGTCGCTCGTCGGGGTCATCAATGCCGACACGCTGCTGAATTTCCCCGATTTCCGGAGCAACGAGCGCGCTTTCAACATGCTCGAGCAGGTGGCGGGGCGCGCCGGGCGCCGCAAGGACAAGGGGACGGTCATCATACAGACCACCCGCCCCGACCATGACGTGCTGCGCCGCGTCAAGGCCCACGATTACGAGGGTTTCTATCACGATGAGCTCCGGCAGCGCGAAAAATATTTCTACCCCCCTTTCACCAAGATAATCAATATCTATCTGCGAAGCAAGGATGCCCCTGTGGCAGACCGGGCTGCCGTCAGGCTCGCCCTGGCGCTGCGCGAGGTGTTCGGCAACCGCGTGCTCGGCCCCGAGAAACCCTTCGTGAGCCGCGTGGCCACATGGTATCTGCAGTGCATCGTGCTCAAGGTCGAGGCCAACGCTTCGATGATCAAGGTCAAGGCCCTCCTCCGCGAGATATACGAGCGCCTGGCCCCCGACCCCGATATCAAGGCTTCACAGATATATTATGACGTAGACCCAGTCTGATTATTTGTTCCAACCATGTCTATACACGATAATTTCGACCGAGACCATCTCTGGCATCCCTATACCTCCACCCATGACCCCCTGCCGACCTACAAGGTCGCTTCGGCCTCGGGCGCGGAAATCACCCTCGAGGACGGGCGGCAGCTCATTGACGGGATGTCGTCATGGTGGTGCGTGATACACGGCTACTCCCACTCCATCCTCACGAAGGCGGCCAAGGAGCAGATTGCCCGCATGAGCCATGTGATGTTCGGCGGATTCACACACGACCCCGCCATAGAGCTCGGCAAGATTCTCCTTGACATCCTCCCCCCGTCGATGAACCATATCTTCTATGCCGATTCGGGCTCCGTTGCCACGGAGGTAGCTCTTAAGATGGCTGTGCAGGCTCAGGATGACCCCAAGCGCACGGACATAGCCACTATCCTCGGCGGCTATCACGGCGACACATGGAACGCCATGTCTGTCTGCGACCCCGTCACGGGCATGCACGGAGCTTTCGGCCCCTCGCTCCCCGCGCGCCTCTTCGCCCCACGCCCGCGGTGCCGTTTCGGCGAGGAGTGGGACCCGGAGGATTTCAAGCCCATGGAGGAGCTTCTTGACAAGCACCGCGACACCCTGGCGGCTGTCATCCTGGAGCCTGTCGTGCAGGGAGCCGGAGGCATGTATTTCTATCACCCCCAATACCTGCGCGAGCTGCGCCGCAAGTGCGACGAACTCGGCATACTCCTGATTTTCGATGAGATAGCGACAGGATTCGGACGCACGGGACACCTTTTCGCCTGGGAACATGCCGGAGTCGAGCCGGACATCATGCTCATCGGCAAGGCCATCACAGGCGGTTTCATGAGCTTCGCCGCTGTGGCGACCAACGCGAAGGTTGCGGAAATGATCTCCTCCTCCAGCGCGAAATGCATCATGCACGGCCCGACCTTCATGGGCAATCCTCTTGCATGCGCCGTAGCCGTGGCCTCTACCCGCCTCCTGCTCGAATCCCCCTGGCAGAAGCGTGTCAAGGAACTTGAGGCTATTTTCAAGGAGAGGCTTTCGGCCGCAAAAGGCTGGAAATGCGTCCGCGAGGTGCGCGTGCTCGGCGCTATCGGAGTGCTCGAGCTCGAGGACTGGATTGATGTAGGGCCATTCCAGAAGATGTGCGTGGACCGCGGAGTGTGGATTCGGCCTTTCGGCCACAATGCCTATCTCATGCCCCCTTACCTTGCGGTCAGCGACAGCCAGGCCCACAAGCTGTGTGACGCGCTGCTCGACATCATCTATGAACTGTATGAAAAACCTCTTCTGAAAAATGACTGACAGCCGGGTGCCCGAGCATATATCACTCCTGATGGCCGATAAGGCCCGGTCAGGCAATCTGCGCCATATCCCGGCCGGAGCCGGGGACCGGCGTACGATGCTCGACCTGGTCTCTAACGACTATCTGTCGCTGGGGAGCCGCGCCGATGCCGGGGAATTCGATGAGCTAAAGGCCAAGATGTGCGCCAGTCATGCCATGACCTCCTCCGCTTCAAGGCTGCTGTCGCGCCGCCAGGGGGAATATGCCGAACTTGAATCACTGCTCGAAACCCTCTACGGGCGTCCCGCGCTGCTGTTCAATTCCGGCTATCATGCCAATACGGGTCTTGTGTCGGCTCTAAACACCGGCAAGACCCTCTTTGCAATTGACAAGCTCATGCACGCGTCTGTCTACGACGGGCTGCGCGTCGGAGGATGCGTGTTCGAAAGGTTCCGCCACAATGACATGGCTTCGCTGCGCAGGATACTTGAACGCCGCCATGATGAGTATGACTCAATCGTGGTGATAGTGGAGTCTGTCTACAGCATGGACGGCGACCTCGCCCCCCTGCGCGAGCTCGTGAGCCTGCGCGGGGAGTTTCCGAAGATGCTCCTTTACGTTGACGAGGCGCATGCCGTAGGGGTCAGGGGCCGCTCAGGGCTCGGGCTGGCCGAAGAGACCGGCACTGCCGGAGGCATTGACATCCTGACGGGCACTTTCGGCAAAGCACTCGCCTCATCGGGCGCCTTTGCCATCTGCAGCGCCCAGCTGCGCGATTTTTTCATCAACTCCTCCCGCTCCTTCATTTTCTCCACAGCCCTCCCACCGGCATGCGCGGCCTGGAGCCGCGAGATGCTGCTGCTCTCCCTGGAAATGGAGAGTGAACGGAGACATCTCGCCCGGCTCTCGGAATGGTTCGCCCGTGAAGTGGCCGCTCTCACGGGACGCGACAGCGGAAGCCGCAGCCAGATTGTGCCGCTGCTCGTCGGCGATCCCCAAAGGGCGGTAGCCCTGTCTGACTCGCTTAGAGAGGCAGGTTTCGATGCCCTGGCGATACGCCGCCCTACAGTCCCGCCAAACGGCGAGCGCATACGCTTCTCCCTCTCCGCAGGGCTGACCCGCGAAAGCCTCCTCCCCCTAATCAGGCATCTCAAACACCTTTCAGCACAACAATTCCTTTCAGATCAACTATAAGGAAAAAATGAAAATAGATTTCATCAGCCGCTCATCATCCTCCTCCCGTCTAATCCTCATCTTCGCAGGCTGGAGCACCGGACCCTCCCTCTACGCCGGAATAGCGCGCAAGGGATGGGATGTGGCGGTGTGTCACGGATACGATGATTTCTCCCTCCCCGAAGATTTGCTTCAACCCTACTCCACGGTCATAGTCTACGCCTGGTCATTCGGAGTCTTCGCCGCCATGCGCGCCCTGCGGGGCCGTCAGGTAACCTCGGCATACGCCCTCAACGGCACGGGGCTCCCGGTTGACGAGCTCCGCGGAATAAATCCTGCCATCTTCGACGGCACCCTCAAGGGGCTCAACCCCTCCACACTGCTTAAATTCCGCCGCAGAATGGCCGGTTCCTCCCGGGCAATTGCCGATATGCAGGCCAAGCTCGAGCACACTCCGGATATAGAGCTTCTTCGCGGTCATCTTTCGGCCATTGCCCACGAACAGCGTGAAAGCATGGCTGAAGGCTTACGGGATGACCTCCCCTGGCGCCGCGTGTTCATCTCCGCCTCTGACCGAATCATACCCCCTGAGGCGCAGTCAAGATACTGGCTCGAGCACCCCGTGCGTCCAGAGATTGTGACTATGGAGGGTGCCCACTACCATCCCCTGGAAGACATTATCGACACCACACTGCCCCGGCCCGAAAAAGTAGGAGACAAGTTCGAGGAGGCCCTCGACACCTACGGCGATCATGCCAGGGCACAGCGCATCATAGCTCAGCGGCTCGCAGCGATGCTCCCCCCGCAGGCCCGACGAGGCGGAGAAATACTGGAGATAGGAGCCGGTTGCGGGATGCTCACTTATATGTATGCTCCCGAGCTGCGACCTGCCGCAGCCACATTCGTCGACCTCTACCCTCCCCGAGCGCCATACTCAATCGCACCCTCCGAAGACTATATACGCCAAGATGCCGNACTTTNGNTGGACAGCGCACCCGCNGACANCTNCGATGTCATACTCTCCGCCTCAACAATGCACTGGTTTGCCGACCCCCGCAGATTCCTGGCCAACGCCCGGCGTATTCTCAAGCCCGGCGGCTATCTCGTAGTCAGCACATTCGTAGAGGGCAACCTCGGCGAACTCGACACCGGGCGCCCCGCCCCCCTGCATTACCACAAGGCCCCGGAACTGGCCCGCATGGTTTCCGAAATATTTGGCAGCGCATCGGTCCGCACACATGCCGAAGAAATTCCCCTGACCTTCCCGACAGCCCGCGAAGCTCTCATGCACCTCAAACGCACCGGTGTCGGAGGCTCAGCCAAAAACCGCGCCTCCCTGCGCGATCTCATCCGCGCCCTGACACCCGAAGACCCCGAGAGGCTGCCCACCCTCACATTCCGCCCAATGTATATAATAGCCGGAAAATCCGGACTCTGAACAAAATGAGTCCAACCTCCACCTCAATCCCTGAATAATATCTTACACATATATGATAGACTTCAACTCATACCGCAACCTCCTCATCTCTGACCGCACCGTGCGCCGCTTCCGTCAGGACAAAACCGTCGACACGGACACTCTCCTCAGCCTCGTGGAACTCGTGCGCTACTGCGCCTCGGGACGCAACGCACAGCCTCTCAAATATGCAGTAGCGGACACCGAAGACCTGTGTGCAAAAATATTCCCGCACCTCAAATGGGCCGGCTACTATAAAGACTGGGACGGTCCCGAACCGGGAGAACGTCCCGCAGCCTACCTCATCCAGTGCCTTGACACGCATTACGGCCCCAACTGCCTCTGCGACGATGGCCTCCAGCTTCAAGCCATAACACTGGGCGCAGCCACACTCGGCCTGGGATGCTGCATCATAAAAGCCTTCAACGCCCCCGCCCTTGCCGAAGCCCTCGGCATACCCGAGCGCTACCAGCCCCGGTACGTGCTGGCCATAGGCCACCCCGCCGAACAAGTGAAGCTCGAAGAAATGGACGGCACCGATGACGCCGATTTCAAATACTTCCGCACCCCCGACGGCACCCACCACGTCCCAAAGCGCCCCCTCCCCCAGCTAATCATCCCCAAATAANTCCAATNANNCCAATNNCTCCAATTANTCCAATNNNTCCAATTACTCCAATNNCTCCAATTACTCCAATNNCTCCAATTACTCCAATTACTCCAATNNCTCCAANNANTCCAATAGCTCCAAAAATTCCAATAGCTCCAATAATCCCCTCCCCGCCCGGCAGATTTTTCAATAAAAATTTGCAAGATTCAAAAAAAGGCATTAACTTTGCACTCGCTATCAGAAACACCCGAGGAAAGATGCCGGAGTGGTCGATCGGGACGGNCTCGAAAACCGTTGTACCCTTACGGGTACCCAGGGTTCGAATCCCTGTCTTTCCGCATTTCATACTGTTTTACAGTATTTTAACTAAAAAGTACCCGCAAAAGTACCCAAATAGGCGCTTTTGCGGGTCTTTTTATGGCTTCCGGCTTATGTGCTGGCCGAAGAAGTAGAGGGCGGCTCCTGCTGCTATAAGAAGAAGGACCCATAGCCCGGCGTAGCTCCTGGGCGCCTCCTGTTCCTTACTCTCGGCCTTCCGGTCGTCCTTCTTTTCGACGTTGGCGGCGGTGGTCGTGCTGTCGCTCTTGTTAACCTGGCTTCCGGCGCTCGTCTGGGTGGTCCGGTTCTGCCTCTCCTCGGCGTTAATGTTTACGGATCCTTTGGTGTATGACGTCGGCCGGATATTAGGCGGCTTGTCGTCCCGGGCCTCCTTGTCTGCGGTTGCTGTCGGTATCGCTGCCGGGAGACTGTCGGGGGGTGTCTCGTCGTCCTGGCCGGCGAAGTCCCAGCGCTCGAAGTCGAAAGTTACGTTAACGCGGTTGAGGATCTGTTCCAGGATTGCCTGGTCGAAGGTGGCGGCGGCCGTCTCGTTGGTCGCCTTCTGCTGGTCGAAGGCTGCGGCCGTCTCCTGTCTTGTCTCCTCCTTCGCTGCTGCCTTCCTCGCGGTGCTGCAGCTCTGGAAGCTGACGAAAAGAAGAAGGGTTATTAATATGGCTGTGGCGTGTCTCATGCTTGGAGGTCTTTGAAGTTGGTAGTTTGGAGCGGGAGGGTGTTATGGACCAAAGCGCCGAAGCGTATGTNGTCNAGGCGGCGGGTCNAGCCCTTGCGGTATTTCTCGGACGTCGGGCGCTTGGCGATGATGTCGTCTATGAAGCGAAGGCGGGCGCGCTTGATATGGTCGAACAGGGCGCGGGGGTCCNGNGCGTTGACTGCCGCCAGGGTNTTGGGGCNTNCTNTCCCGTCTACTTTCACGCCGAGNATNTTCTGGACTTCGGTTATACCGTGCTTTCCGCTGGCCCATACCCAGTCGACTACTATATTAGCTACGCTCTGGCTCCGGATCTTGTCGGCCTGCCATCGGTCCCANNANTGNGGNTTCATNACNCGGTTAACGGCGTCCTCCGGGGTTATGAGCTTGAGGTCGGCTACNTCGATGTCTCCGTCTCCGTCCTTGTCNTAGCCTACNTGTTTCCAGGTGCTGATGGTTACGCCTCGGTTCGTGGCCCCTCCNGGGTCNTNGGGGTCGTTTGCATAGCCTCCTTCCCAGCTCAGAATGAAGGGGGCGAGAATGTCAATTTTNGCCATGTNGGTTACTCAATNNANGGGGGNANTATGTANTGAATATTTTGGGCGGCCTCGTGTAGACTTGCGCGGGCTGTGTCCAGGTCTACCTCGCGGCCGTGGGTAAACTCGCAGAAGATGCTGCCTACCCAGTCATGTTGGTTGTCGCTTAGTCTCTTGATAATTACCTGGGACGTNCCGCAGGCTCCCAGAAGGCTNCGGGCGTAGCGGTCTGTNACCTGGCCGTCTATGTCGGTAATTACTGTAAANAGCTGGCTGGCCATAAGCTGGCAAAAGCGGGCGATGTCGCTCATTTTAAGATTCTGGATCTTGGGCTTCATGCTCTCGACGCCTTTACGCTTGCTCTCGAAGTATATGCTAACCATGCTTTCNTTGCCGAGCGGGTGCGGCTGGACNATATAAACGCGGTCGGCCTTCAACTCGTGGAGCACTTCCCACAGCTCGCCGTGNACGATCGCGGAGTTGTCGCTTCGGCGCTTCTGCTTTTCGGCCTGCTCNTCCTCCAGCTTTTTNACCTTNANGTCGGTGAGTTTATTTTTGGCATACTGGTTATAGGCNAAGTAGGCCGCTATAATTGTGCCTATGGCGCTAATGATAGCGGGTAAATTTTCCATCGTGTTGTCGTTTAGTCGTTATAGCCGGCGGCCTGGAGGTCGGCCGCTATCTGGATTTTGATTTCCCGGATGCGGCGAAGGTAGGCAATATAACGGGCCTTTGCCTGCTCTGCCTCCTGCTCGTCGAGGAGTCCGGCGTTGGCGGCGTTATAGCTGTTCACGAGGTCAAATTCGGCGGTTTCGTCGATTTCGTCCCGGATCACTGCCTTAACCAGGGCGGCGCGGGTCGGGCGTCCCCAGATCTGCACCTGGTCGCAGTCCCAGCTCTTTTTTTCGGTCCCGTCCTCCCTCTGGTCCGTGCGCCGGGTCATGTTGTAGCTGTAATGGAAGGAGCCATTACCGAGGTCCGTTATTATTGCGGGCCTTTCGTCTGAATTGGATTTCATGTGGTGTATCTTGTTAAATTGGTGAGTGGTTACTCGGGGTGATGTCTGCATTTTCAGATTAGTCTTCGGGGATGAAACAGAGCCGCGTCCCCACGGCTGCAGCCGCTGATGCCGGAGTGTAGCGCGTATCTGAACATGCCAAACCTGCATTATATCCGTAGTATGCCATGCCTCCGAAGAGCACGCAACGGACTGCCTCCCCCGCAGCCGGTATACCGGTGTAAAAATAATCGCTGAAATANGTAGTTGCGGTTGCTCCGTCCCCTCCTTCGCAGGGCGCATTATCACCGTCTTCTCCCCCTATGATGGTCTTTGCGTAGCTGCCCGTCCGGGGGAGCTCGCCGCGGTTCCTGTAGTTAGTCAGACTCGCGGCAGTGCTGCCGAAGAGGGCCGGGTCGTCGCAGGTGAAGAAAAGACTGCGCGCTCCGTCATCATTGCTTTGTATCAGGCTCAGGCAGCCGTCCGCGCAGCTCCATATATGGCCGAAGGGGTTCTCGAGGCCCCGGTAGCTGGGGACCTTCACTTTTACGGTGGTGGTGTCGTATTGGCTCGGCATCGTATATTCCACTTCGCCTGTCGCGTTGCCCAGACTGTTTGTCAGGCCGCAGGGTAGAAAGGGATAATAGGTGTTAAACTCGCTCCACTTGTCAGCAATCAGCATAGTGGCTCCTGTTCCGAGGCCCCCTTGCCGGTAGCCGTTGGCGTCGGGCTGAGCATTAAAATCAGCCTGGCAGTTGCGGGNGGCGTACTCGATGCCAAAAAACCAGTATGTAGTGCGCTGGGCCTGGTACAGGTCGCAATTCCAGCCGGCGCCGTTAAGCCCTGCGGCGCCTCTGTTGCGGGCGTACTCCCGGAATTTGGTTAACGTCACATAGGTGGCCGGACGCCCGAGAAGGGTCCTGTATGTTCCGTCCCAGGCGGCGTTGTTGTTGCCCCCTCGGAAATTGGCCGTAGTGTTGACTACTGAGGCCAGCTTCGGGGTGGCTGCTACGGTGCGGTCTACTGTTGCTTCGTAGGCGCTCCGGTAGCACTTGCGCACGTAGTGGAAGCCCGGCAGAGGATACTCCGAAAGCAGGGCGGTCAAGTTGTTGCCGTCGAACTCGAATTTTTCGTAGTGGTCCGGAAGCTCTACCATTACCATTCCGTCGGCGCCTGTAAGGTTGGCCGCGGATCCGGAGTCCCTCTTGGCGCTGTTGGCGGGGTGAAGGTAGTAGTTTACTTCNCCGTCGTCTTTNAGCACACATCGNCGCATGCGGCTCTGTATCGGCAGGCTNACGTGAAGCTCCGGACGGCCTACGCGCTCCAGGNNTCCGGCNGCTGCTACGGCGAGGTTTATTTTCACGCCATAGTAATAATCGTAGGGGAAAACGGGCTTAGTGTTGCCCGCAGCGATGATTAATCCCATAATTAAAATTGTTTACTTTGGTTGCAAAGTTAAGCATTTACGTACTATGTTAGTACGTTTTGTTAATAAAGTCCTCATAACTTTTNGGCNGGGCCGTGATCCGGCGTGAAGAAATAAGGGAAAGAAGGGCCGGGCCGTGATCCGGCCCTTTGTTATAGGCTGGTCCAGGAGTTGCCTCCGTTGGTGCTCTTTTGAAGGCCGGAAGGCGTGCAGCGCAGGGCGTAGCTTCCGAACTTGACAATAAAGCCCTCTTCGTTGAGGAACATGGCCCCGGATCCCCAGGTGCTGACCATGCCGTCGTAGCCTAGCAGGGTGCGCTGGTAATTGCCACGGATGTATTTATAGCATGCCTCAGTGAAAACTGTAAAGGGTTTCAGCGCCCCGGTATCGCTTGCGAGCCACGTCCAGTTGAAAACTTCAATAAGGATGCTGTAACCGCCTTGGCCTCCTGCAGTCACATTAAAGATGTAGTCTTTACAGTCTACTGCCAGGGTTAATCTGTCGCCTTTGCCTGCGGCCTCCCCTGTTCCGGTCCATGACTTGACCGGGACACCGTCGCGGAGCAGGGATACTTTTATGCCGCTTGCGGTGACATGTACGGTCGAGCTGTCGCTCTCAATTTTACCGGGAACGGTGAAGAAGACTGAAAACCTTCCCAATTGTATAGTGGAGCCCCTCTCGAAAAATCCTAACGGAATTGTGACAGGCTCATACGGTGTCCATACATAAAGGCCGGTATGCGGTATATACCCCGTAGGTACGTTCTGGCCGCTCAGTTCTCCCGCGCTGAGGCAGTCGTAGGTCCGGTGCAGAATGTGGTCATTGTATTTACCAACGCTAACGTTAGCAATGCGAACCATGGCGTAGCCGTCATGAATCAGGCCGAAGCCGTCGGAATCCATTACTACGCTGTCGGCTGCTCGGATTTCTCCGGCGCCGGCATCCAGGGTGATAGCCGGGGTTATGTCGTTCCCTGCATCGTCTTTGTCTGACGATTTGAGGGTTCCGGCGNTCAGNCTCCAGCCTCCTATCTCGCCTTCTTTAGATGTANTCTTCCCGGCGATGTCNGCGTTGCTGGCTATGACCTTGCCGTTTTGGAGCACTCTGAACGGGGCGGTTCTGCGGTTTCCTTCGCTGGCCCCGGCCCATATTCTCACTTTTTCTGCCTCCGGGGTGGTGGCCGTCTCCTTCCATGTCTTCCCGAAACCTCCCGTTATGCCTGCGACGATTGACGCCGTGAACTGGTTGGCGAGCTGGACGGTCCCTGCCGTAACTATCCCGCCGTCGATGCAGGTCTGGGTGCAGTCGTAATAGGTGGCTTCTACCCAGTCGTTAGCGTTGAAGGCTCCGGCCACGGTGTTGTCTTTGATGCAGCGCCACAGGCCTCCGGCTGCCTTGCAGGTGCTGTCTATGCCTTTGAGCCATAGGTCGCCGACATAATAGGGGCCTTTTGGCTCTGCTACAAATACCGTCCTTTTCCCGTCGGCGGTGTCCTGCGCTTCCGCTGCTGCCGTTGCCGCTGCCAGGGCGTCTGCGTCCTGGATTCTGCTCCAATAGTATGTCCGGCGCTCATCCGGGACGTTGACAGCCCCGATGGCGCCCAGTATGATACTCGGGACCCATGAGGCTCCTACAAGCCGATAAGAAGTGAAGGTCCAGCGGTAAAGTTTTTTGTCGGCTGTGTCATACCACTGGTCGCCCAGGTGTGCCTCGTACTCTGACGCCTGCCAGCTGTTCGCCGGGTTGTTGGTCTGGTAGAAGCATTCTATTTTGCCGTCTATCTGGTTAAGGAGGGCGGCCTGGTCGTCCGAATACCGNCCTAATATAAAGTCGGTGAGGGCGCTGTCATCGGTGTAACTGCTGGCCTTCGTCCAGTCGTCTGCATTATATTTGCCGGTCTGCCTGCCCGTGACGCATACCAAAATGCCCCCCGTCTCACCCTGGGCCCATAGGTCCCCGGGGTCATAAGGCGGATAAGGCTCGGCGATAAATATCCTTCTTTTCCCGTCTGCGGTGTCCTGTGCTTGGCTCGCCTTCTCCGCGGCCTCGATCGCGTCGGCGTTCTCTATCTTTACCCAAGAATATGTTACAGGGGCGGTGGNGNTCTTGGTGTAGCGTTTCAGCTCNTTGGNNGANGTATTATACCACTGGNCGCNTACGTNCNTGNCGCGCTCCTCGTTGGTCGTCCATGCCGTGGCGGGGTCGGTAGTGCCGTAGAAGCTCTCTAATTTTCCGTCTATCTGGTCGTAGATGTCGGCTACCGTTTCGTCGAATACTCCGTTAATAAACTCATTTAGATTCTCGTCGCTGGTGTAGTTGGTCGCTAAATCCCAGTCGGCGGCCTGGTAGTTCCCGGACGCGCGAGACTTAATGCAGACTTTTAGGAAGGTGCCGGAGGCCCAGAGGTCCCCTTCGTCGTAGGGCGTGTAGGGCTGGGCGGTGAATACTCGCCGCTTGCCGTCCGCCGTGTCCTGTGCTTTGCCGGCTGCTTCCAGGGCGGCTGTTACGCCGCTGTCTCGGACTTCTACCCATTTGTAGGTCGTGCCCTCCTTGCTGAAACGGTAGGCTATGCCGGTGTCGTTATTATAATACAAGTCGCCCAGGTGTGCCTCCCTGTCGGCGGTTGTCTTCCAGTCTTTGGCCGGGGCGTTGGTCAGCGTTGGCACGCCGGAGCCGAAGTGCGTTTCTATCACTCCGTCGAGCTGGTGCGCTATTTCGGCCATAGCTATGTTATAGGTGTTCTCGATGAAGTCGTTTAGATTTTCGTCCCCGGTGTACTTGCTGGCTTTGTCCCAGTCTGAGGCCTGGAAGGCTCCCGCAGCCCTGGACTTGATGCAGCGCATGAGGTCGCCGGTGCTTCCTTGCGCCCACATGTCGCCCCGGTCGTAGGGGGTCGCAGGCGTGGTTACAAAAATCCGGCGTTTCCCGTCTGCTGTATCTTGGGCGCGGCTGGCGGCTGCGGCCGCTGCTATCGCGTCGGCGTCCGTAATGCGCTCCCAGGCGCAGGTCTCCGAAAGGCGGTTTAACTCCTTGGTCGCAGTATTAAACCATAAATCTCCGATGTGTGCGGGGAGGTCGGCCCTCGTCCAGTTGTCGGCCGGGTCGCTCTCCTGGAACCATGTTTCTATTTTACCGTCGATTTGGCTGCTTATGCCGTCGAAGGTCCCCGGAAGCACATTGTTAACGTAGTCCTCCAGCTCCTTTGTTTTGTCCTCCAGGTTGGCTACGTCTGTCACTGTCCCGTCGCTTGATCTGAACAGTATCCGGCCCGAAATTACGCCGGTGTCCAGGTCGAAGTAGGT
>WFLX010374296.1_pt1 | contig 16380 bp, 12 predicted proteins | sample 4967041 | NCBI WGS metagenome assembly WFLX01 (sample SAMN12857096, study PRJNA449069) | gut metagenome | isolation source: stool from male and female vole | host: Microtus ochrogaster | place: USA:Florida | collected 2017 | reverse complement strand
TCATCACCGAGGGCGACTCGGCTTCGGGCTCAATCACCAAAATCCGCGATGTCGACACTCAAGCCGTGTTCTCGCTCCGAGGCAAGCCGCTCAATTCCTACGGGCTGACGCAGAAAATCGTGTACGAGAACGAGGAGTTCAACCTCCTTCAGGCCGCGCTGAATATTGAGGAGGGTATCGACGGGCTGCGATACAACAACGTCATCATAGCCACCGATGCCGACGTCGACGGAATGCACATACGCCTGCTTATGCTGACGTTCTTCCTGCAATTTTTCCCCGACCTGGTGAAGAAGGGCCACGTGTACGTGCTCCAGACGCCGCTCTTCCGCGTGCGCAACAANGAGACCGTCANGCGCGGCNGCGGCAAGGATAAGGCAAANGNGGAAACCTACTATTGCNACACCGACCAGGAGCGCCTCGACGCTATCGCCAAGCTTGGCAGCAAGGCCGAAATCACCCGATTCAAAGGTCTCGGCGAAATCTCCCCCGAAGAGTTCCGCGACTTCATCGGGCCTGATATGCGTCTTGAGCCTGTAAGCCTGCGCAAAAACGACGCCGTGGCCCAGCTGCTCTCATTCTATATGGGCAAAAACACCTCCGAGCGCCAGAACTTCATCATCGACAACCTTGTGATCGAGGACGACTCCGAGATGCTTTGACGAGACGCCGGTCGACTCGCCGCCGCCCGAAACCTCCAAACCCTTAAAATTCGCAGAACAATGCGCAGAACATTCTTCGCGGGGTCGTTCAACCCCTTCACCATAGGCCACGCCGACCTGGTAGACCGCGCCCTCGAGATTTTCGACGAGGTCGTGATAGCCGTTGGCATAAGCATCGACAAATCGGCCGACGAGTCGGCCACGGAGGCTCTGACCGCGCCTATACGCCAGCTCTACGCGGCCGATCGGCGCGTCAGCGTGATCCACTACAGCGGGCTGACGGTAGACGCGGCTAAGGAGGCCGGGTGCGACTTCCTGTTGCGCGGAGTGCGCAACGTGAAGGATTTTGAATATGAGAAGGAGCTGGCCGAGGTGAATTTCCGCCTTTCGCGTATCGATACCGTCATACTGTTCACGCGCCCCGAGCTATCCATAGTCAGCTCTTCGCTCGTTCGCGAGCTGGAGCATTTCGGCCACGATGCTTCCCGGTTCAGGCCGTAGAGGGGGTTTGCTCCCGCTATCCGCCCGGTTCGTCACTAAAATATGATGTTTCGTAAGAAAACGAATATATATTTGCCGACGTTAGATATTTATGGCGTAAATTTGCATTAAACGTAAATCACTTCTTAAAATGAAATACAGAAATAAAATTCTGACAGCCGCCCTGACGGCAATATTCTCTCTATGCGCCCAATACGGCTCCGCACAGTTCAACTTCGGCAACAGCAGCATCTCTCCCCGCGAGAAAATATCGCGCGCCGAGGCTATTATCGAGCAATTCTACCTCGAAGACATNGAGGGGGAGAAACTCGCCGAAGNCGCTATCNCAGGCNTGTTCAANACACTCNACCCACATTCGACCTACTATACCGCCGAAGAGGCTAAGGAGTTCAGCCAGCCTCTCGACGGCAAATTCTCAGGCATCGGCATCCAGTTTAACCTCCAGAACGACACGCTCAACGTGGTGCAGACCACTATCGGAGGCCCGTCGGAGAAGGTAGGGATACTCGCGGGCGACGTCATCCTCCGCGCCGATACGGTAAAGCTTACCGGCGCCAAGAAAACCAATGCCGACGTGCTCAAGACTCTCCGCGGCGAGAAGGGGTCGGAGGTAATGATCGAGGTGCTACGCCGCGGCGAGAACAAGCCGCTGAAATTCCGCATTGTCCGCGACGACATCCCTATCAACTCTATCGACGCCTACTTCATGGCCGATCCGGCCAACGGCATAGGCTACATCCGCGTGACCAGATTCGCGGAAACCACCGACGAGGAATTTATCGAAGCCTACAATACACTCTTCAAGAAGGGGATGAAACATCTCATCATCGACCTTGAGGATAATGGCGGAGGGTATCTCAACTCGGCTGTCAAGCTCGCCGAGCACATGCTCAGCAACGGCGACATGATCACATACACCGAGGGTCCGAAGACGGGGCGCAACGATTATGTGGCTAAGCGCGACGGAGCGTTTCGCCATGGCCGAGTGGTGATTCTCGTCAACCAGTATTCGGCTTCGGCCTCCGAGATCCTTTCGGGCGCCGTGCAGGACAATGACCGCGGCCTTATAGTAGGTCGCCGCACATTCGGCAAAGGGCTCGTGCAGCGACCCTTCCCGTTCCCCGACGGATCTATGGCCAAGCTTACAGTCAGCCGATACCACACCCCCTCCGGTAGAGTGATCCAAAAGCCATACGAGCTCGGCGACGACGAGGCATACCATAACGACATGGTCAATCGCTACGAAAACGGTGAGTTTATGAGCGCCGATTCAATCCATTTCCCCGACTCGCTCCGCTACGAAACGCTCAAAAACCACCGCACCGTGTATGGCGGCGGAGGCATCATGCCCGACCTCTTCGTGCCGATCGACACCACGGCCAACTCCCGCTACTACCGCGAGTTGGTGGCTAAGAGCGTAATCTCCAACTTCTGCTACAAATACGTCAACAACAACCGCAAGGAGCTCAACAAGAAATACCCTGACATCGAGAAGTTTATTCCCGGCTTCGAGGTGACCGACGAGATGATGACCTCGCTTACCGACATGGCCACGAAAGAGGGTATCGAGTTTAACCAGGAGCAATATGACCGCTCTAAAGAGATGATGCGCATCATAGTGAAAGGCCTGATAGCCCGCGACCTCTACGACAGCTCGGCCTACGCCCGCATCGTCTACCCGGAGCTTAACGACATTTATCGCGCCGCGCTCGACCTCATCAACGACCCGGCCCGCTATAGCCGCCTGCTGCAAGGCAACTGACAGCTATGACAGTATAAGAGCCTGTCCCATAAAATCTGTTAACGCTGAGGCGGTCAGCTATTGAGCAGAGTTGTTCGGGTGATGAGGAAGTGTACTTGACGTACACGACCGAAGAACACGGACGAATATCCCAATGGCTGGCCGAGGCGACGGTCGCTTCCATCGCCTGCCGAACTTAATATGTGAACATGTTGAAACGATACGGCTTGCGGCAGCTAAATATGGTTGAGCAGAATCATCATGAAGGCCATTTTCGTCATCGCCGTCGCCGTGGTGAGCAGCTGCTCGTCGCCGCGGCTTAACCTGCGGAAACGATTGAGCCATGCATTACCTCCGTCTCGCATCTCCTGGGCGCTTTCGAACCCGTCGCTCGGCCACAATGCGACGGCATTGCTCCCTCCCGCAGCCTCCAAAATCACTCCAAGATATGCGACCTCAGCCTTAACATATTTTATGGGACAGGCTCTAAAAAAAGCCGCCTGCAGGCGGCTTTTTTTATGCCAATACAATGTAGTGCCAAAGAATTATGAGATAAAGGAGTCTTTGAAGCCGATGAAGTAGAGGATTCCGTCGAGGCCGATAGTGGAGATAGACTGCTCGGCGGTGGCCTTTACCTTGGGCTTGGCATGGAACGCAATGCCGAGACCGGCGGTGGAAATCATAGGGAGGTCGTTGGCCCCGTCGCCGACGGCTATGGTTTGAAGAATATTCACGTTCTCTACCTGCGCGATAAGCCGCAGAAGCTCAGCCTTACGACGCCCATCGACCACGTCGCCGATGAAACGCCCGGTAAGTTTACCGTCGACGATTTCAAGCTCGTTGGCATACACGTAGTCAAATCCGAACCGCTGCTTGAGATAGTTGCCGAAATAGGTGAAACCGCCGGAAAGTATAGCCGTTTTGAAGCCTGCCATCTTCAGCACCTTCATCATGCGGTCAACCCCCTCTGTGATCGGGAGCGACTCGGCAATCTCGCGCATGACGCTCTCGTCAAGGCCGCGGAGCAAGGCCACGCGGCGCGTGAAGCTCTCCGTAAAGTCGATTTCGCCCCTCATGGCGCTCTCCGTGATGGCTCTTACCTGCGGCCCGACGCCAGCGCGGTCGGCCAATTCGTCGATCACCTCCGTTTCGATCAGCGTGGAGTCCATATCGAAGCAGACGAGGCGGCGACAGCGACGGAACATGGTATCCTGCTGCAACGATATGTCGAAGCCTTCGGCAGCCGAGATCTGCATGAATCGCTGCTGCATGGCAGTCGCGTCGTCGGGAGTGCCGCGGACCGAAAACTCGACGCAAGCCTTAGCTTTTGGGGTCTCCCGCTGGTCGAGGGGCATGCGCCCGGTGAGACGCTGTATGCCGTCGATATTGAGTCCCTGCGCGAACACCTCAGCCGACACGAGCGCTATATGGCGAGCCGTCAGCTGACGGCCCAACAGGGTGATAATCCATCGGTTTTTACCCTGGCGGTTGACCCAGTCGTTATACTCGGGGATAGTGATGGGCTTGAAGCGTATCGTGACGTTAAGCTCGTCGGCCTTGAAAAGCAATTCCTTCATTATCAGGCCCGACACGTCGCTTGTGGTCTGAAACAGTATGCCGAGCGAGAGAGAATGGTGTATGTCGGCCTGGCCGATGTCGAGTATATACGCGTTGTGATCGGCGAGTATCTTGGTCAGCGAGGCAGTGACTCCCGAGCGGTCGTTGCCCGATATATTTATCAGTATCAGTTCTATATCCTTCATGTGCGGTGCGGGGGGAGTATATCATTGTTGCGTTTAACGGTGGAGGCCTGGCAGCCGAGCCATCAGGAGGTCGATAATCTTGGCGGGGTAGCGGAGAGGGTCGAGCAGAGAGCCGCCGCGCAGACCGTTCTTTCGATACGCGAGCAGGTGGTCGCGACGTATCTGGCGATGAGAGCCGAGCCCCGACGACGATGCGCCTCCCGACCTCATCGTGACGAAATTGAGAGGCAGATAGCGGCAATTGACACGGTTGACGTAGACTACTCGGAGCAGATGCTCGAAGTCGGCCGCTATACGCATATCAAGGTCGAAAAGCCCGCAGCGGTCATAAACGCTCCTGCGGCAGTAAAACGACGGATGAGCCGGCATAAGGCCGATACGCATCTTCCACCGGCGGAATCCGCGCGAGCTGTAGCGGCGCACTATCTTCGACGTGTCGTCGCGGCTCACGTAAACGACGTCGCCATAGACCGCCTCGACTTCGCTCTGACCCGCGTCGAGGCCGATAGCTTCGGCGATAGCCGCGAGAATGTCGGGGGAGGAGAAGAAGTCATCGGAGTTGAGCAGCCCGATGATATTGCCCTCGGCGAGCGCGATTCCTTTGTTCATGGCATCGTAAATACCGCTGTCGTGCCCGGTGACTATGCGAAGACGATCGCCGTAACGGTCGCGGTAAGACTCGGCCAGGGCGACGGTACCGTCGGTCGAGCCCCCGTCGATTATGAGGTGCTCCCAGTCGGTGTATGACTGCGAAAGGACCGACCTGATAGTGTCGCCAAGCGTGGCGGCCGAATTATATGTCGCCGTGATTATCGAAATCAATTTTTCTTTATATTAGTNNTNGNNNAAAGNNTNTGCGNGCCTGCCCCCCACTTGNGTGTGTTCTTANTAAAGTTTCACGCCTCGCTCGGCGATAATACGCTTCATGATCTCGCGGTCGCCGCCAGAGGCTTTGAGTATTTCGCGGATATTGGCGTCGACCAGCACCCTGTACCAGTATCCCTGCATGAAGTCCCAAAGGAAGCCTTCGGTGCCGTCGAGAAATCCGAGGCGGAATATATAGCGATAGACGAAATAAGCCCACGCGCGCCAAAACATCGGCATCTTTGAGTAGCGGAGTTTCTGACGACGCTTTCCGGCGGCCTTGTCGCCAAGCTCATCGCCGGCGGCTGCGTTGCCCGATAGGCCATATTTGGCGTCGAGCATGGTCGCGGCCTCGCGTTTGGCGTAACCTATATGCTTGATGATAAAATCGGATATAGGCATAAGGTTGTCGTCGATGAATTTATTGCGCATCTCGATGGTGCGTCCGGTCATTATCTTAAGGTGCTCGTCCATGAGGCGGTTCTCGTAGCGGGCGGCGCCGCGGCGGAAGAGCCTTACGAGACTCACCGTGTTGACGATGCCGTGGCGTATACGCTTCCCGGCGAAGCAACGGGCTCGTTTCAGCGATACAGAGGACACGTCGGGGTCAACAGCCGGTAGCTTCTCGCGGAGCTCGTCGACAAGCTCGGGCGTGAGATACTCGTCGGCGTCGAGACGGAGAATCCACTCGGTCGAAATGTCCAGATTGTCGATTGCCCAATTGAATTGCGCGGCCTGATTGCCGGGCCACGCACGCTCCACGACCTCGGCCCCACATTCGCGGGCTATATCGATTGTCGAGTCGGTCGAGCCTGAATCGACAACGATAACGCGCTTCGCGATCGGGCTGACGTTGTCAAGCACGCGGCGCAGGTGCAACTGCTCGTTCTTGGTGAGTATGATAACTGTTAGATCGAGCATTACATCATTGATGAGGGGTGGCCAGATGACATTGTTTTATCGGCGGCGCTCACATGAGAATGAGACGAGATGCCGTGGCCTGAATGATTTCCGGGTTTAGGCATACGCATCTTCAACTCGTCGAAGCCTTTTCCATAGACGCCGTTGACGTTGGCCTGGGTTATGAAGGCGTCGTTGTCGATCGAGCGGATGATACGATATATGGTTTGCGACTCGATCTTGCGGCACATCACCAGAAGCACTTTGACATCGTGCTTTGAGTACCACCCCATGCCGTTGAGTATCGTGCACCCGCGGTGGGCGTCGTTGTTGATAGCGGTGGCGATCTCCTCCCAATGCGAGGGGGAGAATATAATGAACTGCACGGCCTGGCGGTTGGTGTTAATCACCCAGTCGGCCGAGAATGATACCAATAGAAGCACTACCATACCGTAGACCAGCCTCTCGAATCCGGCCTCGCCGAGACCGAATATGAGGAGCGACGAGGATATGATACAAATATCGCACATCTGCATCGTGCGGCCCATCGACACGTTGGTGCGCCTTACCATCATGGCGGCCACAATATCGGTGCCGCCGGAGCTGCCGTTGTGGGCAAAGGTAAGTCCGAGCCCGGCGCCGCACATGATCGAGCCTATGATGACGTTCATAAACATCGCGTTGTCCTTGTTGACGAGCGGCTCGGGAAACATCGGCTGCAACACGCCGATAAAAACCGACACGAGCGTGACGCCGACAATAGTCCGCACCACGAACGTTCGCCCGACTATGGGGTAGGCAATCACGAGGAGAATCACGTTGAACGCGTACATCGACACGGCTACCGGGACGCCCCACCCGAAAGCCTTGAGCGTGGCGTAGTAAACGATCTGGCCGATACCGGCCATGCCACCGGTTATGACGCCCTCGGGGGCTACGAACGCCGAGAATCCGAAAGCGTACAAGAGCAAGCCGAAAGCTATGAAGAAATAGTCTTTCGCGCTGACCCACAATTTTCTATTGTCGATTTTCAACATTGGCTATCAGTGGTATTAGGTAATCGATGCGGCCGAAGCCGCTCTGCCGCCCGCTCCGATATTATCATGGCGGGCGTAACGTCGGGTCAAAGTTACGAATAAGGTATGGCAATGCCAAATTTTTTTGCCATTGCCGAGCGAAAGTTTTGTTAATGTTTAGATAAATCGTAAATTTGCCATGTCAATCTTTTGATTGACAAAATACATTTTTTGAAGAAGCGTTTTGCTTATCTTGCTAATGAAAACCTGAGAAATTTTCTACGTACGCAAGAGATAACAAAGCGGTTCCTACGCTATAACGTGGGCTGCTCACCTATATCTCGCGTACAAGGTTTTCTCAGGACCGTCATTAGGAGATATGGTAAACAGTCCACGTTTCATTTTTCAGCAACTGGCCAATGGGACTGTAAGGTCACTTAACAACTATTTTATGAAAAAGTATTTTTTATTCGTGGTTTCTTTATTAGCAGTTTTATTCGCAGTGAGCATAACTGCATGTAGTGATGATTCAGACGATGCTCTTTTAACTGACATTTCAGGCACTGCGTGGAGAATCACTTCATCTAACGATTTTGATTTCAGATCAGGCAGTGTGATTGAATTTCATAAGAACGGCAGCTTAAATATTTCATCTACATTCGGAAATAATATATGGAAAGTTAAAAACGATAATTTGATAATGATATTTAACGACGACCAAACTATCGGGAAATTTATAATTGATGGAGAAACCGCAACCTACCAATACCATTGGGAAGGCGTATCAGACGGATGGATAAGTGAAGAAAACTATAGTTTATTATTACAGCGAATTGATAATAATTAATGTTTTCAATCGGGTTGACCCTCAAACGAATAGAGTCAACCCGACTTTCTATTCTTTCAGCATACCACATCTTAGGATTAATTAAAAAACACATATAAAATTAATCGATATTGTTTGCTCCGCATAATTATATGCCGGCAATAGCGTCATTAAAGAAGAACACGTACAATCCCATTTAAACCATTTTTGATAAAAAGGAAGCATCCAATAGCCTATTCTTGCAGACAAAATACCTATTCCAACTCCTGCAATAACATCATTTAGCCAATGGCGACCATTATAAAGTCGTAGAAAAGCGACACCTGTCGCAACTGCATAAGCTCCAATACCTATGCCAAGTCCATATTCTTCTCTCATCAATTCCGCTCCAGTAAACACGGTGGCGGTATGCCCGGACGGAAACGAATTCCTTGCATTGGAATCAGGCCTTTTTTCCTTAAATGAATATTTGCCTATATTCGTCATGGTGGTCATGGCTATATAGGAGGTAGCTTCTACCACTAACCGCTCTTTAAAATTGTGTTTTGACTTAATCCCGATTTCTCCAAATGTAAGATATGATAGAGCAGGGAGATATTGGATATAATCGTCTCCGCGGAAAAAATGGTCTCCGCGCAGATTATCCATTCCGTTTTTTATTTTCGCACTAACCTTTTGAAGATTCCTATTGTATACTCCAAATGTTCCGACAGCGATAAAAACTCCTGGCAAAATGAGTTGTTGAGCTTTAAATCTTGAACAATTAGCTTCTGTCTGATTGTAAACAACAATACTATCATTCTCCAAAACATCTGTAGATTTTTGCGACTCTTGAAAAATCAGGGATGATGATTCTTCAAAATTGGCTGTTTGGGCGAGCCCACAGTGTGGTGAAGTAAGAAGTCCATATATCATGAGACCACTCACCAATCGATTAATAAACATTGGCATATCGTTTGTGCGAATGCCAATGTTCATAAATCAAACTTGACGAATGCAAAAGCATGGGCAATGACTGCCCAGAATGCACCCGTCGGTTGGTGTTATGAACGGCAAGTCACGCCCATGCAGTACACGGACGTTAGCGACTTGTTCCCCATTCATAATACAATGAAATTTCCGACGTTTCATTCTGATTGGAACAAATAGCAAACGCTATTAACTTTCTTTAGAAGCCTCTGCTTCCGTTATTTCAAATGCAAATTTACAAATTATTTTTCACAATCAATAGCCACTTCAAAGTTTTGCCATTGCCGAGCGAAAGTTTTTTACATCATAACAGCCTGTCACCAACGCCGGGGACCGCGGGGGCCATCGCGCCGGGGGCCGCGGCTCTTGCGCTTCGCGGCCGACTCTTCGCGCAGCTTGAGCCCCTTGTAGGCTTTGTCGATCGTCTTGGCCGTGAGGTCGACCGTAGTGTTCACGGGGCGACCTATGTCATTAAGGTTGTGCGACATAAGCCATTCGTAGAAATATGGCATATACAGTATTCGCTCATGCTGGCGATGATCCACTCCCTTGACGCGCGAATAGACTATCCGCGAGCCGTCGACCTCACGAATACGCTCCACCATATCATCGGTGCGCGCTATGGCCTCCTCCCTGTCGTCGAGGCCGCGGATTACCCAAAGGGGCACTTTGCTCATCGCCGAGGGGTCGCCGTCGGACGCTCCCGCCAGAATGATGGCGGCCGCGATTCTGTCGGGATAGGCGGCCACAAGGTCGGCCGCACCGTTCCCTCCCATGCTCATGCCTATCACGTAGATACGATTAGGGTCGACATTGTTTGTCGCGACAACGCGGTCAACGTCGCTCATGATTTTCGCCGCATCCCATCGGTCGCCCGTGGCCTGCGGGGCCAACACATATCCATTGACTCTCATTCCCGACCGCAGCGCGTCGATAGTGCCGAAACGGTCCACCTCCTTCAGGTCATTACCGGCCGCGCTACGGCTGTGCAGGGCGATTATAAGCGGCATGGGCGATTGGACTGAATCGGGGGAGTAAAGCACATAGTTGTAGCCCCCGGCAGCTTCTTTCTCATGGTAAGTGACTCCGGCATGGGCAACCGACAAAAAGCCCGCGCACAGAGCGACGAGCAGACTGACAGCAAAGCGCATAAAGATGGTATTAAGACAATATTTAGGGTTAACTGCATTTAAGACTCAAGGCAACCGCGATAGTTTAATCATCGGCGATGAATTTTTCTCGCAAAGCCAACTTGGCGGAAATTATGCCGCAAAATTTGCGCGATATTACCAAAACGCGTATCTTTGCCGAGCAAAAGCGGATATGGCGTAATTGGTAGCCGCGCTAGACTTAGGATCTAGTGTCTCGCGACGTGGGGGTTCGAGTCCCCCTATCCGCACATTTTTTCAAGCCACAATCAGAGGGATTCCCGCCGGGGACATCCCTCTTTTTTTCGGCCATTTTTCGTTCGGCGAAAAAAATTATAGTTCAGCATTTTAACATCTCGGAAAAAATTTGTAACTTTGCGTGATTTTTAGCGTGAAAAAACAAACACATTAGTTAATAAGAAATTTATGAATCCAATCAAGAAGACCATCGAGCTTCCCGACGGGCGAAAAATCACCCTCGAGACAGGCAAACTCGCCAAGCAGGCCGATGGAGCAGTAGAGCTGCGCATGGGAGGCACCATGCTGCTCGCTACGGTTGTCAGCGCCAAAGAAGCTGGCGAAGGGGTCGATTTCATGCCCCTGACTGTTGAATACAAAGAAAAATTCTCTTCTGCCGGACGCTTCCCCGGCGGTTTCCTTAANCNCGAAGGCCGCNCCTCGGACTACGAGATCCTCACCTCTCGCCTNGTCNACCGCGTGCTCCGTCCGCTTTTCCCCGATAATTACCANGCNGACACTTTTGTCAACATAACCATGTACTCGGCCGACGGCGAAGACATGCCCGACGCTCTCGCCGGCCTCGCCGCCTCAGCCGCTCTCGCTGTCAGCGACATTCCGTTCAACGGCCCGATCTCGGAGGTCAGAGTGGCCCGCGTCGACGGCGAATTCATCATCAACCCCAACGCCGAGCAGATCGAGAAATCTGATCTCGAGATCATGGTCGGCGCCACCTACGACAATATCATGATGGTAGAGGGCGAGATGAACGAGGTGTCGGAGTCGGTGCTCCTCGAAGCCCTCAAAGTGGCCCACGACGAGATCAAGAAGCATNGCAAAGCCGTAATGGAGCNCGCCGAAGAGGCCGGCGCCANGGTTAAGCGCGAATATTGCCACGAAGTCAACNACGAGGAGCTCCGCAAGGACGTTCACGACAAATGCTACGACAAGGCTTACGCCATAGCTAAAGCCGGCTCGGCCGACAAGCACTGGCGCGCCGACTCGTTCGCAGCTATCTGCGACGAATATATCGAGTCGCTCCCCGAAGAGGAGCGCGAAGAGAAAGCTCCGCTTGTGAAGCGCTACTACCACGACGTGGAGAAAGAGGCTATGCGCCGCTGCGTGCTCGACGAGCAGGTGCGTCTCGACGGCCGTAAGACCAACGAGATCCGCCCCATCTGGTGCGAGACCGACTATCTCCAGTATCCCCACGGATCAGCCGTGTTCACCCGCGGCGAGACCCAGGCCCTCGCGACCGTCACCCTCGGCACCAAGCTCGACGAGAAGATTCTCGACGACGTGCTCAACACCGGCCACGAGCGCTTCCTCCTCCACTACAACTTCCCCCCGTTCTCCACAGGCGAAGCGCGCCCCGTGCGCGGCGTGGGCCGTCGCGAGATCGGCCACGGCAACCTCGCTCACCGCGCCCTCAAGCGCATGTTCCCCGACGATTTCCCCTACGTATGCCGTATCGTCAGCGATATTCTTGAGTCTAACGGCTCGTCGTCGATGGCTACCGTATGCGCGGGCACCCTTTCGCTCCTCGACGCGGGCGTGAAGATGAAACGCCCCGTAGCAGGTATCGCCATGGGTCTTATCAAGGATTTCGATTCGCCTAAATATGCCATCCTCTCCGATATCCTCGGCGACGAGGACCACCTCGGCGACATGGACTTCAAAGTGACCGGCACGCGCGACGGCATCACCGCAACCCAGATGGACATCAAGTGCAACGGCCTCTCTTACGAGATTCTCGAGCGCGCCCTCAATCAGGCCCGCGAAGGTCGCCTCCATATCCTCGACATCATCGACGAGACCATCCCCGCTCCCCGCGAGGACTACAAGCCTCAGGTGCCTCGCATCGTGACTATGCTCGTGCCTAAGGAAATGATCGGCGCTATAATCGGCCCCGGCGGAAAGATCATCCAGGGCATCCAGGAAGAGAGCGGCGCGACAGTGTCGATCGACGAGATCCCCGAGGGCGGCCACGTGGAAATCGCCGCCAACAACAAGGAAGCCATGGACAAGGCCGTAGCGATGATCAACGCTATCGTGGAGCTCCCCGAAGAGGGCAAAGTCTACACCGGCAAGGTTATGACCATCACCGACTTCGGCTGCTTCGTTCAGTTCATGCCTAACCGCGACGGCCTCCTCCACATCTCTGAAATCTCCTGGGATAGAATCGAGAACATGGAAGACACCGGCATAAAGGAGGGCGACGAACTCCAGGTCAAGCTTATCGAAATCGACAAGAAGACCGGCAAATTCCGCCTCTCGATGCGCGCTCTTCAGCCCAAGCCCGAAGGCTACGTAGAGCCTGAGCGTAAGCCCCGCGGCGATCGCGGCCCGCGTGGTCCCCGCCGCGAAGGCGGCGAAGGTCGCGGACCCCGTCGCGATGGCGACCGCGGACCTCGCGGACCTCGTCGCGAACCCCGCCACGAATAAATAAATTCAATATACGTGCTAACAATCAGCGCCGCCCAACCTCCGAAGTTGAGCGGCGCTGACTTTTTAGAGCCCGTCTCATAAAATCTGTTAACGCTGAGGTCGCATATCTCGGAGGGATTTTGGAGACGCCGGGAGGGAGCGACGCCGTCGCATTGTGACCGAGCGACGGCTTGCCCCTCGATGTGATTCTGCCAAAACATATTTAGCTTCGCCAATGCTCCGCGCTTCAACATGTCAGCGTTAGACAGAGGGAGGTGGTAATTACCATCGCCCCGGCCATCCATTGGCATATTCGTCCGTGTTCTTCAGTCGTGTACGTCGAGTACACTCCATCATCACACGAACAACTCTGCTCAATGGCTGACCGCCTCAGTCTTAACATATTTTATGGGACAGGCTCTAATATGCCAAAGAGGGACTGCGGTCAGCCCTTCTTTTTAGCCTCAGGGTAAGCTATGCGCACATGATACATCGTGCGGAGCGCTTTGATAAACGCCTTCTTGATCGTGGTTATATCCTGGAACGAAAGGGGGGAGTCCTTGTGCATCCCGGCAGCTACCTGGCCGTCGATAAGCCGATTGACGAGAGCCTCGATTTTCTCAGGGCTATGGTCGGGGAGCGAGCGCGAGGCCGCCTCCACGGCGTCGGCCATCATCAGCAGCGAGGCCTCCTTGCTCTGCGGGTTGGGGCCGGGATACGTGAACGGAGCCGGGTCGACATCCTCGTCGGGATGCTGATTGCAATAGGTGGTATAGAAATACTTCGCCTGGCCGTTGCCGTGGTGCTGCGCGATCATGTCGCGGATCACCCGCGGCAGATTCTCCTTCTCGGCGCGCTTGAGGCCGTCGGTGACGTGGCCTATGATTATACGCGCGCTTTGTATGGGCGACAAGGCGTCGTGGGGGTTGACGCCATGCTGGTTCTCAGTGAAAAAGGCCGGGTTCTTGATTTTGCCTATATCGTGGTAAAGCGCTCCGGCGCGGACGAGCTGCACGTTGGCCCCTACCTCGCGGGCCGCGTCGGCCACCAGGTTGCTGACCGCAAGCGAGTGCTGAAACGTGCCGGGACATTCCACCGAGAGGTCGCGGAGAAGCGGGTTGTTGATGTCCGACAGCTCAACGAGCGTCACCACAGAGGTGAATCCGAAGAGTTTCTCGATCACGAATATCAGGATGTAGGCAAACGAGGTGAGCACCATGTTGACCGCGAAGAATCCGATCAGCTTCCATGAGAACGACCTCAGCGTGGCCTCCTGCATCAGCTCGACGGCGCAGTAGGCGAGAATGTAGGCCAGACACACGTAGGCCGACGTGCGAAGCAGCTGGCTGCGCTTCGACAGCTCTTTGGTGGAGAATATCGCCGTAAGCCCAGCAACCACCTCCACAAACACGAATTCAAACGGGAAGTTGGCGAACGAGGCGCACGTGATCACCCCCATCAACATCATGAACAGCGCCATTGACGAGTCGAAGAACACCACCACGACGATCGGCAGTNTGNCGAACNGCACCGATANACAACCCCGACGAGAACACGGAGTTCATAAACACGCCAAACACGAAAAAGCCGACCAAGAGGCTCAGCAAGCATATCACCCGGCGCATATCGCAGAGCGTTTTGCGGCGGTAGAAGTAGAGATACGACCACATAATCGACATGCAGATGACGGCAAACGCGAGCTGGCCGATAGCGATGTTGATGTTTGACCCGCCGGCGGCGTCCATCTCGGCTTGCATCTTCTCGTAGGACTTCAGCGCCTGATAGATTTGAGGGGTCACGATCTCGCCTCGGTCGACGATCTTCTCGTTCTGCTGTATCTCATACTGCGCGGCCACCACCGGGCTTAGCAGCTCGTTGCGCAGAAGCTCCGTCTCCTGCTCGTTGACTATGATGTTGGGCTGGAGATAATTGTCGATGCGCATTTTACGCAACGCGGGCATAATGTCGCCGAAGTGAGCCGACACGATCGTGTCGAGCCGCTGGTAGGCCGCGCGCTGCGACCGCATCTTCGCGGTGGATAACGTTTGGCTCGAATTGTTGTCGTGCACCTTAATGTCGGTGAGATTGCCCGACTTCACCCTGTCGGCGATCTCGGCCTCCACAATGCCGTCGGCAAACAGCCCGTCGATGACCCTGACGGTGAACTGCCTCTGCGCGTCGGTCAGGTCGGTGTTGGCGAGCACCGCCTCGCGCGCTTTGGCCTTAGGGGTCGAGTCGAACTTGAATATCGGTATTATCGACGCGTTGATGCTGTCGGTAAGACGCTGCTGGGTAGCGTCGTCGTGATAGACGAGGATATTGAACGGGGCCTGCAGCAGAGGGTACTCCCATGGGCGATTCATCTCGTAATTATACCTCACGGTGCCCGACCGGGGCATGAAAATCGCTATAATAATCGCGGCGATGGCGAAAACGCCCCCGCGCATCAACGTCTTATTATCAAATTTCAACTTCATGGTCATCAACTAATTAAGCCCGAGCCCGGCGGCGACTCCATAGCGTGGCGGCGATAAAGCGCGACACGGGCGGCAAACCGCATGGCGACCGTTTGGATGCCTTTTGCTTGCCGGTTGGCTGGCGTTTGGCTGACGCTTGGAAGCCTCTTGGCTGCCTTTAGGGGGAGACTTGGCAGACGTTTAGCGGACGTTTGGCCGACGTTTGGCCGACGTTAGGCGGATGGGCATAATATTAAGATTGCGAATATAAGGAAAAAAACGAAAAAACGCCTCAAAAAAACCGAAAAATTTGGAAAATCGGAAATAAACCTTTACCTTTGCACCGTCAAAAGCGGCAACGACACCAGTTCGCCCGCCATAGCGCCGTCAAAAGCGGCAGGCGATGTCGACCGACAGTCACCCGCAAGGTCCTATAGCTCAGTTGGTTAGAGCACCTGACTCATAATCAGGGAGTCCTTGGTTCAAGCCCAAGTGGGACCACCAGCAGCGAAAGCAAATCGCGCAAGAATCCTGAAAATCAACGATTTTCNGGATTCTTTCTTTTTNNCCGACNCCGCAAAANCCGGCAAAACNAGGCATTCCNCGTTGGACTATCCGTTGGNCATTATTTTTGTCCGACAATGTCCANCGATTGTCNGATAATCCNNTGACCCACTTATAGTTGCNCGCAAATTTTCTTCACTTGTCAAAGAACNATTNTTTAATCAAAAATGTTTATTTGACATGCANCAAAGAAAATCGACTTTCAGCATCCTCTTTTACATCAAGAGGAAGAAGCTGTTGAAAAACGGTGATGCGCCGGTGTATATGCGCGTCACCGTCGATGGCCGTTTCCTTGAAGCGTCCCTC
>WFLX010113514.1_pt1 | contig 16381 bp, 12 predicted proteins | sample 4967041 | NCBI WGS metagenome assembly WFLX01 (sample SAMN12857096, study PRJNA449069) | gut metagenome | isolation source: stool from male and female vole | host: Microtus ochrogaster | place: USA:Florida | collected 2017 | reverse complement strand
ATTTGATTTATTTTATGGGAGAAATTGCATGATTCNTATGTATGTACCAAAAAACCGGAAGATCTGGNGGTTTGTTATTTATGTGGCCCAGAGCCANATAANNATTTNCAGGNATTAATTAATNTAGGGATACTTCNNCAGAATANTTGGGCTTTTGNNTNGGATAATCAAGCATATAAAAAGGCAATAGATAATTACGATCAGGGAGAATATCCCCAGCCAAGGATTTTAAAGCAAAATATAGAAACTTTTTTTCAACATACACCTAAGAAATTTGACATAATATATGTAGATGCATGTGGAAGCGTGCCATCTACACAGCATGCATTAAGGTGTATATCGACGATATGTCAATATCATCGCTTAAATTCGCTAGGGGTAATAATCACAAATTTTTCGATGCCAGATATAACAAAAGAAGATATATCTGATTATTATGAGATAATATCTCAATATTTATTTTTTAAAAAATACCCTTTGGTAAAAATTGAAGTAGGTGAAAGAGGAATTGTCAATGATGATTATAAGAATTTTTTTGATGATGTATCAAAAAAATTTGAATTATATTATGGAGAATTCATATCTGCAGTTTTGCGAGATATACCAGCGATTATTATTCCGTTGGAAAGGATTNNACAAAATCCGTATTTAAATCAAATATTTGATTTAGTAGATATNAATTTGAATGATAAATATTTTATAGATATGTCAAATGGAAATTCAGTAGCAAAATATTTTTTTGTAGCAAATTATCTTAATGGTAAAAATCTTTTAGGTGAAAAAAGCAAATGTTTTTTTTCTGAGATAGGGAATTATAAAGATTTGTTACAGGGTTTAAAGATCATTATACTTTTAAGGAACGGAAAAATTAAATTAAAAGAAGATATACAAAAAATAAAAGAATATTTTGAATCAAAAAATAATTTATATCAATTTTTGGATAAACCTCATAGTAATTTGTTTTTTGATATTATTCTTAATCAATTAGCTTATCCCATACATAATAATGTAGTGCAAAATAAACGATTTCGATATATTGCAAAGACTAATTTAATGTATACTGATGTAACGGTATATGATGAATGCAGATATATTTACGAATGGCTTCCAGGACTTCATCAAATAGTGTCATCTTTTGAAAATATATCTTGGCAATATGTTTTTCGTTTTTCATTAGATGGATTGGTAAAAATGAGACAGAATTATAATAACGAATTCTTTTTTCAAGGTTCTGTTGTTTCGAATACCATAGAAGATTTTTCATGTAAACAGTTACGAGAAAGAATACTAATAAATTAATTATTTCACGTAATGTAAGGAGGTTTTTGACATGTCAAGTATACAGTTAGACTATTCTGATATCACTGATATTTTTAAAGAGAAATTAAAGATTGATAATATTGTTAAAAAAATATCTTCCATTTTTTTAAATCAAAGGTATGCAGGGAAAATAAATTATAAGCCGTATTTTCAAAGAAATTATGTTTGGGATGAGGAGAAAGCTACATATTTTATTGAGAGTATTTTGTTAGGGACAGAAATCCCGCCACTTGTTTTGTTTCAAACTAAGGATATGAATGAGGTAATAGACGGAAGACAGCGTTATGAAACCATAAAGCGATTTTTGGAAGATAAGCTTGTATTAAAAGCTAAGGGATTGCACAGTTTAAAAGCGCTTTCCGGAAAAAGATATAGTCAGTTAGATGAGGATACAAGAGAAATCTTTGAAGAAACCAGAATTCGTATTTTACAATTTAATGTAGTTGATGAACCTAAATTGGAAGAAGAAAAAGAAGAAAAAATTAAGAAGGAAATATTCAGACGATATAATTCAGGTATTACACCATTACAAAAATATGATATTGATAGAGCTGCATATATTGATGATAATTTGACTAAGCTGCTATATGATAAAATATATGCAGATAATAAACTTTATATTTTTTTATGTGAAATTATTCTTCCTAGAAGTAAAAAGAAGGCAAATAAACGGGATAAAGTAAATATTATAGTTTCGCTTATAAGAAATTTAATGACACTTCCTTTGGTTCCCATATATAGCTATGCAAAAGGGAGCTCGAAAGCGGATATAATTTGTAAATATTATTATTCTATAGTAGTAAATAAAANCNATCAAGTTCTATTAAATGAATTTGATAAGGTTATTATTTGTTTGGTGAAATTTAATAGTATATGTAAAGAGCGCAATAATTATTTATTTGATAATAAATTGTTTTATGAAGTATTATATTGGGCTATATATATTATCTTACAGAATTATAAAGAAATCAAAGATAATGAAATTGAGTTGGTTTTTGATTATATTGATAATGCAACTAAATACTCTGAATTATGGACTCATATTATCAAAAACTCACAAAAAAATGTAGAATTAATTTTCGAGCCTACAGGAAGTCATTATTATTCAGCAATNAATAACAGATATAATTTTATAGCAAATATTTTTCAAGTTATNTTTAAAGTTNATTTTCAAAAATANTTGAGAAATCNAGATGATTTTAATAAAATGATGGGATCTTATAGTGCGAAAAATCAGATATTACATTATAAGATTAATAAACCTTTACCTGAGACACTAACTATTGAAGATATTATTTCTGATATGAGAAAGTCTAGATTTTTAATAAGACCTGATTACCAAAGATCAGAAGTTAAAAATATACAAAAGGCATCATATTTATTAGAAAGTATTTTGTTGGGAATTAATATACCACCACTCTTTATTTATAAACGCAAAGACAAGATAAAGGAAGTAGTAGATGGACAGCAACGCTTACTAGCGATTTTAGGATTCTTAGGAAAAACTTATATAGATGAACATGGTAATACAGTAAGCTCTGATAAAGATAAGTTTAGGTTATCTAAATTAAAAATACTTTCAGAATTAAATGGAAAGACAATAGATACCATAGGTGATGAATTTGAAGAAAGAATTTTGGAATTTCCTATGGATGTAATTGAAATTGATTCGGAACAAAATCCTGATTTCAGTCAAATAGATTTGTTTTTAAGGCTAAATACAAAACCATATCCAATTAAAGAAAATACTTTTGAAATGTGGAATGCTTATATCGATAAAGACATAGTAATAAAAGTNAAAGAAATTGCAAATAAGTATGAAGGGGTAGTTTTTAGGGCCCATGATACTCGAATGAAATTAGNAGAATTAATAACTTCTTTGGCATATATTGATTATAGACTAAATCAACCTCATGCTGAAATTATAAATGTTTTAAATATTTATAAACGTAATGATAGAATGTGTGCTAGAATAATGAGTAAAGATAATGTAACAAAGACTTTAAGTGAATTATCGAATAATAATCCAAATGTTTTTCTAAAAGCACTTAGTAATGTAGAAGTATTTGTTAGAAAAATTTTAATATTAATAGATAATAATTCGGATAAATTAAGAGCTTTATTTAATCATTTGCAAAAAGGTATCCAATACAAGACCGATCAGAATTATTACTTTTTGTGGGCAATGCTTTCCAAGATTTCTATTGATGATCTTAAAAATAGAAAGCAGGATGAATTTGAGAGAATATCCAATATATTTTCAGTTATCCAAAAAACTCCAGAAGGTTATACAACGGAACTGTTCTTAAAAGAGTTAGAATAGATTATGGCATAGTTTTATTTGCAATAAGGATTTTAATAAATTAATTAGTAAATCTGAGATAATAATTTATTAGTAGAATGTTTTGGAGGATAAGTTTAAAAGAAATATATTCATCACCCCCCCCAAAAAAAAATTGCCATTGAAAAACTTTTTTAAGTTACCAAAGGGTAAAAATAGACTTGCTATTCTCTCGTACGAACTGGTAGTGGCAAATAAATTAGGCTTATGCAGTTTTATGTTATAGATATTTGCTAAAATAGTATAGTAGAAAACCCTCAATTTCTACTACGTTTTACTACTTTTTACAGCATCAACTTGCCTTATTTTACTTATTTGTTACATTTTTAATAATCTCCACAGAAAAAGTAAACCTACAAATCGTGCCAAACATAAGCAAATCAGAGTATTTCAGGAGGAAAATTAACATGATTAAGATACTTTTGATCTGTCCCGGCGTATCTTGAAGAATCCAAAAAAATCCTAAAATCAAAGATTTTATAGCAAAATAAGTACTTACTACACCATTTTAAGTATTGGCTATAATCTTGAAATAATAAAATATAGTAGAAAAGCACAAGGAGTAAAAGCGGCAGTTCCTTTCCAAAAAAGGATACTGTCGTTTATTTTATTGCACAAGCTGATCTTACAAAAAGAAAAGCTGACTTTCCCCCAAATGCATTATTTTTCTGCTACGCAACGAAAAGTTGCATGAAAAAGATCAAATGTATACAACTGTTGGTGGTGCAACTTAGGCTTTTTTATTATGCTTGTCACATAGCCAACAACCCTGCTGCAAGTAACGGAGTTGTTGCTCTTCGCGGCATTTGCCAAGCCAATTTTGACTTGGCTTTGACAGGAAACATGGCTTTATGCCCGTGCAGGCACAGCACAAAGCCAGTTACACTGATTTGGCACATTGCTTGCGGGAATAAAAAGAGAGGCGGTTGCATCATGGACAAACAAACAGTCATATCTGCAAAGCATTTGAAAAAAGCTTTTGGTAAGGGCGAAAGTATTCAGGTGATTTATTCAGACCTGAATATTGATATTTATAAGGGAGATTTTACTGTTATTATGGGTTCATCGGGGGCAGGCAAGTCTACCCTGATGTATTCCCTTTCAGGGATGGATAAGCCGGACGGTGGGGAGATTCACTTTGATGGAACGGATATTACGAAGTTAAACAATGACAGGTTGGCGGTATTTCGGCGGAAGCAGTGTGGATTTGTATTTCAACAGATCTATCTGATCGATAAGATGAACCTTATGGATAATGTCATTACGGCGGGGGTACTGACAAGCAAAGACAGGGAAGACATCAAAAACCGCGCAAAGGAGCTGTTTTCTTTGGTAAATATCCCTGAAAACACATGGAAAAAGACTTCTTCTCAGATCTCAGGAGGCGAAGCGCAGAGGGCAGGTATCGTCAGGGCAGTGATCAACAGTCCTAACGTACTTTTCGCGGATGAGCCNACAGGCGCATTAAATTCTGCCAATTCGGGGGCAGTCCTTGATGTGTTTACTTCACTTCACAAGAAAGGGCAGAGCATCGTCATGGTTACNCATGACAAAAAATCAGCCCTGCGGGGAAATCGCATCATTTATATTAAAGATGGAAAGATCTACGGGGAGTGTGATCTGGGGGCATTTCAGCAGGACGATACCGAAAGAAATGAAAAACTTAATAAATTCATTGAAGAAATGGGGTGGTAATCAATGAAGCTGCGCATCATGATGCTTCACAGCATGAAGAAAATATCCACGCTTACTCTGCATAATCTGAATAAAGCAAAGGGACTATATATCTCCTTTGGGGTGTTTATCTGCCTGACCGCATTTATTATCAATATTGCGCTTGTGCTTGCTTTTCAGACATTTAACGCTTATGACAGTCTGTTTGATCAGCTTGACACAGCGGACATCAATTTTATCATTCCTGAGATCCAGGATCATGACGATCTGCTCACGGAAGTGGAAAGCATTGACGGGGTATCATTTGTTGAAAAACATGGCGGCGTATTTATGACCGCAACAGTCCGTGAATTTGCAGGCTCTGATTTTGACATGAATACCGTTTTTTACAATCTTGATGAGGAAAGAATGTTGAATCTGCTTGATGTTACGAATTATTCCGGGGAGAACGGCAATTCTGTTTATATTCCCATGTATATAAAGGAATTGGGCGGGTTTTCGGAAGGCGGCAGCATTACTTATTCCATAGATGGCGAGGAGCATACCTATCATATTGGCGGGATCGTATTGGAAATGCAGTATGGCAATTACGGTACTGGGATGATCGGCGGATATTTTCCGGGGACTCTCTATGAGGACTTTGCGGAGGAATATAACAATAATGTCATTGTGGAATACTCCTTAAAGATAAGCGACACTGCTGAGTTGGGCGAAATGAAAAATACGATCTCTGAAAAGTTAAGAGAAAAAGGGATCGCGTTAATGAGCATCAATGACAAGGATACTTCAAAGCAGACCAGAACAATGGTTTGTACTTTGCTTATCGTTATCTTTTTGGCGCTTGCTGCCATAATACTTGTAGTGAGTATTTTCCTCAGTAACTTCCGGATACGGAGTGCAATTGAAGGCGAGCTGGCACAGATGGGGGTATTAAAAGCGGTTGGTTATACAAGCAGTCTGATCATTGCTTCGACGATTATGCCCTACATACTTGTAGGCATTACCGCTACAGTGATTGGAATCGTCTTGTCGTATGCGGTCCTGCCTTCCGTAGCAGGTATTCTGGCGATCCAATCAGGATTTTCTTATACGCCTGAGTTTGATATCATGGCATTGCTGATCGTCATACTGACACTGACATGCGTGGTATTACTTTTTTCCTATTTTTCCGCAAGAAAAATACATAAATTAGAGCCGATCAACGCCATAAGAGGCATCACCGGAGACGAATCGGCGGGACAAAGCATTTTATTATTTATTGTTTCATTTGGTATCATGGTGCTGTTGTCTTTTGCGGGAACGCTCTTATATAATGTAAATGTCAAGCCGGATAATTTTATGAATACGCTTTCAGAAGAAATACCGTCCGTTATATTCACGGCAGAGGACGGCAAACTGACGGAGCTTGAGGAATTTCTACAAAATGACAGTCGCGTAAAGCTTGTTTTGGAATATGCTTCCGTGCCTGTAAGCTATGAGGACGGAAGTCTTACAGCCTTTGTGTGTGAAGATTTTTCAAAGGTAACAAACGATATTTGTTATGAGGGCAGAAGTCCCGTGAATGCTGATGAAATTGCCGTGGGAAGCGCAATTTCCGACAAGTATCCCATCGGTAATAAAATAGAGCTGACAGTAGGCGGTAAATCGGCGGAGTACATTGTGACCGGTTATGTTCAAAGCGTGAATAATGCGGGGATGGTATGTCAGCTGACAAGGGAAGGATACGAAAAAATCGGCGAAGAGACGAATTCCGTCAATGTATATTTATATGATAAAATTGCCGGTGAGTTTATCAACGAGTATGAAAAAAACCACGATGCCATCATTAAATCATCCGTAAATTTTGAACAGATGAATGAAAATGGCCAAATGATGTATGCGGGTATTGTTTCTGTGATTGTGGTGATCCTGTTTGTNATCTCNNTTCTGATGNTGCTGCTGGNGATGTATGNGATCATCAATTCCATGATCAGNAGACGAAGNNAGGAATTTGGTATCTATAAAGCAATCGGATACACAAACGGGCAGCTTACGATTAAGACGGCGATTAGTTTTATCCCCGTTGTGGCTGTGGCATCAATCCTTTCTGCAGTTGCCGGGTTGTGGTATCTTCCCGTAATGAACAATACTATTTTTTCCATGATTGGGGCCATAAAAAATCATTTTGAGGTAGCTGTCTGGATATTGATCATATTTGCNATNATGNTTACGATGNTGGCATTTGTNATCAGCGTGCTTCTTNCAGCGNCAATCAAGAAAANTANTGCATATTCACTTTTAAAAGACTAAAANANACATTAAAGAAGGGGAACATAAAATANGAATTTTTCTGAAAAATTAAAGGAAATACGAAAAAAAGAAGGAATCTCACAGGAGCAGCTTGCCGAGAGAATCGGTGTTACAAGGCAGGCAATCACGAAATGGGAAACAGGGAAAGGTTTACCGGATATTGAAAATATGGCAATCATAGCAGAGATTTTTAAGACTACCATAGATGAACTGCTTATGGATTCCGTTACAAAAACAGCCCCGGAAACATTTGTGTATACCAGTGAAACAATTTATGACATTGACTGTGAGAAACATTTTGATATCAATATTGGCAGTGCGGCTGAGATTATACTGTCATCAGGCGATGACGAGAAGCTGCATGTGAAGCTGTCCTCTGAAACCCTTGAGAATATAGGCTCCATGTTTAAGATCAGGCTGGATGATAAGAAAAACAAACTTGATGTAATTTGTCTTAACAAAAATAAGCTGAGCCGCTATGAAGCGGAGGAGTCGCTGACAGTTGAGATCATTCTTCCGAATAAATATTCTGACCATCTGTGAGATTGCAGCCNGNGTTAANNNTCTTGNNATNAGTAATCTTCATCTGAACCGTTTGGAATATGACGGTGATGCAGAGCAGGTCTTGATTTCAGACAGTAGCGGAAGTTTGGAATTCACAGCAAANACAGATTATGAAATTACGGTTGATAAGATNACGGGAAGATTGGANATTAACCAATGGAAGGCAAAAGCGGTCATTCATATTCCNGAAGNAAATATTGTAAATGTGATCAATAAAGGCAGAAAATGTAATGTTTATTATGTAAAAGAAGGAAAAGNGATAGAGTGTGAAAATGTTGCTGACAGTGAAAATGAAATCAGTATTTCAGGAATCTTTTCAGAGCTGGTGGTGGATTTGTTGGGAATAACAACGTAACATCATAGAGNCAGANATACAGATGNAAAGCGGACAAACTTGTGAGCGATCAGTTTGTCCGCATTTATGTATGTTTCATCTGTTTTTTATCCTCATACATAAACTTATCTGCTTGCGAACACAGCTTATTAAAATCAGTCTGTTCATCGCGGTATGCAACACCAATTGCACAAGAAAAAGGAGTTTGCGATACTTTTTCTTTTATTTGGTTTTTCAACTGTTCAATGATTGTTCTTTGTTGATTAAAGCAGAGAAGCATAAATTCATCGCCACCAACACGATATAAAAAACAATTCGAAGGAAGTACTGCTTCCACACAGCTGACCATCGTGCAGATCGCCTCGTCCCCCTTCGCATGTCCATACTCGTCGTTCCACTTCTTTAAATCGTTCAGATCGATCGATATGACAGCACTCAGGTTTGCCTTGTTTTTCTCAGCATCTATGTAAAAACATCTTCGATTCAGTACGTTCGTCATCGGGTCACGTTTGAATTGCTGGGTATTCAAATACAGATAATAAAAGGTTAATGCAACTGCATAGGATACATTAATAATCCCTTCATATTTCCATACGGATTCCAACAATATAGAAATCATAAAGGTAAAAAGAACTACAACAGAAATAATCGCTTCCGAAATTTTAACCGACTTATACAACTTTACCGTGCAAACCAATAGAACAATCTCATAAAAAAAACTTGTTACATAAGCAAAATAGCCAAGAGGTCCTCGCACAAACTGGTTATCCATAGTATAGGAATATGCAAAATCAACAAAAAATGCCGAAAAGGCAATGATCGTATTTATGACAAGCGGTATGGAGATCCATCTATATTTTCTGTCTTTTACATTTCCCAACAACAATATAATAACATAAATAATTGCCGGTCTTATGCTATACCCTATAGCAGACATGAGTATCCGAATCGGAGTGAATGTATCAAGAGATGCAGTCCAATATTCTATGGAATCCGCCACAATCAGTCACAACAAAAGAACATCCGCCAAAAGAAACAATTTCCGAATCCTTTTGGAAAAGTAATCATTTGTAAATATGAAAACCAAATAGAACAATAGAATAATCACTGGTGCATAATTTATTTCAACAAGTTCTTTTATCATCGTTATGCCCCTTTCTACCATCTTAGTATAACATATCTTTGTTATTTCAATTCCCGTATCTGACAGATTATACCATAATTCGGCGTGCTTTTCACGCCATAAAGCAAATTGCGAAGCAATTTGTAATAAGCGCTGCCTTTGCGCTTATTTTACCATATTTATAAGTGTTATTTAATTCAAAGATTTCTCATTTTTAGTTGATATTTAAATTGTAACATATAACGATAGAAAATGCTTGAATTAATCAGCATTTTTTTAAACATGCGTTATGATCAAGTGAATTTTGCCGCTTATGACATAATATAAACCGCTCATGCCTTTGAATATTGACTTTTTTCAAAATGGTTCTGTAAGATATATGAGGTAATCAATTTTGCCATAGGGATTCACCTGCCGCTTTGCAATGAAGGGCAAGCGATAGGGGAATCCATAAGGATGAAAAGGAGGATAGGGAGGGTGTATGAAAGCAAATGAAGTTTTTCGGAGAACCATAAAATTTGTATGGATGAAGCTGGCCTTGGGAGGATGCGCTATCGTGTTTTCTATTGTGTTGGGACTGATTATGTTAGGCATTTCATCCCTGGATAGAAATGGCGTTGTAGGTGTGTATGCACTGATGATATGGATTTGTTTGTCTCTGGCGGCCATAGGTATTTCACAGTACTATCTGGGTTATCTGTTAAAGGCAGGGCATATAGCAGTGGTTACTTCGCTGGTGACTACGGGCAATCTGCCGGAGAATCCCTTTGCGTATGGTGTCGAGAAGGTGAAAAAGAAATTTGCCACCGCAGCTGCTTATTTTGCAGTAGATCGTTTGGTGGCCGGCGCGGTAAATCAGATTAATAGCGGGCTTGACATTGTGGGCAATATCCTGGGTAAAATTCCGGGTATGGATTCCGTGGTGTCCTTTGCCAAATCCTTTGTCAATATTGCCCTTGGCAATGTAGATGAGTGTTGTCTGGCATATACATTTTATCATGAGGAGCAGTCTTCCTTTAAGAGCGCTGCGGACGGAGTGGTTATTTACTTCCAAAATTGGAAGGTTATATTAAAAGATGCCCTTAAGACGGCTTTGGTTACTTTTGTCATCTCTATCATTGCAGGTCTTTTACTGCTGCTGGCAGCAATGGGTATCTTAAATGTTGTGGGACTGCCCGGATTTGGTGTATTTGCTGTGGCGTTTATGCTTACTATGATGATTGTACTTATTGTGAAATCCGCCGTGATGGACAGTTACACTATGGTATGCATGGTATGTTCCTATATGCAGGTGGCGCCTTCTACGGAAATCACCTTTGATCTGTATGATAAACTGTGTAATCTGTCATCCAAATTTAAGAATCTTTTCCAAAGGGCAAAGGAAGCATAATGGATAGTACAAATATTAAGGAGGATCTTGTTTTGAAAGAAGGATTAGAAGAAAGAATAAAAAAGGTAGAAGCGTATTGTCATGTAAAATTTCCTGACGACTATATCATATTTATAAAAGAATATAATGTAGGGCTGCCGGAGGCACATACGTTTATGGAAAATCACAAAAATTATGACATTGAACGCTTTCTGGGATTTGTAAGCGATTATCAGGACTCGCCGTTGGGAAATTATGATATTGCAGTTGTAATGGCGCCGATAGAAACATATCTGACGGATAATCCGGACTTGATTGGAGCGGAATTGATACCTATAGCAAAATTGACTAAGGGAGATTATGCGTGCCTGGATTTTAGGGGCAATAAAGAAGAACCCGGCGTATGTGTATGGAGCAGTACGGAATCGGAAGAATTTCATCCGGTAACTTATAAAGTGACAGATTCCTTTTTGTATTTTGCTGAGAGTCTGGAATAGGGAATTTTCAATCTAATTATCTCTATAAAAAAGGACAGGGGGATGGTATAATATCGACAGATATTATACCGAGCCGAGCGAAGCGAGTGTGCATCGCGAAGCGTATACCATGTGCAAAGCACATGGTATACTATACGTGAAAGTAATGATGCAGTGAATAGGGCGAAGTATGTGAGATTCACTGCGGGTAAAACGCAGAGATAATTAGTATGAGGGACATACCATGAAGATAGCAATCTGTGAAGACGAGATGGAAATGTGTTTGAAGTTGAAAACGATGATGGAGGCATCGGGGAGAGAGATCACTCTTTACCCCGGTGCCCGATTACTTTTAGCGGATTGGAACAAGGGACGCCGCTTTGATGTGGTTTTTACGGATATCGTTATGGAAAATGAAACTGCGGGCATGGATCTATGTGGACGATTGAATACAGAGGAAAAAGTTTTTTTGATTATCATAACAAATTATATTGAATATGCCCCGGAGGGCTATCGAAATGGTGTGTTTCGTTATCTGCTGAAGCCTGTACAGCAGGATCTGCTGGATCAGGTTTTTGACGATATTGAAAAGGAAACTCAAAAAAGCGGAAAATTTGTAGTGGATGCTTATGATGGCGAGAGGGTTATTTTTGGAAAAGATATTTTGTATGTAGAGGTAAAGGGGCGATATCTGGATATTTATCTGCGGGATGCGAAGGGGACAGAAACAGTTGTAATGCTGATGCAGAGCCTGAAAGAGTTTGCGGCGAAATTGCCAAAGGGCAGTTTCGTACGCATAAACAGGAATCAACTGGTAAATTTGGAGAGAATTACTGTGGTAAAGCAGGGAAGTTTAGTTTTGGACAATGGAAAGACTCTGTCTGTGAGCCGCAGACAGCAGAGAGAATTGCAGGAGGCATTGGCACGGTGTCTTGCCTGAAAAAGGAGGGCTTTTAAGTATGGATTTAGTGGCATTGGCGGTTTTCGGCAGTTTGTTGGATATGCTGGCATTTTACCAGGTATTTATGATATATCGGATATTCTTTGCGGAAAGCTTTCATCTTTCAACGGGCAGGATTGCCATTATCACCGGAATTGCATTCTGTATAAGTTTTATATCTATGTTACTTGGGACATGGAGTGTCGTTTGGTCAATGCTGTTTATTGTGATTATAATGGGGAAGAGGAAAATCAGGGAGAGCATATTGATTGTGCCGGCTATTATGGTGTATGTCGTGCTGGGAATCATTCCCGTGATGATGCTGCGCGAGATAATTACGATTCCCAATTCTCCGTTCATATTAACAATTGTTGGCGCGGATTGGCTGGGTCTCATCACAGATGTGATAGGATGTATCGCTGTGACCATACTTTACAGGATAGTTCGAAAACATAAAGTCTCTCTGGTGCTTCGTCCCTTGGAGATCCTGGGTTTTGGACTGTTCTTTTTATTTGAGATATTTTTACTGATGGGAATTGCCGTGATACGGGTGCATTATGAGGGAACAACACAATTGCTTTTAAATGCAAGCTGTCTGTTTTTCTTTTTAGTTGCTATGGGGGCGTATCTGTGGCAGCTGATTACGCTGCGGCGGGTGAGGCGGCTGAATGTATTGGTAAAACAGGAGGAAGATTATATACAGTGCCAGCTTTCGTATTTGGAGCAGTATCGAAGTGAGAATCAAAGTATCCGTACCCTGCGTCATGATTTGCGCGGACATTTACAGATGCTGCAAAGCCTGCAGGAAAGCAATCAAAAAAGAAAGATGGAATTATATCTGGATTCTCTGCAGGCGGAGACCAACCGGATAACAGAATTGGAATTTACGGGAAACCAGGCGGCGGATATTGTACTGGCAAATCAAAAAGCGAAGGCGCAAAAGCTGGGGATTCCTTTTGCGTGTGAAGGAACATTCCCGTGGCTGGATTCCCTGACTCCCATGGAGGTTTGTTCCCTTTTGTCCAATCTGTTGGATAATGCAGTGGATGCATCCATGAAAGAGAATGAGCCGGATATCAGTGTCAAAGGTGGTATGCAGGAACACTTTTGGACTTTGGTGGTCAGCAACCATACAGAAAAGGAGTGCAAGATCCATAATAACCGTATGAATTCCACAAAAGGGGGAAGCCACGGAATGGGGCTTGGCATTGTGGAGCAGATTATGGAAAGACATGGCGGAATCTGCAGTTTTACATGGGAGGAACAGAGGTTTTATTGCAGGATATTATTTCCCCGGAGCGAAAGCACGGGTTCTCCGTAATTTTGAGGATGATTTAATTTTCTCCTGCGATTTCTTCCCATTTTACCGGTTTCGCAAAATAGTATCCCTGGGAATGGGCAATTCCGATTTTTTCCATGATCTGTTGGATATTTTCATTTTCCACGAATTCGCCGATGACTTCTTTTCCCGTGTTTTTGCACCATTCATTTATCATTGTTACAAATTCACGACAGTTTTCATCCTGACATATTACCTTAATGATTTCCCCGTCAATTTTTAAAATATCCGCATTGATTTTAATAATATGCAATAGATTGGAAAAGCCGCTTCCGAAATCATCGATGGCAATTTTTGCCCCATGCTCATGGATGCTTTCCGCAAACTGCTCAATGTATTGATAGTCCGTTACTTCCTCGCTTTCNACCAGNTCAANTACAANATTTCCCGGATGATCCGCCTGCTTTAAGTAATGGAANATCATCTCGATCATATCTTCATCATANATATCCTGCACATTCAGATTAATAGTTACCTTAACATCCTTATGGAGAAACATGCTCATTNCTTTTTTTACCATAATGACCGACAGGGCTTCATAGAGATCATATTCCTTGGCGATGGAAAGGAACTGACCGGGATAATACAGATTCCCCTGGGCATCCCTGATACGGATCAAGGCCTCATACATTTCTATTTTGCCCTTGCGGTTATCATAGATTCCCTGAAAATGAGGTGCAATGCCGTCCTGGACAAGAGCATCCCTTACAACCTGAAGAATATGTATATCTTCTTTCATATCCGCTACTTCTTCCTGAACCTGGTTGTATATTACAAAAGGATTCTTGCTCTTTGCCCCATATTGAAGGGCTGTATCTGCTTTTTGCAAGGCATCTTCTTCATGCATAATCACTGCGCATTCATAAGAAAGCCTAAAGTCCCGGCAAACAGCTCCGTTCATAAACTCAAAGGCGGTCTTGATGCATTCCACAAAGTCACTGTCATCTTTCAAGGTTTCTTCCGCCGCGATCAAAAGCCCGTTATCCCCATAACTGTAAAAATGCAGCACATCTGCAAAATCCTTGGCTTTTTCCGCCAAATGCGCTCTTAAGTTTCCATATATGGTCTTTAATTCCGACCAGAAATCTTCCTGTCCCAAAAAGAGTCGGATCATCCGTTCATTTTTCAGGGAAAATACCACCAACTTGTCTAAATAGTGTCTATCCTTATCATAAATATATTTTGCCTGGTTATCCAGCCCCAACATTTCCTGATAAAACATCGCCTGTTTCATTTTATCCCTTTGCAGGCTCAGCTGTTTATTCAACTGTCTGTTTCCCGTCATCAGCAGATAATTAATAATCTGCATATTTTCATGCTGTAGTCCGGAAACATCCTTTAACCCTTTTTCTTTCAATATCAGTCGTGCATTCTCATTTTCCGATAGTCCCGCTATCATCAGAGTGGCATTACCATATATATTTTTCCCTCTTAAATTACCGATTTCTCCCGCCATAATGGCGCCGCTGATATTCGTGGTGTAGAATTGCCCGATTTCCCATGTGGCACAATCATGAAGCATCCACATTCTGGAAAGGCACTCGTAGGCAAACAGTGTTTCCACCGGCGCTTCTCCCAATTCCTCATAGGCGCTGCTTAACTGGTCTACGATCCTCTGGGGCGCAAAATATCCCAGACCGAACTTCATGCCTTCCGATATTTCACTAAAAACATTGATTCTGTCCCTGTTCTCCGATTTCCAAGGCTCCGGCAAGGTATCCGCCAGTTCATAAACCACATTGTAGGCAGTCTGCGTCTCCTCCAGGATAAGGGGAAACAGGCTCGCCAGGGTAGGGTCCTTTTCCAGTTCTTCCCTGCCAAGGACTCCCTGATACCATTTGGCTGCATCATCACCCTCTATTTCATCTACAAAATGTTCGTGGACCTTTGTTACCTCATAGCTTCTCCCTACGCCTTCCGCACCACAGATAACATTTTCATAGATAAAAAGCTTTGGCGACACCAGCATAACCGCCACCATTTTATTGACAGAAGTCTCTGTCTGCCCTAAAACATAAGCTCTTTCTCCCGCTTCGCTATGGGCGCCTTCCGCCACATAAGCAACGCCGCCTATCATATTTAGGCCTTTATTTAATCGGTCTACACGTTCTACAAATTTTGCTGTTTTATAATAAGATAAAGGGAAAAAGGTCAGCATCATCCCTTGATCGCCTTTTATAAGTTCATTGGACACTTCGTCACCCAAGACCTCCCCGGCCTTTTCCACTCCCGGTTCCTGCTCACAGCTAAACATTCCAATTCGCATTTCACACTGTTCAAATACTGTGAGGGAGAGCAGGCACACGCCCTGTAAAATTTTTCCTTCGCAGATTACATGGGATGCGCTGCATCCGATCATCACGGCGCCCGGCAATAGTTCTTTTAATTCCGCTGCCAGTTTTTCCATCATATCTGCGGTATGTATAGTGCTATGAATCCGTAATAATACCTGCCTGTTTGTGTCCAATGCAATTCCGTCCAAAAAATCATTGAAATTTTCTATCGTTTCAAACAAGTGGTTGTAAGTCTTCATACCTTTTGCTCCTTATTCAAAATGTATTGTCGAAATCTCTTTTTATTTTAGCAATTAAAGAAACAAATATCAACTAATG
>WFLX010340644.1_pt1 | contig 16390 bp, 14 predicted proteins | sample 4967041 | NCBI WGS metagenome assembly WFLX01 (sample SAMN12857096, study PRJNA449069) | gut metagenome | isolation source: stool from male and female vole | host: Microtus ochrogaster | place: USA:Florida | collected 2017 | reverse complement strand
CCCATCGTCTGCCTCTCTATACAAAATCGGAGAAACATATTTTGTCAGCTTCATACTGTCAGAAGCTTCTATTAAACATAAAACTTCTCCCTTTATTCCCCAAAAGACAGTTTCCATATCTGCTTTTAAAAACCCATCCAAATCTAAATATGTATCTCCATCTGCAAAATAAAAAAGGGAATACCCGTCATCTGCAGCATAACTGACCGCAGCATAAGCATTTGCGATATGTTCCATCTGATCATCCTCAAGCGGAAGAATAACTTTACCCTCCTGCATTTCGGGAACATTCCAGGTATATTGATAATCCTTATTGAGATAATCTGCATATTCCTTCGCAAATCTGGTATACACATCACAAAACCGGATTTTTTTGTAAGCAGCAACGGCTTTTACGTTTTCCTCCCCTTTGCTGCCGGGCAGAAAGATGCTCAGGCCGCAGGGCTGTTTGGAGTATCCCTGTGAATCCGTTCTTATGACAAATTGTTCATATGCCTTTTCTATTTCTTCTTTTCCGTTCATTATAAAGTCAGTCTGCGGGTAAAGCTCCTCACAAAGATTTTCCAATACCCAAATAAAGTCCATCAGATCAACCTGCTCCGATACATTGCTTTCGTTTTGATAATTAAATCCAAGCATTTGCATTCTTTGTTTTCCCAATTTCTGAAAAAACTGTTCCTCAGCCTCTGCTGTTATAAGACAATTGTTCACTGCATCCATTAATTCATCAAACACTTCATGAAATCTGTGAAATGCATTTATATCAACGAGGCTCAATGTAACACTATAATCTACCTTTTCAAAGGATTGCTGATACGCAGTAATCATAGCTTCTCCAATCTGCTTCCCGTATGCTTCCGATGTATCATCTGTATTCAGCGCTTCCAGCCAACAATAGTCATATCCCTCCTGCGGTTCCAGATCCTCCGATGCAATCAGGTACCCCGCCTTTCCTTCCAATACTGCTGCCAATTCTACATTCCCCATCAAGCAGGCGTCCATTGCCACAAAATCCAGTGGATCATCAATTACGGACTTTTCAAATGCTTCTCTGATTTCATCAAGCGTCAAAGAATCTTCTTTAAAGTTCAGGTCACAGCCAAACCCCTGAATCTGGCCTTCGCCATGATTCCAGCATATCAATCCATAATGTTCAGCAGGGTAGGAGCCTATCCCATAATTCAGAAAATCCGCAAGCGTGTCCGCCCTTCCCATATTACGCTTTTCCAGTTCCTGTACCTCCACCTCATCCCTATTTTTCGTAAGGCAGAACCGCCCATAAGAAATATCCTTCATCGGTTCATACTGCTACTGTGTAGCACCCCCGGCTTCAACAACAATATGTATTTTTTCGCCGCCGTCTATCTTATTCAGTGCTTTTGTCATCTCCTCCAAATCCATTGCCGCGCACCCATAGTCTCTTTCCAGATCACTTCCATTCATATAGACCATAAGTGTGCAATAACCCATTTCCGACAATGCTGGATAGGTTTTCACATGTATTCCTTCCTGCCGGATTGCGCCTATAACCAAAGCTGTACCTGCCGCCAATACTGCCATTACACCCTTAAGTTTTCTATACTTTTTTTCCACACTCACCACTTCCTCTCCACCTTCTTTTTCTTATACCAGCCCCTGCATTCAGACGTTTATAATCTGTTCCGATAAACACCCTTTCCGCCCAGACTGCGCATTTTCCGTACTTCCTGATCCGGCTCTACTTTTAACATTTTCTCCGCTTCCTCAAAGCACTCTCTGATAACTTTCTCTCTGGAAATATTGATCAATCTCCTGCCGGATCGGTTTGTTGGAAATGTTCTGTACATTTGTTTTTCAACCTCTGTGATCACCTTCGCGAGATTTCCTTCCGGATTTACATAGATATCTCGATTCTCTTGATTCATATCATGGATTTTTTCATTATAATCAAGTACGCTTTCCCTGCTTTCCTGAATTTTTTCCATTGCTGACTGCAATTGGCTGTGCAGTCTGCTTGCCCCGTCATACTGCGCAATAGATTCTTTGATTTTATTTAATTCTTTATTGCTTACTCTTTTCCCATCTTTCTGCGTATTCACAATTTCTTTCAATTGTTCAATAGACTTATCAAGCGCTTTCACGCTTCCAGTTCTGGCACCTGCATTTAAAATATTTTCTGCCTGAGCAAACGCATCCGTCAGAGAAATATTCATCTCGTTGAATTCTTCCATTGGAACATGGAATTCCTCCATATAACTATCCTGCATGGATTGCAGCATAGAGACAGAATTGTCAATATGAGTGATTATCTCTCCTAAATTCTCTATATTCTCTTCTATGGTATACTCCTCATACCGGTACTTTCTCCAACTGCTCCGTTCTGTAACCGCCTTAATATTTTCAATATCCTTAGAAACTGCAGCATCCGAAATAATTGCATCCTCCAAGGCACCTATCTTATCCTCGGATAATGCCTGTCTGCCAATGTCCTTAGATACTGTATAAGTTTTGCCCAGTAGCACAATCTCCATTTCCGCGTGGAAAGCTGCCGCATCACGGTCTGCATCAATCTCCAGCTTGATATAATTAATGTAAAATACTGACATTGCCCCCTGAATTACCGCGCTTACCGCCTCTAAAACGCCTTTACCCAGCCTGCCTGCAAGCTTATTTACGGCTTTAGCCGCTTCCAGTGCTGCCGTCGCCGCACCGATAGCTGCATAAATCCCTACCTTAGCCACCTCATAAGCTCCAATCTCAAGACTTTTTCCTATTGCAACAATAGGTTTTTTCCACCGCGGCGCACCTTCAATCGCTTTTTTACACTCACAAATCCTGCCATCAAGATAACGTATCTGACCATATAATTCATTGACATGCTTCTGTGCCCTTGTAATTTCTCTGTTGGCATCATCAATCATGTCATGTAGTTTCTCCGCAGCCTGATTAATTTTATTAGTAACTTTTGTCATTTCTTTTGCCAGTCCGGAAGTGTCAATCATAAGGCAGAACTGAAAGCTTCCGGAACTGAAGCGGCTATATTCGATCTTTAAATGAAGGGAAACCTTCAAAACGGTGAGAAATTTTGTNCAAACATCTATAGAGATCCAACCATTAACANATAAAATGCGTNCCTGCGCATTGATAATCCCCAAAANGNCAACCATNCCGTCAAAATAGAANGATACCTTTTTTGGGCTTGCCTCCAGAAAGAAAATAAGTTCTTTTTCCTGTAAATTGAAAAACTGTGACATCACACTATTTGAGGCAATAGGAAAATCCTGGCTTTCTGCCAATGTGAAACCTGACGAGCTAATAGTCAAAAATTTCAAATCAATGGTTTTCACCCCGGCATAGGCAAGTATACACTTTTCCGACTTTCGCCATGAAAACAATACATTAAACCGGACCCGCAATATGTCAAGAACACCGCAGAAAAAGAGTCCCTGCTCCACAGTATAGTCCCCAAATTCTGTATTAACAGAGGCATAATAAAACTGAGCAGACAACTCAATATTTCCTTTTTCGTCAATGAAGTAATGGCGCATATTCTTTAAATCTGCAAGATCTGTTCCTCTTTCATAGCTCGTAAGCTGAATCCGTTCCGGATCCAGTTTAAACTTATCGCCGCGGACCTGACGATTAAAATGATCCGCCACCGCCTCTGCATTTTCTGGTGCAAGCTTTTTTACATCAAACGGAGTAATCGTCTGGAAATCCAGGCCTTTGATTTCGATAAAGTCCATGTTAGGATCGCTTCCCATTTCTTTTCCTGTCAGATTTCCCACAAGACTGCTGATTGTCAGCCCATCAATTAACGCTGCTGAAATTAATTCAGGAACGATTGTTCCTCCTTTTTCACTGAGCATTACCGCCCCGAACATGGCCAGCTCGTTGATAAACAAGGTACTGTACAATCCGAATTCGACAGTCTTTCCCACCTGAATCATCAGGTAGGTATCTCCAATGGACAAAATATCTATTAGCGGTACTCGGTTATTTTTATTGGTAATCTCGCTCTTGGCCGACAGCTTAAAAGCTGAATTCGACACGCCGCATTCGATCCGAAACTCCATTTCCGGTATCATACTAAACTGAAAGGTACCTTTCAGCATGAACTCCAACGCTCTCCCAAACTGCATATACAGAGACAGATCACGGCTTTTTATGTAGCTGGTCTCTATTTTCGGCAGTGTGATCATACCGATAAAACCTTCTTTATCCGCCCCTAGGTATAATTCGGTTTCCTTTATTCCAAACAGCTCGTTGATCCCTTTTCCCAACAGACTCTCTTCGTCAAACTCAATTTGCGCATAGGTAAAGAAGCTGCATTTTTGTATATCGGAAGGCGTCCTGCTGCCAGCCTCCGTATTCCCAATTTCCGGCAGGAGCCACCTGCTGCCTGTTTGTGCATAGAACATGAATTCCCTTATTCCAAAAAATTCCGCAACTGTACATAATCGTTCCTTCAGACCCTTTTCCTCTCCAATATCCTGCCCGCTTTTCGGGTTGAATGAAAATGCAAAGAGCAGCGCTGCTCCAGCTGATACTTTTGCCAAACAGAAATATGTCATGTTATCTTTCACTCTGACTATCATTTTATTTTTGCAATAAGAGTAAGAGAGTTCTTTCGGTGCGCAATCCGGAAGCAAAGCATCCACATAGCTGCCAATATTTTCGGGAACTTTGTCCTCCAAAAAGGTCAAAGCATTTGATATTTTCTGCCCGCCCCATTCAATGGTTCCGCCAAGCAGAAGTTCCTCGTCATCTTTCCTTATTATTATATTTGCAGGATTCGATAATACTGTTCCCTCCGCCGTTACACTGCATGAAATTTTGTTATCTGCCATGTTTTCCCCCTACTGTTTTTTCTTTTTGATCCTCCAAGCCGATGTCTTATTCGACTTGGAGGAAATACGACAGACCGATTATCGGACTGCCGGCAATTCCAGGTAGCTGTCAATCGTTTCCAGTGCCATCTTTTCAATAACTTTCTTGCGTTTTGTGTTCCATACAGCAATGGCCACTCTGGNTACATCAACAAGCTTTGCCANCGACTCNGGGATCAACCCCTCTGTAAGNATGTTCATCTGAAATGCGTACTCNACAATGCGTTCTTTTCCGCTTTCCTCCTTTACATAGAGGTAAGCCATATTCAGCTTGATCTCTACGGCATCAAGGCCCTTTTTCTTAGCCGGATCGCCTGCATTCTTGTCAAGGCTTGCAACACCTTTTTCCAGAGCCTCCGTCAGTTCCCTCATGTCTTCCGGTTTTCCTGATTCGCCGCTTATCAGCTGCTGAATGTCCTTTACTACCTGACCAAGATTTACGGAATTGTCAGCATTTTGAAGTGACGGAACCAGTAACACTGAATATCCGTTTTCCCGCTTTTCATATGCAGCATGTAATTTCGTTCCGATCAAAGTAAAGTCTACTCCTGCCAATGCATTTACTTCACTCATTGTTTGTCCCTCCTGTCATTGTTTGAATTTAATGGTTACAATACCCTTTAGCTAAAGTGTGGCTAAATCATAAATCATGCGTAAAACTCTCTCTACAATTTCCCTTTAATAACTTGTCAGACGGGGTGAATGACACATCAGCTTTTCCTTTACATTTACATATTTTTTATAAGGAATGGGAATGTTGGCACCATTTACCATTGTCACGCTGCATCGCTGAATACTTGCAATTAGGGTCTTATTTATGATGTAACTCCTGTGTACCCTTACAAATTCCTCGGACAACTCCTGTTCCAGATGTTTCAAAGTGCCAGCCGCTTCGACAATTTTATTTCTGCAATGCCAGAGAATGTGGTCACTTACTGCTTCCACATAAAGGATTTCCTTCTCATTTACATAGTAGACAGCTTCATTTGCCGCCGTTATTTGATATACCTTTGTCGGCACACACTGAAAGTCAATTTGTATAAATTCCGCAATTCCGTCTGCCAGTACCATTGTGTACTCGAAGCCTTTTGTCCTCAGGTCTATGCCGGATGCATACTCAATTTGATATCTGCCTGCTACAAGCCGGCCGGCTCCCTGTAAATGTCTTATGTACTGCTCGTACCTGACAAATTTTGTAATTGTCTCCGGGGCGACCATGTCCGTGATCATCTGAATTACCATCGCATCCTCTGCACCATTCCCGTAGCAGCAGCCACACTTCCACAGCACATTCTTTGTACACAGTTTTTTTACATTTCGATGATCTCCTTTATGAATCCCCAGCAATATTTGCATAACTCTTTGCATTACTTTTTCATTTGTCTTTTCCATTACCATATTGCTTGTTATTTGTTTCCTTTTGTTTCATATCTTTTGTCTCAAACCTTTTTCGTTTCAACTAAATTAATAGTTGTATTTTTTCGAAACAAAATAAACGAACAATAATTCCATTTTTTCGGTTACTTATCCCGCTAATCCTAAATAAAAATGAAACCTTTTTCCGCAATTTCCGGTCAATGACTCATCACAAATGATAAAAAGCCCATAAAAAACAGCCTGCCTTCATTTCTGAAAGCAAGCTGTCTATAACTGTTTTACAAATTTGCGTCCTTATTTCATTTTTCCTTCCAGCACTTCAACTGCCTTTAACACCTGATTATCTGTGCCATCTGCCTCATTTGCTTCATAATCATATTCCAGTTCAATATCAGGCTCAATCCCTATACCGTGGATATTTCTTCCGGACGGAGTAAAATAAGCGCTCACCGTGAGTTTTATGGCAGTTCCGTCATCCAACCGATGAATCCGCTGAACGATTCCCTTTCCATAAGTGGTCGTTCCGATCAGAGTACCTTTATTGTAATCCTGAATTGCTCCGGCAAGTATCTCGGAAGCGCTTGCCGAATATTCATTCACCAATACCACAAGCGGTATCTGCAGTTCATTCTTTCCGTCACAGGTATATTCTTTGCGCTCACCCTGTTTATCCTCCGTATATACTACCAGTCCCGCAGGGAGAATTTTTCTAGCAATATCTACTACTGCTGTCAGATCTCCACCCGGATTGCTGCGTAGATCCAAGATCATGGCTTCCATTCCCTGCTCTTTCAAAACCGCCACAGCTTCCGTATATTGATCCACCGTTACACCATCAAATTCTCTGATTCGAATATAGCCGATATTCTCGTGATCCTCTACAATGCCGCTATCCACAGTTGTCGTTTCAATCTGCTTTGCCCGGACAATCTCCATATCCAGGTAATCTGCTTCTCCCTCGCGGTAGATCGTGAGCTGCACCGTTGTTCCTTCTCTGCCTTTAACCATGTTGACTACTCCGGTGAGACTCAGTCCCTGTGTAAATTCTTCTCCCACCTTATAAATGATGTCTCCTTCACGCAGTCCTGCTTCCTGTGCCGGACTATCCTCCATGACACCGCTGATCATCGCCATGTTCATCTGCTTATTCATGGAAATATATGCGCCGATTCCATAAGAAATCCCCTGATTACTGTTTACCGCATCCTCCAGTTCTTCTGTAGAGTAATATTCGGAATACGGATCGCCCAAAGCCTGCATCATTCCTTTATAAACACCATCTTGAAGTTCTGCGGCAGTAACTTCATTTCCATAATAATAAGTGTCGATCACTTCCTCGATGGTTTTCATCTTTTGGATGGTTTCCGTGCTGACCACGCTTCCGCCGCCTGCGTTTCCTGTTCCCGCTTCTCTTACTGCAAACAGATCATACGCCAGCTTTCCGGCATACACACATACGCCTACCAGCAGAACGGTAAGCATGCCAAACAACATACCGCCCAAGAAACTTTTTCCGGAACTTTTCTTTTCTTCTTCCTTGGCCGTTCCGGCCTCCAAAGGTATATTATTTAAATCTTCTGACTGCTTATCCAATCTAATCTCTCCATTCTCTCTAGGATCTTAAATAACTCCATGGATTCACATAATTTCCATTCAGACGGACACTGAAATGCAGATGATTTCCGGTAGAACGTCCAGTGGTCCCCACAGCTGCAATCTTGCTTCCTTTGGAAACCTCCGTTCCCTTGGAAACATAAAGCGCCGAAGCATGCATGTAAATCGTATAAAGGCTGTCACCGTGATCGATCATAATATAATTTCCCATACTGGAATTATAATCTGCCGCAACTACTTTGCCGTCATAAGCCGCAAGAATTGCACTGCCCCCCGGTGCCGCCATATCAATGCCATTATGAAATTTCTGAATTCCAAGCGTGGGATGTATACGGTTTCCGTAGTCATCCGAAATTCTGGTATAGGACGGTGCCGGCCAGGTAAATACGCCGCCATCATACTTGCGTCCCTGTTCCTCCGCAAGCTTTTTTCTCTCCTCAGCAACTGCAGCNNCCAATGCCTTGATTGCATNGNTCTGCATTGCAATATCTGCCTCATACNCTCTGNTTGCTNCTTCTTTTCCCNGAATGTCGCTGGTTACCTGATAGATTTCCTGCTCCTTAGCTGCAATCAACTCGTTTAAAGATGCTTCTTCCTCTTCGACCGCCGTCTTTGCCTCATCAAGAACTCCCTTTTCCTCTTCCAGATCTTCCTTACAGAGTGCCACGTATTCGGCATAGGCTACATATTCATCCAGCATCTTACGGTCATAAGCGGAAAGCATCTCAATATATTCTGCCTTATTAAGCATATCCCCGAAGCTTTCTGACGAAAACAAAAGCTCTATAGACAAACTGTCACCCTTTTCATACATGAACTTGATTCTGGTTTTCATTGCCTCATACTGAGCCTGCTGAACGGAAACAGCCTCTTCCAGCTCCNCCGTCTTTTGAACGNTCTCTTCTTCTTTCGCCGAAATCNGAGTCTTCAAATCATCAATTTTGGCCTGAATCTCCACCANATNCGCATCCANTTCCTCAACATAATCAGCAAGATCCGCCTTTGACTGCTCAAGCTGTTTCTTGATTTCCTTTACATTGGTTAATCCGCTCTGCAGCGCTTTCTTCTCTTCTTTTGCCTTGTTGATCTCTGCTTCCTTCTGTTTAATGCTGTCATTCGTCAGTTCACTGGCCAGTGCCGTTGTCTGATATTTTAAAGCAGTTCCCAGAATCAAGGCAAATCCAAGCACTACACAGAACAATCTTTTCCATCGTTTCATTGTAGTCTCCTANGCCTACACNCTTANGTGCTTCCTGACTGTCGTAATACTTCCAAGNAAACCNATTCCTACTCCCATCATNNTAGANANCGGAAGCAATGTGTCAAAAACCTGTTCCACCGGAAGAAAAGACAGCAGCCTCGTCAACATATGAAATTTTATCATAATATATTCAATCACCTTGTTATAAAGAACGTAAATGATTCCAATCGGGAGAAGTGCACCGATCACACCGATCAGCATACCTTCAATCACAAAGGGAGACCGGACAAAAAAGTCCGTAGCGCCAATGTACTTCATGATCGTAATCTCTTCCTTACGCACCGCAATACCGATGGTTACCGTATTANTGATCANGAAAATCGAAACANCAAACAAAATAGCAATAANCCCTACGNAAATATATGNTACCAATNCGTTCACTCCAGNCAGTGTGGAAGCTGTGATTTCCGNGCGGTTAACCGTCCGAATACCGTCTACTTCTTCCAGATAGCTTACCAGTGCAGGCTGCATGGAAACATCATTCAGATAAATCTCATAGCTGGCGGAATCAGCAAGAGGATTCTCTGTAAAACCATCGGCATATTCACCCAGATATTCCTCCTTAAAGCTTTCCCACGCTTCATCTGCAGAAATGAATTCCTTACGCGATACTTCCACCCGTTTATCAATCAATACGCCAATCTCTTCAATCTTGTCCTGACTGATTCCCTCATCAAAAAAGACGGTAACAGATACTCCTTCCTGCGCTGTTTTAACAATATTCTGAAAATTGGCTATGACCGCATAGAACAATCCGAACAAAAATAAGCAGGCTCCTATCGTGGCTATCGATGCCAGTGAAAACCATTTATTTCTGAATATATTTATAATTCCCTGTTTGATTGTATAAAAAAATGTACTAATCCTCATCGATATAACCACCTTTTTCTTCGTCGCTGACTNTGACGCCTTTCTTCATAGTCACCACTCTCTTCTGCATAGCGTTAACTATTTCTCTGTTGTGGGTTACCACCAATACGGTTGTTCCATTTTCATTGATCTGCTCCAGAAGTTTCATAATCTCCCAGGAATTTTTGGGATCCAGATTACCGGTAGGCTCATCCGCAAGCAAAATACTTGGACGGTTCACAAGCGCTCTGGCAATCGCCACTCTCTGCTGCTCCCCGCCGGAAAGCTGTCTGGGTTTTGCTTTGTACTTACCGGCAAGCCCCACGGTCGCCAGAATACTAGGCACATTACGCTTGATCTCTTTATTGGAAGCTTGAATGATGCGTTGGGCAAACGCCACATTCTCATATACATTTCTATCCTTCAGCAGACGGAAATCCTGAAATACGATTCCCAGATTTCTCCGAAACTTCGGTATTNTTCTGTGACGGATGTGCACCAGATCATACCCCATCACATTGATATTTCCGGATGTGGGAACCAATTCGCGGAGAAGAAGTTTGATCATGGTTGATTTTCCGGAACCGCTGTCCCCTACAATAAAGACAAACTCTCCTTTTCGAATATGCAGGTCCACGCCGTTTAATGCCGGTGCTCCGGTTGCATATGCTTTGCTTACATTGTCTAACGAAATGATCTCATCATTACCCCCGGACTGTCTTCTTCTCTTCCTTCCTTTTACTTCACTCTTTGCCAAAGCCGTTCACCTCTGTTATTTATTCTTAAATGATTCTTTTAGTATTCAACGCTTTCCATGTAATTCATATATTTGACAACCATCAGCGCAATGCGGAAGGTAATCGCATCTTCAAACACACGCAGATCAAGCCCCGTATTCTTTTGAAGTTTGTCCAGACGNTANACCAGTGTATTTCTATGTATAAAAAGCTGCCTGGNGGTTTCTGATACGTNCAAACTATTTTCAAAAAATNTATTGATGGTGGTAAGCGTCTCCTCGTCAANATCATCCGGACTCTTTCCGCCNAAAATTTCTTTAATGAACATCTTGCAAAGGGGNATAGGGAGCTGATNAATTAAACGCCCGATTCCAAGTTCACTGTATGCCATGATATTCCGGTCATCNAAGAAAATTTTCCCCACATCCATCGCCATCTTAGCTTCCTTGTAGGAACGGNTTACCTCCTTGATCTCCTTCACTACCGTTCCGTATGCAATGTGAATGCCTTTCATTCCCTCTTTGGATAAATATCCTTCTATCCCTAAAGCCGCTTTCTCGATATCGGCAGCGCTTTCGCCGTCAGAAAGATCTTTGACCACAATCACATTATTTTCATCCACAGCCGTGATAAAATCCCTGCTGCCGCTTCCAAAATAAATCCGCATCGCTTCCAGCACATTGTTGTCTTTGCCGTCTGCTGTCTCCACGATCATAACCACCCGTTTCACATCCGTCTGGATATGGAGCTTCTTGGCACGGCTGTAAATATCAATCAAAAGCAGGTTATCCAAAAGAAGATTTTTGATAAAGTTATCCTTATCAAATCGTTCCTTATACGCCACCAGAAGATTTTGAATCTGAAATGCCGTCATCTTCCCGGCCATATAAACATCCTCACCGGTTCCTGCTGCGATTAAAATATACTCAAGCTGCTGCTCATCATATATTTTAAAATACTGAAATCCCTTGATTTCCTGCGAATCCGCCGGTGATTTTGCAAATTCCGCCGCTTCAGCGGCACAGCCTGCCATGCTGGCTGCCGTAGAAGCCGTCTCCTTGCCATCCGTATCCATAATGCAGAAATCTACCCTTGCTATCCCCTTAAGTCCATCAATCGTATTTTGCAAAATCTGATTTGAAATCATATCCCTTCCCCCTTTGAAAAACCTCAAAACATTATACAATTTAAACAATATTTCCCGCCCATAAAAAGAAATTCCGACAAACTTACTTTTTTATTTTAATATAAATGTACAAATAAATCTACCTTTATTTGTGAAGTTTTTGTGTATTTTTAATGCATTTTGCCGATTTTTACCTATTTTTTGTCTAGTCAACCTATACAAAAATTTACGCACAATATGTTTATCCGGGCATTTTCATTTTATTTTCCTTATGTTATAATAAAAAGGAAATCGGAAAGGAGTGATTAGATGAATATTCCAGAATTATCAACAGCTTTGGCAAATGTCAATCTGATGAATCAGGTCGGAATCGCTGTTCTTGATAAAGCAATGGAAAACTCAGAAACAGCGGGTGCCAGTCTGATCAATATGATGGATCGCTCCATGGAGTTATCTGTCAATCCAGCCGTAGGCAGTAATTTTGACATGTATATTTAATTGGTATGCTCGAAGAGGTCTATGCTCGAAGAGCTCTATGCACGAACAGCCAATATCAATGTCACAATTGCTCCAAATAGTATGACATGCCGATCATTACAAGCAGGCAGAGGATAAGCGTAAGTACCAAAGGTACGGTAATCAGCTTATCCTTTTTCATTTTTCCTTTTTTATTTAAATAGGGTTCCGGTGTCCATTTCCTGTCTCTCCAGATTGCCTCAAGTGTCCCTTCTCTTCCTTCATGCTTTTCAATCCACACAAGCACTGCAAATGCAAAAGGCGTAAATGCTGCTGCAAGAATCAACTCCTTTCCCACCTCAAAAAGAAGAAAATTAGACCACATCTGCGGATCCAGCATATCCAATGTATCCAGAATATCAGGGACGATCTTTAAAGAAAGATACATGGTTAGACAACTTGTTCCATTAATCAATCCGTGATAAATAATGGAAGCCCACAAACTTCCCGTTGCCTCCACCAGAAGGACTGCCAACACGCCCATTACCATCGTATATGCAGCCTGATTAAAGTTCATATGCAGACATGCAAAGACTACCGCCGAAAGAATCATTGCCTTAAATGCACTTCCGCTTCTCCGATAAGAGCGATAAACTGCACCCCGACAGATCACTTCTTCAAATACTGGTGCAATCACTCCTATTGACAGCCATAACGGAAAAAGGGGCATATTGGCTATCTGATAGTCATCTATGATAGATACTACTTCATTTTCCACCCAGAATTGAGAAATCACATTAAACAACGTCTGCAGCGGATTTGTCAAAAAGGCATATAAACCAATCATCAGCACGGTGCCCGGCTTTATTCTATGAAATGCCAAAAAATCTGTTATCTTTTCTCCCGAAAAAAGCATTGGAATCAGAATCGGAATAAAAACAGAAACCTCAATCAACAGATTGGACACCAGAATATTGTCCACCGCCGATGGTAAAAGAAAGGCAGCTAAAACGGACACGCCAAGATATGACAGAATCATAAATAAAAACGCCCAGTTTGCCTTTTTTGCATTCATAATGTACCTCCATTTAACCACAACAAGTGAACCATTTATTTTCCACTCTTCTCCTGCACCCTTTGGATGCCATCCGGCTCCATGAGGATCAGACGCTGTCTGTACAGATTTCCTATCGCCCTCTTAAACTCATTTTTGCTCATACCAGTCTTTTCCTTTATAAGCTCTGGATCTGACTTATCGTGAAGAGGTAGTCTTCCGCCTGTCTGATCCAGCATTTCCAGTATCTTCTCTGCATCCTTTCCGATCTGAATATGGGCTTTATCACGAAGACTCAACGTTAACTTACCATCCTCCAAAACACCTGCCACTCTTGCCTGCACCCGTTCACCGACCTTCACGCCGCTCGACGGCTCCTTCGCCGGAATCAGTCCACTGTACCGGTCATCGACAGCCACAAATACGCCAAATCTTTTGCTGATTTCATAGACAATACCCTGCACCATATCATCCTTTTTGTAAGGGCTGTCCGTTTCAAGATAATGATAGACCTTCATAGTCGTACACAGTCTTCCGCTCTTATCCACGTAAAGCGCTGCCAGACACTCATCCTGTTCCTTTACGGGAGCAGTCTGCTCTTTAAACGGCAGAAGCAGATCCTTTTCCAGTTCCCACGAAAGAAAGGCACCGATCTTTCCCACTTCCTTCACTTTGAGCAGCGCAGTATGTCCTACCGTAAGAGAAGTCTGTCTTGTGGTTGCAATCAGTCTGTCTTTCGAATCACGATAAATAAACACATCCAATTCATCACCGATCTGTGCCGTATCCGGTACTTCCTTACCCGGCAGGAGCACTCTCTGTTCCGGGCTTCCATTTCCTGCTTCCTCTGCAAGATATACTCCAAACTCCACTTTTTTGACAATAGTCAATATCTGTCTTTTTCCCAGTTCTATCATTATATTTTAATCCTCAATTCCCTCTGTGCCTTCTTCCAGTTCCACAATGCAGCATATATCGCCTTCCCCATTCTCGAGTACTACCACATGCCTTCCTTCATCCGTCCGGGAAATATGCGGTATAAGAACATCTCCTAATAACACCTGTTTTTTATATTCTGCCCTGAGCTGGATTATATGAAAATCTTGTTCTAGGGAGTCCATTGCAATTCGAATAAACTGTCCGTTATTGACATGCTGGTTTGTATCAAGATGATAGCTTTTAATCGTTATCGTCTCCCCCAAAGTACTGCTTTCCGGTATCTTAATCCTCCTGGGTGCGTATTCCATTGGAAGCTTTGGTTCCAGTTGATATCCCTCAAGCATCCTTTCAGTCGGCTTTGCGGGTTTTCCCGTATCCGTACTGAGCAAGCTCCATATCGTATTTGCACAGGCAATTTCCTCTCCCTGCTCATCCTTCATGCAGAAATTCCGATAACCTACAAACCCTTTAAATTCATAAGGCAGTGTTCCGATTGTTACCTTTTCTCCCATAAGCGGATAACGCTTTACCACAATCTGCCAGGAAGACATAACCCATACCACATGATGATCCCGGCAATAATCCAGCCCCAGACCGATATCTTCCGAATGAAAAGTTGAACAATCCTGAAAATAATCCAACAGAGACTCCAATTTTAAATGCCCTGTTTTATCCGTTTCGCTATACCGGATCCTGCTCTGAAATGTATACATGATTCTTCCTTCTTTCTAACATTAATCTTACTGATTATAGCATGAACTCTTCGAAAGAAACAGTGCCCTTCCATATTTTTTGCGCAGACCTGCACAAAAAACTCCGGCAGAAACCTGCCGGAGCCAAATCTTACTATTTTATGCTCCCTTAATATCAAGCGCATGCATATATGCATCCGATCCCCGTGCACAAGTCACGGTCAGCTTCTTACCAGTAACAAATACTTTGCAGCCCACAACACTGTTCAGTGCATCCAGTTTCAGTTCCATCTCTCCCTGAGGTGTCTTAAGGAACAGAACATTTTCAGTGGATTTGCTTCCTACTGTTCCGCTTACCTCTGCTTTTGTGTTTGTATCAATTTGTGCCGGGAACACACTCTCCTTTGCTCCCACAATGCTTGCAGCATGCAGATATGCATCCGAACCATTATATACGGTAACTGACAGCTTTCTTCCAGATGTCAGAACCAGACCGCTTCTGCTGTCCGTATTGTTGTCAATTACAATCTGCATTTCTCCATCTTTTGTTGAAAGATAAAGAAGATTCTCCTTCGTCTTATCTGACACAGTTCCGGTCACGGACATGGTTTGGGCTGTCACTGCCGATGCAGGTGCCGGTGTAATAGAAGTATCAACATATCCCGTCACCACCGATGCAGAATCGGAAATACTAATTGCATGCATATAGGCATCTGAACCTCTGGCACAAACAATACTATAACTCTTGTCTACAACCAAAACAGAACAACCGCTCATATTGGTAGTGGTGTCCAGCTTAATCTGCATTTCTCCTTGAGGCGTATCAAAATACAAAACATCACCCTTTGTCTTGTCGCTGATCGTTCCCGTCACGGTGGTTGCTGCTGATGTGTCTATAGTAAGTGAAACGGTCGGTGCATCCGTTGTGATTTTGGTTGCATGCAGATACTCATCGGAACCATGAACCACAGAAACACTAATTTTTTTCCCGGGAAGCAAGATCTTACATGCACTGGTATCCGTTCCGCTATCCAGCTTGATCTCCATTCTCCCGCCATCTGTGGAAAGTAAAAGAAGCTCCGAGGTTGTTCCCGACTGAACGGTTCCCTGTACGGTAATCACCTCCTCTGCCCGTACTGCTAAGGGATTTCCTGCCGTAATAAGCAGTCCTAACGCAAGACAGGTGGCCATACATTTTTTTACAATTCTACAATTTTTCATATGTAACCTCCGTAACATTCATAGTGGATTACCATAATAATGAGATTATGTAAACTCATCATACCTCATTTAGTATAGAAAATCAAGGATTATTCCATATTTTGAGAATAAAAGTTTACATAAAAAATCTCAACAGATTCATCTGTTGAGATTTAGAAGCTGGGCTACAAGGATTCGAACCTTGAAATGACGGAGT
>WFLX010020014.1_pt1 | contig 16395 bp, 13 predicted proteins | sample 4967041 | NCBI WGS metagenome assembly WFLX01 (sample SAMN12857096, study PRJNA449069) | gut metagenome | isolation source: stool from male and female vole | host: Microtus ochrogaster | place: USA:Florida | collected 2017 | reverse complement strand
ACATCGGAAATAAAGTCACCGGCTATATAGAAAATAATCTGACCGGATTCTCCTATTAGCTTAATATCATTTAGAGTAATGGCTATCTTTCCTGTCGACACATAAATGAAGCCAACAAAATTTACGCCAATTTTGCTGGTAAACTTTCTGATAGCAGAGAAATCACTATAGAAAATAAAATCTGTACCAAACATCATCCCCGCAGCAGCGGAGTTTAGATCTTTGATGGTCCATACCGGAGGAAGGGTACTAAGAGTCATAACTGATTTATTTACTTTAAAACATTTTTTCAAATATGTTAGTTTATCACAAATAGAAAATTTCAAGCTATAAAAATATTCTATATAATGCATAAAATATTCTATTATAGACTTTACAATTATATAATAGAACTAATATGGCTTATATATGTTTGATAAGTAAAATAGTAATCATAGACAACATCAAAAGAATGGTTACTTAAGATTATTAATTATGGCAGAACAATTCATATCGAAGCATCTGATAGCTAAAGAATATCAGTTGCCAATATTAGATAAAATATTTGAGGCTTGTCAATTACCATTTGATAAGAATCCATTTGTAAGTATGATTGGCGAAAGTCAGAATTTGCCGGGTTCACAGAAAGTCACAATAACCGGTATGGATGGCAATAATATTGACATTTATATTTGGCGTCCTACAGAACTGACACGCAAAGGACCGCTCCCTATATTATATTTTATGCATGGTGGTGGTTATCTTATGGGTGACGCTAACACAATGGCTACCAAGCCGGAAGTATTGACCAACGGATTGCAGGCAATCTTGGTAAGTGTCAACTATCGCTTGGCCACTGTTGCTCCATTCCCCGCCGATCTGCATGATGCCTATTCAGGTCTCGAATATATTCACGACCATGCTTCAGAATATGGAGCTGATCCAACACGTATTGTAATTTTAGGTGAAAGTGCCGGCGGTGGTCTCGCTGCACGTCTGGCGCTCTACAACCGTGACCATGGAAGAGTTCGTTTGTGCGGCCAGGCTTTGACTTATCCTATGCTCGACAGTCGCACCGGCACTGACAAAGATCCTATGCCTGACCCATACGCCGGACAGTTAGTATGGACACCGGCTTACAATCGTCTCGGGTGGGAAACTCTATTGGGTGGCCGGAAATTGACCGAAAATGAACTTCCTTATTATTCCGCATCGCTCGCAACAGACTTATCTAATCTGCCACCGGCTTTTATTACTGTCGGCACTCTCGATCTATTCTGTATGTCCTGTCTCAATTACACCGCACGCCTATCCTGTGCCGGAGTGAACACAGAACTTCATATAATACCCGGAGTATTCCACGGATTTGATTTATTGGTTCCTGACTCGCCTCAAACCACATTATATAATGAGCTCCGTATCGCTCAGATCAAACGCATGTTTGGTGAATAACATATTATTAATTACATTAATATCAAAATAATAAAAATCTACTAAAATGAGTAATTACAGCAAAACACATGTTGCCGAAGGCACACCACGTACAGAACTTCATGACATTCTTTCACTCACCGGTGCTGAGATATCAGTCAACAACCTTCCTGCAGGAACAGTTATTCCTTTCTATCACAGCCACAAACAGAACGAAGAAATCTATTTCATCGTCTCCGGAAAAGGTTTCATGGAAATCGATGGTGAGAAAGTGGAACTCGAAGCAGGAGACTGGCTCCGTGTTGCGCCTGCAGCAAAGCGCAAAATCCATGCAGTGACAGATATGACCGAAGTATGTATCCAGGTTAAGGCCGGCAGTCTTACCCAATGGACTGCCAATGATGCAGTTGTATCATAAAGTGTTATCATAATGTCGATCCGGTACATTGTGAAGAGATAATCTTCCAATGTGGAGTCTATAAAAAAGAGAACTGCACCCCAAAAGTTTTTTGTCTAACTTTTGGGGTGCTTTTTATGAAATACAGTTATAAACAAAGCCTCTACTTACCAAGCCCGGCATTTTCATATCAAAAAGTCAAGGGTATACTTTCACTATGACTTATTATAAATCACATGACAAAGTAAGGCCTCCTGTCTGTCCTTGCGTGGATTGACTGTCAGCAGATAGATAAGGAGCGACATATTCCTTGAGTGCGTTAACATATTCCAAGAAAGCTTCTCGACCTGCATCTGTCATGCGGCAGACGGTACGAGGACGTTTCCCTTGAAATGTTTTTTCCACAGAAATATAACCGGCTTCTTCAAGTTTTGTTATCTGTACACTCAGGTTGCCCATCGTGGCTTCAGTCTTTTGCTTTATATACATGAAGTCTGCGTCCTCCACACTCATCAATATCGAAAGGATAGACAGNCGCAGTTGTGAATGTATTATGGGATTAAGCTCTATCATTGTTCTCTTTATGTAATTCCTGTTTGATTTTGTATGCCGGGATAATCATCATCGTGATCATCGAAATTGCGAATATCAGTATCTGCGGAAGTCCCGATAGCCACCACATCGACGCTGAAAGTATAAAACCGGAAACTGAACTGTATTTAAGAAATGGATAGCGGATAAGCTCACCGGTGATAAATGAGCCGATAGCCAGTAACAGAAGAATGACTGACAGCACATTATACCTGACAAAGAATGAGATGAGAGCGAACACAACAATCAGCACAGTCAGCATCCTCCATATCACCACCAAAGAACGGGATATTGCGGTAATGATGCCACGATCTGAGGGTCTCAACCACCGTAGAAGGGGCCACCCGATGAGAGGTATCAGAAACCATGCGAAGTTCCAGCCGGCATTTCCGGTAAACCGCAATCCGGCCCAAACCAACAATGAAACCGCAAAGGAGGTCCATCCCCATGCCAATAGCGGACTAACGGCACCGCGCATCACGTTGTTGCGCGTGTCGTTCATCATTTTTGCTATTATATCAAGACTTTCCTTGGGATACATTACATACTATTGTTCTAAACAAATGTAAAATTACAAATTAGTTGGCAGAATAAACATATTTCGTCAACTAATTTTCAGGAATTTGTAGGGCAAATTCAATATTGCACCAGTTGGAAATCTATTACAGTTGTGTCTGCTTCAGGTGTGATGACTGTCTGAAGGCATGGTTCGGTCGGACGCCCGTATTCGTCAAAGTCAAGTGTGTTGTTTCCGTTTAAATCCTGAAATGCGCGGACATGGAGTTCCTTGCCGTAGTAGGATGAAAGATCAGCGTCGATAGAGAGGGTGTCTTCTTCTATTTCCAATGCTTTTGCCAGAACCGAAGTATCTCCAAATGACACGGAAACAAACAACTTCCCTTCTGTAAAAGGAATTTCCAAGAATCTGAGTTGTGAAGTTTTACCACAGTCTTCGGCAAATGCACCGGCTGCCAGAAGAAAGGCGGCCATAACAATTAGTTGTCTTTTCATTTTTGTACGTTTTTAACTGTTTCGTATATTGTTGTATTATTGATTTTCTTTTGGGTGGCAGTCCTTTTTTTCCCTTTGTAAAGATTAAAAGATACGCCTAACCATGCAAGGCAGTTGGTAGAGGCTGCATGGTAGATGCGCTCGTATCCAGCCAATTGCGACAAGTCACGGCTTTTGAGACTTACATTACCGATTGGATTGACAATTCCGGCCATAAAGGTAAAATCTTTGTAGCGGTAGCCAACTCCGAAATTAAGAAGATTGTTGTTCACACTGCTGATCAACTCGCCCCATAATTCATTATATGCATTGTTATATTTTGCCATGAACCACCACCTTCCAACCATCAACATAAGTTGCGCGTTTACGAACGCCTGAGAATACCGATGCCGGTAATTCACCCCATCGCTCATCATCAAATGCCATCCACCTTCGATACTCAATGTCAGACTTTTAATAATGAGTGGCATTCTGATTTGTCCCTTGATTATGAAATCATTGTGGAACCCCGAATTATAAAAGCTTTGAATGATCTTGTCATCTTCAAGGTCTTTGCCTCCCATTATAGGCCGTTGGGCATACTTATCGATAAACGACAATTTTCCGTGCATATCCTTTATATTAAAATCAAACTCTATGGATGATTTCCATGTCTTATACGGACTGAGATCCAAATCTCCTTCGGAATATTGGTATCTGTCAATCTGTTGGCGGATAGGGTTCAGTTGCGTGATAGTTGGATTCACTGCGTTGCCATCCATAGTAAGACTTATTCCTCCCCATAAAAACGGTGAGTAGCGTATGAACAATTTGGGAACAATATTGAAATAACTTTTTGAGATTGGAGAAGAAAGATTAAACAGTGTTCCGTCTATACCAACATTGTAGCGTAAATTTCCGACACTTTGATTCCATTCTGCAAAGAAATGGCTTTCGGAACTATGGTCTTTGAACTGAGCATCAACTATCTTATACTCAGCTTTGGTATTTCTAAGGTCCTCACGAAATCCGGCGGTGAGCATTCCCCTGCCGATGCGACCTTCCCACAATGCTTCCGCAAGTAGAGTATATCCCTTGGTCTTGATTTGATTATCAATTGAAATCCCGTCACTCTCGTATATACGTTCGCTGTTAGAATTCAGAATAGATGGTACGACATTGAAATAAACTTTGTTACGATTATTGATTTTCCAATGAAGATATAAGTCAAGGTCTCCCTGCCATGATGTAAAGGGTGCAATTTCCATTTCAATTCCCTGAGTAACAAAGCCGTTGATATCAGTCGTTATATTGCCTTTGGACGCATAACGGTCATTCTTCCGAAGCAATCTTGCTTGAACATTAAACAGTATCAATGACTTATTAGCGTAGGAATATTGGAGAGAGGTCCTGTGTGTCACCATTCTGTTGGGCGTTTTTATTCCTCGCTCCCGTCGCTCTATCTTCCCGCAACTACCCAAATCAACTCTCTCTACATTATCCCGGTAGCAATCCATCCGCCACATCGGATTGGAATGATAGTCGCAGCTCCATTCGCTGCGACCTGCGCTATATTTCACACCAAGGGTATAGTCACCCCAACCACGATTTGGCGACCGGAGCAGATTGAGCATGACGCCATAGCCTTCGTTTTTTCTTTTTACCGTGATCTCAACCACACCTGCCGCATTGCCATACCTCACTCCCGGATTTGACATATATTCCACTTTTGTAATATCCTTGGCGGAAATAGCCAAAAGCTCGGTGTTGGATACCGGGCGCCCGTTGATCCTTATTTCCGGTTTGCCACCTCCGGAAATTGCAATCTCACCCGTAGCCGGGTTAACAATCAACTCAGGAATCTGCAACCCTGCCAAGAGTTGTGATGATGTCGACAATGAATTCTTTAGCCTGTCAGTCGGATAGTACGTATCCTTGTTTCCATCCTTGGTCTTTTCGGGAGCATTGACCACAAGCTCTTGTAATGTTGTGTAGTAACTTGTTGAATCTGATAGTTCGGTTTGACCATGAGCAATCTTAGCATTGAGAAAGCTCAAGGCTAAGGTCGTGAATATCGAGGCTAAGTATCTATATTTCATTGCGTCCTTATAGNTTTATGGTCATAAAGCCCTTATTTCAGTTGCAAAGCTAATATATTTATTTTATAAACTAAATTATTTTTCAAATATATTTTATATCANAATTTATTAAAAATTGTTAATCAAATCAAGATTAAGTGTTGAGTGTCAATTATCCCTTTGCTTTGTAACTGCTATTTATGTCCGGCGAAGGATATAAATACAGATAAAAAAAAGACGACTCGCGTGTAGAGTCGTCTTTTTTTCATTATATATGATATTNATAAATCCTATCTATAACAGATCATTCGATTAATATAGCCCAACCACAGGGTCGGAGTTTATAAACCTGAGATNATTATTTAGAAGTGAGTGAGTGCGAGCTGGGTGAGCCAGATCCAAAGAGGACAGAATCCGATAAAGAGTATCACTGACAAAGTAAGTGATGAAGTACCGGTGGCAACGTATGTGTCATATTCGTCCGCAATGATAATACCGGAGAAGGCCGGTGGCAAGGCAGCTGCCACTACAAGCATCTTGAGGTTCAGAGGATCCATCTTGAAGATAAGGCCTAAGATCAAAACCACTGCAGGCATCATGATCATCTTCATGATTGAACCGAGCACAGCCTGCCAGTTGATCTGAATCTTGATAGCTGAAAGTGTGATACCGGCTGAGAATACGGCCATTGATGCATTAGCCTTTGCGATAAGGTCGAATGATGGACTGAGTTCCTTGGGCCATGGAATTCCGACAACCACCCAGATAACGGCCAAAATCGGCGCCCAAGCCACAGGTTGCTCAAGAGCATGAATCACAGGCTTCCAAGCACTCTCCTTCTTGGTCGAACCGGGCTTCTGCTTCTCAAGAGAGGCATTCATCAATGACAAACCTACAGGAATACCGATAGCGTTAACTACGATACCGACGATTGCTACGACAAGCGCCACGGCCGGTGAAGTTCCGAAAATCGGCTCCAGAACGGCAAAACCAAGGAACCCGATTGTCGGTGAACCACTGATCAACGCTGAAACGGCGGCATCCGCACCTGTGTTCTTCTTAAAACAGTATTTAAAGACAAAATAGACTATCATGAAACAGGCCATGATACCTATGGTCGACACTATTGTCAGCTTGATGTCTTTCACAAGATCCTCACGTGAAGCCTGAACAATTGAGACAAACAGAGCTGCCGGCAACGCGAAGTCAAGAACGACTTTATTAAATTTCTTTGCATCCTCTCCGGAGAACGCTCCTTTCTTACCGGCAATGAAGCCCGCAAGCATCACCACTATGATAGGCACAATGGCGTATAGAATAACATGAGATATATCCATAGCAGAATTTTAAAATAATTTCTATAAACAATTATATAGCCATTATACCGTGTAATCGATAAGTGGAGTCGGGTTAAGATAGCCGATATGACCTGATTCCTTACCTGAATCAGCGGCCAGCTGCACGTCAATCAGACAAGGCTGTTTGGATGCTATCGCCTCTTTAAGAGCCGCTGCAAGATCTTCCATGTTGTCCACACGATAATTCTTGGCTCCGAAAGCCTCACCGATAAGGTTATACTTAGCATTGATATCCAAGGTTGTTGGAGCGGGTGCGTCACCACCTGAAGGATTGACACCTATACCATTGTAAATACCACCGTTATTGAAAATTACCACTGTTACAGGAAGTTTAAATCTACAGATTGTAGCGAAATCCATACCTGAGAATCCGAATGCAGAGTCACCTTCAATGGCAACTACACTTTTTCCTTCAGGAGCTGATGTGGCTGCGCCAACGCAGGAACCCATACCCATACCCATGATTGACCAAGTTGCACAGTCAATACGGTGACGAGGAGTGACCATATCTATTGTGTCACGTGTATCATCAAGTGTGTTGGCACCCTCATTTACGAGAATTACATCAGGATTTTCGGCCAAGACAGGCTTGATGGCTGCCAATGCACTCCAGTGAGTCATCGGTTTGTCGGCTTTTGCTTTCTCAAGACGTTCGGCGAACTTAGCGTTCTTAGCCTTTGTCTCTGCCTGAAGTGATGCGAGCCATGCCGGATCAGCCTGCATAGTCTTACCCTTCATAGCGGCAAGTATCATGTCGAGGCTCTCTCCCATGTCACCTACTACCGGAGCAGCTATCGGCACGTTGCGGTCAATTTCCTCCGGCTCTACGTCAAGCTGAATGAATTTGCCTTCCGGATTCCATTTGCCTTTACCAAATGAAAGCATCCAGTTGATACGTGCACCGATCACCATGACCACATCAGCTTTCTCCATTATATCAGAACGGCAACTCAAAGCGCTGTATTCACCATTATCCGGCATAAGACCCTTAGCCATCGACATCGCAAGATAAGGAATCTTATAAGTCTCGATCAAAGTCTTGATCTTATCATCTACCTGTGCATAAGCAGCGCCTTTACCCAAAAGGATAGCAGGACGTTTGGCTGATAGAAGGAGTTCTACGGCACGGTCAACGCTTGCCTGATTTGGAGCTACAGGAGAAGCGATATCAACGGGTGAATAGAAAAGCTTTTCAGCTTCGGCACGATCCATGACTTCACCGAGGGCCGGTGTGGTCATATCGATATATACGCCACCGGGACGACCGCTCACAGCAGCTCTGTAAGCACGGGCTACAGCCGACGGAATATCTTTTGCGTAAGAGCAACGGAAAGCAGCCTTTACAAGCGGACGGGCTGTGTTAAGCTGATCAAGCTGCTCGTAGGTGCCCACATTCATATCTACCATTGTTGGATCGCTGGCACCGGAAATCTGTATCATCGGGTAGCAGTTGACCGTAGCATTGGTAGTAGCTGTCAGGCCGTTAAGGAAGCCGAGAGAAGAAACCGTCAGCAATACACCCGGTTTCTTGGTAAGATAACCGTAGGTAGCTGCGGCCATACCGGCCTGTTGCTCAAAACGGAATCCATAAAAATTCATACCAACTTTCTGCATCGCGTATGCAGCTTCAGTAACCGGTATACCAACAAGGCCATATACGTTCATGAGGCCCAGACGACGCAATGATTCGGCAAGAATGTACATACCGGTCACCTGTTCCGGAAATTTAGGAGCTTCTTTGGCGGCTGAATTATCTGTATTCATAATTTTGTGTTCTTCTTTGATAATGATTTTATTGTTTTTATAACCTATACCTTTATTTCCTCAAATCCCCTTCCGGTTTGGAAGGGGATCTTAGGTTTATTAGCTTAATTACATCTTTCCGTCAGGAAGTGGTTTTGTCGTACCGTTCTTAGCGAACTCTGCCATCTGCTCGTCGGTATAACCGAGATCCTTAAGAATCTCATCTGTGTTACCACCGAGTGTAGGACATGGGCCATAAGTAGGCTGATAGTTAGACATTGTGAAGGGGCATCCTACAGTGACAAATTCACCGATCTCACCACCTTGGTTAATTCTTACGAGTGTGTTGCCGTCATATAGACTTTCGTCGGACATTATCTCCTTAGTAGAGAGCACCGGACCAACAGGCACACCATATTTACCGAGAATTTCAGTAACCTCAAATTTGGTCTTGTCGGCAGTCCACTCACCGACACGTTTGTAAATCTCCTGTTTGTGACGGTCACGTGCATCAGCTGTATTGAAATCAGGATTGGTGAGCCAATCAGTGAATCCTGTAGCCTGACAGAAGAGCTCGAAGTCTTTAGCACCACGCTGAAGGATTACATATACATAGTTGTTCGCATCGATGGCTGAATCCATATCACCGGCGGGTTTACATTTGTAAGTCCAACCGAGCACACCACCACCTTCGATATTTCCGGCACGAGGAACGCAATCACCGAATTTACCGTTAGGATACTGCGGGAACTGTGTCAGATAACCGATCTTGTCGAGTGTAAGCTGGTCACGGGTCTTGATACGGCAGAGATTAAGACATGCATTGTGCATTGACTGATATACATAGCAACCTTCGCCTGTATTGTTACGCTGCTGAAGAGCGGCGAGAAGACCGATAAGGAGGTGCATACCTGTATTTGAGTCACCAAGAGCGGCACCGCTCTGAGTAGGAATATTATATTCACCTTCAAACCAACCGGTGGTTGAGGCGGCAGCGGCTGTCACCTGTGCGATTGGTTCGTAAGCCTTAAGATCTTTATATTTTGAAGAAACCGGGAAACCTTTGATTGTACCGTAGATACATTTCGGGTTGAGTTTGTGAACAGCTTCCCATGAGAAACCGAGCTTATCCATAGCTCCCGGATGGAGGTTCTCTACGAATATATCACATTCCTTGATAAGTTTTGTAAGAATCTCCTTACCGTCGGGAGTCTTTGCATCAAGTGAAAGAGATTTCTTATCAGAGTTAAGCTGAAGGAAATAATAAGAAGGAAGATCGGGATTAAACTGAAGTTCTTTACGAGTGGCGTCACCTACACCGGGACGTTCGATTTTGATAACATCGGCACCAAGCCATGCAAGCATCTGTGTACATGAAGGTCCTGACTGAACTTCTGTGAAGTCTACTACTTTAATACCACTGAGAGGAGCTGTATTCATAATATAATTTATTAATATAATTAAATTGTTAATCCTTTTGGTGAGTTTAACTAAAATGCAAATTGCCTTTTAAGCAAAACCTCTGCCTGGACGGAAGGGGTATCGTCTAATTGAGAACTGCTTTTGTTTCTCATTTCCGAATTTAAAACATTTTTTTACTGAATATGGTTCAAGCCTATAGCTTAATATTTTACACGTTATATAAATATTTTCCTCATTTTTATTCTACCCGCCTCTTCTGCTCTACCTATCTCCCCCACACCTTTCCGGCAGTAAGTTTCCGGGCAGTATATAATGTTACATTATGTGGCCGAATAGTATTGTAGGCTTTTCAAAAAAATAATCTGATAGTGTAACATTTTCAACCCTTTTGTGTCGTTATAGTAAAAGATGACATTCCTACGTGAACGAAGCTCAATTCAAAAGCTGCATAATGCCGCTCCACAGATACCTTTTCGCTTACGCGCTCTCAATCCTGTCGGACGAGAGCGATGCGGCAGATTGTATTCAGGAGACTATGACCAAGCTATGGGAAAACCGCAGCCGACTTGAACAGCTTGATAATGTAGAGGCCTACGCCACTGTCACTGTCAGAAATATAGCAGTCTCAACACTGTCACGCCGAAGGCGTCGATTCGACCGGTTCTCTGACCCTCCTCCGGATTTAGCAGATTCCAATCCCGATCCGGTAGAAGCATTCGAGAACAAGGAAGACATCCGCACAGTATCAAAAATGCTCTCTCAATTGCCTGAAAATCAAAGAAAGGTGGTAATAATGAGTGCGGTGAGCGGATTGTCTAACAGTGAAATCAAAAAGGCTACCGGTCTCTCCGATGATAATGTAAGAGTACTCCTGTCAAGAGGGAGGAAGAAACTCAGGCAACTATTTTCAAATTTTACAAAGGATGGATAACATGGATAATAAAATAAAAAGGGAACCGATTTTAATGACTGACATTAATAATATACATATAGCTCAGGAACACACTCTCAGGTCATTACTCGATGACTATTTCGAGGGCTTGATATCCCCTGCTGATATAAAACAGCTGGTGATATTTGCCGAAAAATATCTGAGTGAACCTCCGCATGACCTTGACAGGCAACTCGAAAGCGATTTAAAATCAATTCTTGCGATTGAAAAATACTCAAAAGCTTCGATTTCACGGTTGGAAAGCTATACCCCCGCCGACCTTGAAAACAGATTGGATGCCCATATCAGCAGACTCGCCTCTCGCTCCGTGATAAGATGGCGTTGGCTGAAGGCCGGCAGCGCCGCAGCTTGTGCCGCCTTGCTTCTTACAGTTGGAATCAGACAATTCCACACAACTCACGGCACCACGGAGCAAGCTGAAATCCCTACCATATATATTGCCGGCACATCTGAAAAGGGAACATCGGAAATAGGCTCACAGCTCCCTATCTCCGCCATTACGGCAACCGAACCGGTTCAGGCTCCGCAACGTAATCGCGCTACAAGTACAGCATCTTCTAATCGGGCCACGGATAGTCAGCCGGAATATGTCTATATTCCGGAACAGGTCACTAATCCTTCTTTAGCAGCTATCACTGCCAGTCTCAATCTTCCCGATATTCTTCCCTCGATACAAGAGATCGTGCCTATGATAGCTGAAGCCACTGTCAACCCCTCGCAACTGGTGGTGCAACCTTTCACAACCCTCAGCCAGGCTTTCGACAATGTTTTTGAATCTATCGCGACGGTCAACTCTGCCATAATGGGAGCCAACGAGACTTTCGAGGTTGTCTCCGACGAATTGGCGAGAATATCCTCTGCCCCGCTTCATGCAATATGATTTCTCGGTTAAACCATTGATTACATTTAGACTCAAATAATAACTGACCAATAATCTACACCACATGCAATTGAAATTTCATATCCGACTGATAACTATAGTTATCGCAAATCTGTTTTTCCTTCCCCTGATGGCAGGAAATCCGACCAAATATTTCGAGGACCTCTCCATGAAACCCAACTATACCTACAGCTATGTCTCCCCAACCATGCTTAAGGTAATGGGCGATACTTTTATTTCACCTCAGGAGTATTCCAATCTTCCTATAAAAAGCAGCGACATAACGTCGATCGAGAATATTGCCACTATGGTAAATGGACAGGATGATGAGTTATGGGATATTATCCATCGCATCAAAAAGGATAAGAACATGGACACTCTTACCACTAAGAAAAAAAACAATTACCGATATGACGTTCTGGCTACCCTCACTAAAGACGGGAAATATATACTTAATCTTCTCGTCGTAACACAAAACGGAGGCAATTGCGTCGATGTGATATATATGGAAGGTAAAATACCGATGGAGACGCTCAAATACTCGTTCTACGACTGAGATTGAAAACTGAATAGCTTTTTATCCTGATATGGGGCCGTCATTATCCGGCTCCATTTTTTATTTGTTAACAAAACGTGGTTAAGAGTTGTTATAATACTGATAATTCATNATCTGAATCGATTTTATCCGATTCCACAAAGAACTGTTTTTTTAATTATATCTACAGGTTATATACTATGGCAGACAATACGAAAGTTAACAATATCAAACCCTGGGATGACCGCTCCCTTAACCATATTATTGAANNCGCTATAAAAAATAACTGGGAACTTATGGCATTATCCGATTTAGGAGGTATCANCTATAAATTTTCCGAANTTGCCGAATATGTCGAGAAACTGCATCTGTTGTTTGATGCGGCCGGTGTAGTTCCGGGAGACAAAGTGGCCATCTGTGGTAAAAATTCAGCCACCTGGGCTGTCGTCTTTATCGCGTGTCTCACTTCAGGGGTGGTGGCTGTGCCCATCCTGCATGAGTTCAAACCTGACAATATCCACACGCTTGTAAATCATAGTGAGGCAAAATTATTGTTTGTTGATGCTTCTATCTGGAAGAAACTTGATCCCGAAAAGCTCCCTGCTCTTGTAGGTGCATTTTTCCTGAGTGAAAAGGGCATGCCACTCTCACGTTCTAAAAAACTCACTTCTGTCAATGATGATCTGAACGAGGTATTCGGCATGAAGTATCCTAAGGCATTCACACCGGGAGATGTAAATTATTATCACGACTCTCCTGAGGAAATATGTGTCATTAACTATACTTCCGGTTCTACCGGAGCTTCCAAAGGTGTAATGCTCCCCTATCGTTCTCTTTGGAGCAACATACGTTACTGTATCGACCATCTTTCTTTCCTTAAACCGGGCGACGGTATGGTGAATATGCTTCCTTTGGGTCATCTTTATGGAATGGTGATCGAAATGCTTCATCCATTTGTAAAAGGATGTCACTGCTATTTCATCACCAAAGCTCCATCACCTCGTGTGCTACTTTCCGCATTTGCCGAAGTGCGTCCGAAACTTATCATCACCGTGCCTCTCGTGCTCGAGAAAATAATACGTTCTAACGTATTCCCCAAGCTTCAGACTCCAATGATGAGTTTCCTTCTTAAGATACCTTTCATCAATACCCGTATATATTCAAAGGTGCGTGAAGAGTTGATAAAGGTATTCGGAGGTCAGGTGCAGGAAATTATCATCGGTGGTGCGCCTCTCAACGCTGAAGTTGAAAAATTCCTTTATAAAATCAAATTCCCTATCACTGTCGGCTATGGCATGACAGAGTGCGGCCCGTTGCTCACTTATGCTCCACCGGAGATGTCAAAACCGCATACTGTAGGTGAGATTGTCGACCGTATGGAGGTGAGGATAGATTCACCGGATCCCATGCACGTACCGGGTAACATTTGGGTAAAAGGTGACAACGTGATGAAAGGTTACTTCAAGAATGAGGAAGCTACCAAAGAGGTGATGCCCGACAACGACGGATGGATGAACACCGGCGATATGGGTACGATTGATGCGGACGGACTCATATCAATCAACGGACGCTCCAAAACAATGATTCTCGGACCTTCAGGTCAGAACATTTATCCTGAAGAGATTGAACAGGTGATCAATAATATGCCCTTTGTCAATGAATCTCTGGTTATTGATGATCACGGCAAACTTGTGGCTCTTATACATCCTGATTTCGAGGCAGCAGAGAAAGCCGGTATCAATCGTGAGGCCCTTGAAAAGATTATGGACAATAACCTGAAAAATGTAAATAATAAACTTGAATCCTACAATCGTCTTAACAGGTATAAAATAATGGAAGAAGAGTTTGAGAAAACGCCTAAACGCAGTATTAAGCGTTTCCTCTACTCTAATCTATAAATTATCCCTCTTCATGCTTTACAATTAGCAAAATCATTATCNTAAGGANAATCCAATTTCAGAATCTGTATTGCAAAGAGAAAAGTATATTACGCGGTCGGAGCCGGAAAGTGTGTTCCGACCGCGTCATTGTACCATAGCTCACGTAGGAATATATTCTCTTATCCAAAAGATTATCTGCGGTCAACGACATTCTGACACGGGCATTTAGTGCCCAGATAACAGAGGCGTCCAGAAGTATGGTATTATCTGTGTGNCCTTCAGGGAAACGTGTGAGAAAATGTTGGGCTCCGAATGTGAGATGCACTNTGTCATCCGGNGACACCGTAGCATTNAGATTCTCGACAAAGGAATGGGTATCACTTCTTTCCTCCCTTAACTTCAACATTGAATAACTATATTGTGCATCATAATTCAAGGAGAGCCACCGTAAGACGCTACCTTTAAAATATGGCTTTACTCCGGATGTTAATTGTCTGTATGGAATTATTGCTTTATCTCTCATGGTAGATGCAGAGGTTAAAGAGGAATTAATNTNACAGCCAATCACNATTTTGCTATGGCCAAGACCTTTGNTTACACCNCCGTTGAAAAACCAGTTATTTTTATTCGANATCTTATCTGCGTATGTNGATATGATGAAATCATCAATAAAAATCTGATGCGACATCATCCCTGAACGGNCATAGTTGTAGGTGACNGACANATTCANAAAGAATGAATTGAGCGGATTCCGATAACGATATGTAAGTGTTGAANANAACTCCTGAGTATAATCTTTGNAGTCACCTGACACAAATAAGTTTCTATAGTCAGATAGAACCGGCNGATTAAGGTTCATNTACGCTTCCGGAGAGCTGAGACGGTAGGCAATCGAGCCTGACAATTCTGATTTCGAAGACGTTTTCTTGTTAACAGTGAAACGAGGCATAAGATTGAGATAGTCATGACCACTATTGATATTGTGATGAAGCCATTTCACCCGCGCTTTAAAAGAAATCCTCCAGCTATTACGGTCATAATCAATCTGTGGGGTTACATAAAGACTTGAAAGGAAAGCGTCTATAATACCGTTGTTATCAAATTCATTCATACCCATGAGTCGTGTGTTCATGCGGTGATAATTTAAATCGAGACCCAAGTTGGTATAAAATTTCCAAAATCGGGAGAATCTGCCGAACTTGGTTTCCGTAGAACTTCTCACATCGGTTATATTGAGACTCTGTTGAACTTCCTCGGAACCGGATACGTAAAGTCTGTCAGGTGAATGATAAAACGAATTGCGGGAAATCAACTGAAAGAGCTTCTTGTCATTGCGTTTTACAAGTTTCAGATCATTTACGGCTGAGAGTTTTCTGCGTCTTACATTTTGAGCCACATCAAAACTGCCGGAAATTTCCGAGCCGCTTTTATTCCATATACATCCGACATGCAGCTTCTCCTTTAGGAAATAACCACGCTTGTTAACCTCAGCATTGAATTGAGCCGAGACGTCATGTGACTGTTTACGAAGTCTGTTGTTTTGTACGAAATCGGGTATTGACTGGCTGAAATAATCCGTTACTACTCCGGAGGCGTAATCAAGTCTGTCACCGATATAGTTCAGTTTCATTCTCATTGAAGTGTCGCCCCTCTTCCAGGCTGATATATTGCTTCCAATCCATGACAGGTTGTCTCGAGTACGTTTCTCACTCAAAGGGATATTTATATTGTCAGCATCTATATACTCGGGCCACAGCTTTTCAGAATAATCAGATGAAAACATATCATCGAAATTATGTTCTCTTATCTGTGTATATGGATTCCAGACTGTGTTTCCGGCCCGTAAGGTCACGATATTCTGTATCTTAGGAGCAATTCTCATAGCATAAACCGAAGCATCATAGAGAATCGGCGTCACACCTATACCTCCTTTGGCTACTCCCACCCAACGGCTACGGGCATCCTCCTTCAACTTTAGATTTATACCCGCCTCTTCCGGAAATTCTATACCCTCAAGAGCTTTCACCGGCTGATGATTCTCCATCACCTCCACTGACTTTACATCTTTATGGGAAATATTATCAGTGGCAAGATTATATTGACCTCCGATAAAATCATTGCCGTCAATATAGAATTTATTGATAGGTTTTCCTTGATAT